>Ga0194061_1002239_pt1 | contig 10651 bp, 10 predicted proteins | sample SepL2221m_MetaG_FD_163423 | JGI IMG/M metagenome (GOLD analysis project Ga0194061, IMG submission 163423) | Anoxic zone freshwater microbial communities from boreal shield lake in IISD Experimental Lakes Area, Ontario, Canada - Sep2016-L224-21m | ecosystem: Environmental > Aquatic > Freshwater >...
CTGAATCACTTCGGGGGGTTCCTGCTTCACCGAGCGGCCTGACTGCACCGGCTCTCCACAGGCTAAAACGCGGTGTCCCCGCGCTAATACATTGATTGCGCCGACCACGTCAGCGTTGTTCTCGTAGCCACAGTCGACGCACAGGAATTTTGCCTGTGTCAGACGATTCTCTTTCGAGACGTGGCCGCAAGCTGGACAGGTTCGGCTAGTGTTCTGCGGCGGTACGGCTAACAGCGTGCCGCCGTTCCAGGCCAGCTTGTAGTCCAGTTGCCGCCTGAATTCGCCCCAGCCTTGATCGAGAATGGAACGGTTTAGGCCGGACTTTTGGCTGACTTTCTTTCCGGGGTTTTCGACCGTGCCCTTAGAAGACCGGGACATATTTCGCACCTGCAAATCTTCGACACAGACGAGCGCGTGGTTTTGGCTGATCGTCGTGGTGGTCTTGTGCAGGAAGTCTTTTCGGGCGTTGGCAATACCGGTGTGAATCTTCTGGACTCGGGTTTTAGCCTTCTTCCAGTTGTTGCTAAATTTGACCTTGCGGCTCATGCGTCGCTGATAGCGCGCCAAGCGTTGCTGGTGCTTCTTGAAGCGGTTGAGCGGGGCAACAAAACTGCCGTCGCTCATCGTGGCAAAGCGGGCAATCCCTACGTCGATCCCGATGCTGGAGGTGGACGCCGGTATCGCCGGTTCGACTTCCCGCTCGGTCTGAATGCTGACAAACCATTTTCCGCCGTTGCTCGATACGGTGATGTTCTTGGCAGTGCCCAGAATCTCCCGGCTGTTGCGATAGCGAATCCAACCGAGTTTAGGAAGTTTGATTCGACCGTTCGGTTGATCCACGGTGAATTGCTTCCCGTCCGGGAATCTAAAACTATCGGAGGATCGGCCTTTTTTCTTGGTGCGGGGAAAGTCAGCGCGCTTGGCGAAGAAGTTTTGGTAGGCTTTATCCACGTCCTTTAAAGCATGTTGCAAGGGATGGCAAGGCGAATCCTTCAGCCACGGCGTTTCTGGGGCATTACGCCAGGCCGTCAGGTTTTTTGCCATCGCAACATAGCCGATGAACTTGTGACCGGCCTCGTGATTCTCTTTCTGTAGCGCCAGCGCCTTGTTGTAGACGAACCGGCAGGAACCCGCGAAACGGCGCAGATTACGGAGTTGTTCCCCGTTCGGCTCAATCTGGAATTTGTAGGCTTGAAGTCGCAGCATAGGATCATCATACGCTTTTGGTGAATCAACCGCCCAAAGGACGCCGTTGGCGTCCGCGCTCTTGACCCCGCCCTGAAGAGCGAGGTTTGCCGCGCATCGGATCAAGTGGCAAGCTTGCCACTTGAAACAGCAGTTATCTCCGCGCACGGGGAATCCACGCACCGCCCAAATAAGGGTGCAGCCACTTCACCCTTATCGACAAATAAAGAGATGGCGGATCGTGCCGGAACGACTGATCCAGACCGGTAATCTTGCCGGTCTAGAAACGTCGCACCCGCACCCTAGCGACGCACAGAAACGCTCTACAGCGCGCTCAAACGGTTTCGGTAGTGGGATTCTGTGGGGGGCGCGAAACAAATCAGCCGTAGCGCATGCCGCGACAAGATGCGACGTGGACAGAGTGTGCGGTTTGCTGTCCGTTGTGCGATACGCCATCTCTTTATTTGTCGATAAGGGTGAATATAAGTCGGCGATGGGAATCGAACTAAGCCCTTTAAGCCCTTATAGAATAAGGCACAGGCCGAACTGAAGGATAATGTGTACCCGTGTGTGTACCCGTTTGAAACGCGGATACCCCATCGCCGGCGCTAGCAAGCCGAAAATACCGGCTCGCGTTTGAAACGCTTAAGGGGTTAGCCGAAAATCTGCCCCATTCCTTGTCAACCGGCTTGTCAACCTGTGCTTTAGGGCTTAAATCATCAGGAAAAGGGGGCGCTTCCTTAAGGATTCCGTAGGGATTAGGGGGGGTTTTTACTTCAGTTTTGACGGATTTAGCGCGGGGGGTCATATCGTTCCTAGAAAAAAAGTGCTCAATTTTGCGTCCGCGAAAAAAGTGGTACCCAGCGCGGTACTACCGAATCATCCGCTAGGGATTTAAACCGCCCCCACCTCCGTACCCACAAAGCGAACAGAAAACCTCGCCTAGCACTGTTTTTTCAGGACGTGGCGAAGGCGGCAAATGAGAATAATTCGCGTTCGGAAACTCGCATGACAAATGGCCGATTTAGTGCGCGGTTATCAGCCGAAAAGCTCTGGCTGTTGCCGCTGCGCCAGCGTCTTTGCCGGGTGAGGCAGCAACGAGTACAACTTGCTTTTTTTGCACCCGAAATAATCGGCGATCATATTCATGTGTGTACCGGATTCACGCATCTTCAACGCCATCGGCACGTCGATAACCGCTGCCTTTCGCCCACTGCGCTTTCGCCCGGCCCCTTCAGGCGATTCGCTGGCCGTCGATGTTGCCGATGGCTGTGGCGTCGGCACCAGGTGATCGTCGGTGTCTGGCTGTGGGAAGGCTGAATTGTGGGCGGTGGCTGTCAGTGAGTGGCTGGCCCCTTCAGGCGATTCGCTGGCCGTCGATGTTGCCGTGGTGGGTAGAGGTCGCTAAACGTCAGGCCAATGGCGGAAAGAATGCTTTCGTTGTCGCAGCCGGTGAAGCAATGCAGCCCGATTGATTCGTCTTTTTCGCTAATCACGAGCGAAGGATGACGATCTTCATGAGCGGGGCAGCAAGCGGTGTAGGAATCCGGGCCAGTGCGCCTCACTTTGTCCAAAAGAGCCAGCAGGGTGTCGAGTTGTGCGCTCACAGTTTTTCTCCCAGCAAGCGAGACGTGCTTATCTCGAAAGAATCCCGGCTCGCGTCAAAGGCAGGCTTGGCGAGGTCGAACCATCCTTGAAGCGGGTCTTCCCGTAAAGTGGCACCTGTGCTAGACACAGTGGCAGGGCTTGCGGTAGAATTCAGGGGCTGAGTCGTTACACCTAAAGCCGCTTCCCCCCAAGGTGCGGCTTTTTCACGTCTAGGGCTAGGCATTGGTCACCATCCTCGCTTCAAGTTGTTTGTACAGTTCGTGAATCTCACGGGCCAATGCTTCAGCCCCAAAAAGATAGCTGTCTTGAATCTCGTCATTGCATCCCCGGAACGATTCGCCGTTTTCTCCGCACGTCATAACAAGCATGCTCGTTAGCAGAGCAAACCGTCCGTCCAGTGCATCGCGCAACTTGAGCATGGTCACATCAGGGGCAAGTTGGTAAAGGGGGCTGTTGGCGGCGTTCACGCTGCACCTCGCACGAAAGAGGCAAGGCGATAGGCCAGCACAGGGCCGGTGAAGCGACGAATGAAGCGATAGACGGACAAGCGGAATGACGCGGGGGCGCCATGAGGGATGGTTTTCATTGGGTGTTTCCTAGTAAAGCGTTTGGAATCGCGCTCCCCGCTGTCAAACGGGGTGGGCGCGAACGTGTGGGTTGACAGACCGGTACTAGGTTCCGGCAAGCCCGAAGGCTTCCCACACGTCGCACCCATTGAAAGGGCGTCATGCTTGACGGACAAAAAAATACCGCTCAGGGGGCGGTTTGTCCGCCTAGTATCCGGGCTGTCAAACCCGTATCGCTGATGTGCAGCGACAGGGCGATAGTCGCACGGCGGTACGGGATGGTCAAGGGGTGCAAGGACGTGGTTCATCCTCACGTTGGCGTGATGGTTTATAAATGTCATGGTCGCCTCTTACCGCGCTTCGTCTATCAGTTTGCGAATGTCAGCGACGCGCCAGGCGGTCGTTCTGGGGCCTAACTTAACGGGTTTTGGGTAGCGGCCTGATTTGCAGCCAGCCCACCACGAAGAGGCGGAAACGGGGAATAAGGGGGGAATTAGGGGAGAAAGAGGAGAGGGAGGAAGGAAGAAAGAGGAGCAGTTGGGGTATTAGGGGGCAACATAGGCGATAACAATTTGATTACAAAGAATAAAACGCCGAATATTTGTCCCATTTTACCCTATTTGCAACACCGTTAGCATAATGTTATCGTATTAAAGGCGGTTCGCTGCGCACAATATCGCGGTAAGCGTTTTCCATGACATTAACGAGTTCGGAGGCGCGGCTTTTCTGCACGACGAATGAATCATGCCAGCCTAGCGTGCACACGTCCTTTGCCGCCATTTCAAGAAACACACGTTCGGCAATATCAGAATCAAGGTTTTGCAATCGAAGCCCGATATTGTCCTGGCCCATCAAATCAGAAATTGCCTCGTGCTTGAGTGTGAAGGCGTCTAGTAGCTCCCCGGCGCGCTTTGCCCATTGCGGCATATCATCGTCTAGCAGCTTCTTGCGGATACCGGCCACAGTTCCGCCGTTGAGCGTTACGAGCGCGCACAGTTTAACGGCGGCGCGGCTGAATCCCGGTAGGTCGTAAGGGTCGCCGTCGGGCAAATCTACGCCCACCAGAGCATAGGCCAGCGCGATGTGCAACGCCCTAAAATCCTTCTCTTCCGTCGGTTCGCCGTCAATCGTTATCAAAGCACGCTCGCCTTTTTTGCTCGTTTGAATCTGGTTGTAGAATCGCCCGCCTAGATTCCAGTCTCGATTAAAAACCCGGTGATAGGCCACTCCGCGAACGGTCTGCCCGTCAATTTCAATCAGAGACTTCGCCATCATCCTATTGATCGAGGCGACGGACTTAGATCGTGGGTCAAGCGCAGTCTTGAAGCCTTTGATAACCTGCCCAGCGGCATTGCGTAGCTCGGTCAGGTACTCCGGCGATTCGTAGTACCGTGCGCCCGTTTTCGCTCCTTTGAACATCGCCGCCAGCGCGCTTGTTCCCCGGTATGAACTCACCCTGTTTAGCGTCGGGTCGTCCTGACTCCAGAATCCTTTGACACCTTCGGCCATGCCCTTGCCGATCATCCACGCCACGGCGGTAATCACGGGCCGTGGATCGCCCCGCCCCGCTTGTTTTGAGCGGTTGTAAAGCACCACGCGCCCACCGCGATACGAGGACAGGCCACAGCAAATCACCGAACGAAGCACGGGCAGAATGTGGACGCTGGCTTTTTTTGATCCCGTCGCTAGCTTGTACTCTTTCACAATCGGCATAAAGTCTATATTGCTATCCGGGTAATCGGATAACCAAAAAGCGTCAGGTTTTGTGCGGATCATTTAATCCTTTCAAGCAGCTTGCTTCTGTAATTCTTCTCGAATAACTTTTCGTAGCGTTGCCTCAATGTCGCTGTTTTGGAACGATGATTTTAGCGTTTCGTTAATCAGGGTCTGGTACCCCCGATCACCGGCTTGTTGCTTAAACCGTTCCACAATTGCGGCGTCAAGGTACAAGGTTACGCGCTTCTTTGCCTGTACCGCACGGCCATCAACACGTTTGACTAACATCAGTTTGCCGGTATCAATGTCGGCTTGAGTAATAGGCGCATCGTCAAAGTTGGGAGAAATAGATTTTTTGCTCATTTTGATCGGCCTTTCGCATAGAAATAACCCGAATTTCTAGGTCGGATTCGGCGGTAATTACCACCACTACCTCACCGCGCAATAGCCCCAATGTGACAAATCGAGGCTCCCCATAATCGAAGCGCCTATCCTCAAAAGTGACCGTTGCCGCACTTTCGATAATCAGCGGTGCATCGCCAAAATCGTAGCCGTGTTTTTTGAGATTGGCAGCGCGCTTGGCTGCATCGTGGGTGTAACGCATGGTTATAGAGTGCGTATATTTGTGCGTACCGTCAAGTAGAACTTTCCCACACCGAATCGTAGAACGGCCATAGGCGCGGCTTCTAGGGCAGTGGTGTAGCCGATTGTGCTCAGAATAAATCACGCTGCGTCAAAATCGCCTTCGCTTCCTTGATGCGTTTCTTCGCTGTTTCGCGGTCGACGCCAGGTGCGGGCTTTTCGACAATGACGGGTTTCGCCTTCGCCGGTTTCGGCTTGGCGGGCTTGCTCTTAATCGCAAAAGTCAGGTGCGTGATGGTGCGCCCGGTGCGGCTTTGCGTGTAACTCGTGGTGATGTCGGTATGGGCGTTAATCTGCTTGACGGCGATGTCAATGACACGGCGCTTTAGGTTGTCCATCGTCTGATACTCAAGCTCGCTCATGCCCAGTGTTTTTCTGAGGTCTGCTAGTTCAAATTCACGCTTTCCCAGGCTCAGGTACTGCACAAGCAGCTCATACAGGCGCACGGCGTAGGCACTCGTTAGCTTGCCGATTTTCTCAAGCCGGTAAGACGTGAATTCAACCTCAAGCCGGGTTAAATAAGGAATCACTATTGGCGCGAAGATGATTTGCACCTGTCCCCGTGCGTCAATTCTGGCCTTCGCTGAAATCCAACGAGTTTCAATCCGGCGTGGGTCGCCGTCGTTGTCGTACATGGTGATAGAGCGGTCATAGAGCGTCGCTGCCGCCTCGTTCAATTGCCGGTAGGCGTTCTTCGGGTCGGTGTTGAACGCCGTAGCGAACGCCTTGCTATCAATCGTCAGCCAGTCATCCGAACTCAGTCCCTTCTGCTCTTCCCGTGCGCGACAAATGGCAAACAGGATCATCTGCTGCTCGACCAACGTTAGCCGGTAGCTGGCTTCCACAAGCCGGTTCGACTTCGCTACAACGTTTTCTCCAGACATAGCACCCCCTCATGAATGGCAGGATGCTAGCACGGTTAAAACGTACATTGGTACGATTGTACTGATTAAGTGTAAATCTGTACGGTTTAACGGTTTGAAACGGTGTAAAAATGTACGGTTTAAGTGTAAATCTGTACGGTTTAAGCTCTGAAACCCTATACCCAGCAAGGCCGCATGACGAGCTAAAAGGTTTACAAAAGCTTTTATTCTTTAAAAGCATCGCGGAGATTTATCCACAGGGGTAGAAACCCCGCTGTGAAAGCCGGTTATCCACAGCCTGAGCAAACTACCGGACGGGGAGATAAGAGCGAGCACCCGCCACGTCAAAAGCGAAAAAGCGTTTTGCAGGGAAGGAATCGGTTCGGCGGAGCCAGTGCGCACCCGAAAAGCCGACCTAAAACCGGTACGATTCACCTGAGATGGGAATCGAACTAAGCCCTTTAAGCCCTTATAGAATAAGGCACAGGCCGAACTGAAGGATAATGTGTACCCGTGCGTGTACCCGTTTGAAACGCGGATACCCCCTCACCCATCACAAAAATAGCCTTAAACGAGATAAACCGTTTATATGGTTATGGGTAGGGCGAAAAAAAGCCCGGATAGTCCGGGCCGGTGTCGGGTGCAGAAGTCGCCTAGAAGAATTGCTTGGCGAAGTTGGCAAGAGCCACAGCCAGTACGGCGGCTAACATCCATTGCACCTTGTCAAACTTAACGTCAATCACCGCAAATTTTCCGTCTAGTTTAGTCTCGAGCAAAGCTAAATCATGTTTGGTTGCTAGACCCTCGTGTGCCGTAACAATGATGCGAACAACCGCCTCCGCTTGCTCTTGCGGAATTCCAGATGTGCACAGCTCGCGTACAAGCTGTTGGGTATCAAACGTAATCGTGCTCATGATGTATTTCTCCTTGCCGCCAGTTTGCCAGATGCGCCCCTGCCACGCTACAGAGGGATGCGTTTGAAACGCTAACCTTGCGGTAATCTTGGGGTCTTGTATTAAATCTCTACGCTTTCTTTTTTAGGTTGCAGCCTGCAACCAAGCCTGCAACTTTCCCGTTCGCAGGCGCGTACGCGACGGGCCACAAAGATGCGCTCAGTTTTGAGCACATCTAGTTCGCAGGCGCGTACGCGACGGGCCACGCCCTCGCGGAGAATATCCGCCCTGCCCCAAGGTTCGCAGGCGCGTACGCGACGGGCCACTAAGGGCGAAGCGGCTTCACCCTTATCGACAAATAAAGAGATGGCGGATCGTGCCGGAACGACTGATCCAGACCGGTAATCTTGCCGGTCTAGAAACGTCGCACCCGCACCCTAGCGACGCACAGAAACGCTCTACAGCGCGCTCAAACGGTTTCGGTAGTGGGATTCTGTGGGGGGCGCGAAACAAATCAGCCGTAGCGCATGCCGCGACAAGATGCGACGTGGACAGAGTGTGCGGTTTGCTGTCCGTTGTGCGATACGCCATCTCTTTATTTGTCGATAAGGGTGAATATAAGTCGGCGATGGGAATCGAACTAAGCCCTTTAAGCCCTTATAGAATAAGGCACAGGCCGAACTGAAGGATAATGTGTACCCGTGTGTGTACCCGTTTGAAACGCGGATACCCCATCGCCGGCGCTAGCAAGCCGAAAATACCGGCTCGCGTTTGAAACGCTTAAGGGGTTAGCCGAAAATCTGCCCCATTCCTTGTCAACCGGCTTGTCAACCTGTGCTTTAGGGCTTAAATCATCAGGAAAAGGGGGCGCTTCCTTAAGGATTCCGTAGGGATTAGGGGGGGTTTTTACTTCAGTTTTGACGGATTTAGCGCGGGGGGTCATATCGTTCCTAGAAAAAAAGTGCTCAATTTTGCGTCCGCGAAAAAAGTGGTACCCAGCGCGGTACTACCGAATCATCCGCTAGGGATTTAAACCGCCCCCACCTCCGTACCCACAAAGCGAACAGAAAACCTCGCCTAGCACTGTTTTTTCAGGACGTGGCGAAGGCGGCAAATGAGAATAATTCGCGTTCGGAAACTCGCATGACAAATGGCCGATTTAGTGCGCGGTTATCAGCCGAAAAGCTCTGGCTGTTGCCGCTGCGCCAGCGTCTTTGCCGGGTGAGGCAGCAACGAGTACAACTTGCTTTTTTTGCACCCGAAATAATCGGCGATCATATTCATGTGTGTACCGGATTCACGCATCTTCAACGCCATCGGCACGTCGATAACCGCTGCCTTTCGCCCACTGCGCTTTCGCCCGGCCCCTTCAGGCGATTCGCTGGCCGTCGATGTTGCCGATGGCTGTGGCGTCGGCACCAGGTGATCGTCGGTGTCTGGCTGTGGGAAGGCTGAATTGTGGGCGGTGGCTGTCAGTGAGTGGCTGGCCCCTTCAGGCGATTCGCTGGCCGTCGATGTTGCCGTGGTGGGTAGAGGTCGCTAAACGTCAGGCCAATGGCGGAAAGAATGCTTTCGTTGTCGCAGCCGGTGAAGCAATGCAGCCCGATTGATTCGTCTTTTTCGCTAATCACGAGCGAAGGATGACGATCTTCATGAGCGGGGCAGCAAGCGGTGTAGGAATCCGGGCCAGTGCGCCTCACTTTGTCCAAAAGAGCCAGCAGGGTGTCGAGTTGTGCGCTCACAGTTTTTCTCCCAGCAAGCGAGACGTGCTTATCTCGAAAGAATCCCGGCTCGCGTCAAAGGCAGGCTTGGCGAGGTCGAACCATCCTTGAAGCGGGTCTTCCCGTAAAGTGGCACCTGTGCTAGACACAGTGGCAGGGCTTGCGGTAGAATTCAGGGGCTGAGTCGTTACACCTAAAGCCGCTTCCCCCCAAGGTGCGGCTTTTTCACGTCTAGGGCTAGGCATTGGTCACCATCCTCGCTTCAAGTTGTTTGTACAGTTCGTGAATCTCACGGGCCAATGCTTCAGCCCCAAAAAGATAGCTGTCTTGAATCTCGTCATTGCATCCCCGGAACGATTCGCCGTTTTCTCCGCACGTCATAACAAGCATGCTCGTTAGCAGAGCAAACCGTCCGTCCAGTGCATCGCGCAACTTGAGCATGGTCACATCAGGGGCAAGTTGGTAAAGGGGGCTGTTGGCGGCGTTCACGCTGCACCTCGCACGAAAGAGGCAAGGCGATAGGCCAGCACAGGGCCGGTGAAGCGACGAATGAAGCGATAGACGGACAAGCGGAATGACGCGGGGGCGCCATGAGGGATGGTTTTCATTGGGTGTTTCCTAGTAAAGCGTTTGGAATCGCGCTCCCCGCTGTCAAACGGGGTGGGCGCGAACGTGTGGGTTGACAGACCGGTACTAGGTTCCGGCAAGCCCGAAGGCTTCCCACACGTCGCACCCATTGAAAGGGCGTCATGCTTGACGGACAAAAAAATACCGCTCAGGGGGCGGTTTGTCCGCCTAGTATCCGGGCTGTCAAACCCGTATCGCTGATGTGCAGCGACAGGGCGATAGTCGCACGGCGGTACGGGATGGTCAAGGGGTGCAAGGACGTGGTTCATCCTCACGTTGGCGTGATGGTTTATAAATGTCATGGTCGCCTCTTACCGCGCTTCGTCTATCAGTTTGCGAATGTCAGCGACGCGCCAGGCGGTCGTTCTGGGGCCTAACTTAACGGGTTTTGGGTAGCGGCCTGATTTGCAGCCAGCCCACCACGAAGAGGCGGAAACGGGGAATAAGGGGGGAATTAGGGGAGAAAGAGGAGAGGGAGGAAGGAAGAAAGAGGAGCAGTTGGGGTATTAGGGGGCAACATAGGCGATAACAATTTGATTACAAAGAATAAAACGCCGAATATTTGTCCCATTTTACCCTATTTGCAACACCGTTAGCATAATGTTATCGTATTAAAGGCGGTTCGCTGCGCACAATATCGCGGTAAGCGTTTTCCATGACATTAACGAGTTCGGAGGCGCGGCTTTTCTGCACGACGAATGAATCATGCCAGCCTAGCGTGCACACGTCCTTTGCCGCCATTTCAAGAAACACACGTTCGGCAATATCAGAATCAAGGTTTTGCAATCGAAGCCCGATATTGTCCTGGCCCATCAAATCAGAAATTGCCT
>Ga0194061_1002241_pt1 | contig 10646 bp, 8 predicted proteins | sample SepL2221m_MetaG_FD_163423 | JGI IMG/M metagenome (GOLD analysis project Ga0194061, IMG submission 163423) | Anoxic zone freshwater microbial communities from boreal shield lake in IISD Experimental Lakes Area, Ontario, Canada - Sep2016-L224-21m | ecosystem: Environmental > Aquatic > Freshwater >...
GTCCGATCACCGGGCGCTCCCGCACCCCCGCAGCGCTCCCGGAACCCCCGCCCCGCGCCACCACAAACCCAATCAGGACGCTCAGAATCAGCGACAGTATGACCAGACCTAGTCGTATCGGCATGATTTAATCCTCGCTCTGTGAAATGCCGTCGCACGGGGGCAACGAAAGACTTGTCACGGCCAAGCAAGTTCCGAACGGGTCGGTACGCTTGCCTAACCTTGGACTGCAAGGTATCCGACCGGGATGTAAGTGTCAAGAAATACCCTCCTGCGATCCCCCTTAACCCACCGCTTCATCATCCGCGGCTACCGCGGCTGGTAATACCCCTATTTTGCCGGCCCCGGGAGACTGCAGAACATCTGGGGACGGGAAAAAAGTCAAAAACCCAATTTGGGACTAACGGCTATGACATAGGGTTGTCATACCCCTCTGTTATATATGTGGTTTAGCAGCAGTTTTTAGTCCCGGAGCACAGGCTATTAAAAAGCCAGTTTTTAATCTTGACTTCACAGAAGGGCGGTGTTACCCTCCCTTTATTGGTTCCTTTCTCTTTGGAGGTTTTATGCGTAGACAGACAATCATCGTGGGCGTGTTGGCTTCGCTTGTTACGTTGGCTTCGCAGGCGTGGTCGGAGGACAAGGTTCCCGCTGAAAATCCGGGCACTCCGAGTGCGCCGACGGCAGCCCCTGCCCTGAGTCTGATTGACTCGGTCAAGGATGCCCCGGATGGTGTGCTTTTGGTCAAAACTAATGATGACGGCGGCTTTAAGTCACTCGTGGTCAAGGCTACGGTAGAAATTGACACCGTCTTGGGTGCGGCGAAGGGGAAACGCGCGGCACAAAAAGAGGCGCAGATGCAGTGCAAAAAGTATCTCACGCAATGGTTGAATGAGCAGGTCGTCTTTGTGGAAAACAATGCCAAGGTGGTCACGATCGAAACCAAGGGGGACGAGTCGATTGATGCCGCCGGTAATAAGGTTAAGATTCGCAACACAAAAGGCACAGAAACCAAGGTCTCGATTGAAACCAGCGCGTCTATCGCGGCGGCTTGCCTGACGGGGCTTGTGGCACTGTACAGCGAGGTTACCCCCGGCAAGGACTCGGAATACACCATGGTTCTGGGTCTGTCCCAGAAGAATATTGAGAGTGCTGCCAAGGTTCGTGACTCCTTAAAGAACTCGCTGGAGGGCGGTGGGAACACGGGTGGCGGTAACAAGAATCCCGGTGGTAATGGTGGCGATGATTCCCCCAAGGGTGAAAAGAAGGTTAATCCCGAAGCAGACGAATTTGTGAAATAACACAAAAGGGCTGCAATATGCGTATAGGCATGTACCTTTACGCGGGCTTTTGTGTGTTAGCGCTGTTGGGTGTTGGCGTTTCAGGCCAAACCCGGCCTGCGCCTGCGACTCAGCCTGCATATACCAATATCCCGGACGGAGTGGCGATGCCCTCCGCTGCCGGGGTTGGTGTGGGTGCATGGCGGCAAGGGGACTACCTGATTGCTACTGGCAAAGGACCGGATGCAGGTGTGCTGGGTCAGGCTAAGGGACGTCGTATCCAACGCGACCTTGCCGAACAGGACGTTAAGCGCCGTATCCTCACGGCTAGTGTCCAGCCCCAGCAAATTGCCTTGCCACTGGATTTTTATACGCTGGATGGCGAGCTCACGGGGCTGGTCTACTGTGCCCAGTATCAACTGCCCAATCAGGAAGAGCTTTATCTGGTGGGGCTGATTCGTGCCGATAGTGTCAAAGTTCGGGCCACCCTCCGGGGCGATGAAGTGGCTCGTGCCGCCGAACAAGCCTTTGCTAAAGCGGACTATGAAACCGCTGCGAGTTATTGGCAAGTCCTCATCAAAGCCGGCCTGGGAGATGCTCGGATTACGGCCTCATATCAGGCGGCGCGGAATCATCTGGCTTTGACGGAGAGCAAGGGACCGGATCGGCAACGTTTGTTGTTGGCTTTGGGGGATTTTTATCTGCAGCGCAAAGCCTATGAGTCGGCCTACAAATGGCTCTATCCCGCATATTCAGAATACGATGATTGCAGTCGTGAATTATTGGAAAAATTACAGCAGGTATGTGTGCAAACGCAACGGGCAAAGAGTGCCAAGGCCTTTGCTCAGCAAATACTGTCGCGCTGGCCACCGGTGAAAAATGCCACATTCACCGACGCGCTATACCAACGGGCCTTGGGGGCCAATCCCCAGCTTATGCAGACGCCGGGGGTGGCCACCTTTGAATCTCAGGGGGACACATATTTACTAGCCGTGGGGATGGTCGCGGTGGATGGTAATGATGCCGAAGCCAAACTGGAACAGATTAAGGTGGCGAAAATTAAAGCCCACAAAGAGGTGGCCGAGTGGACCAAGGGGGCCCAGATTACCGTGCGCGAGACGGTAGAGAAAGAGCGTACCGTAACGCGCAATGAAACGGGCAAAACGCAGGATAAGGTACAAGTAAAAATTACCGCAGAGTTGCTGGAACAGGTAAAATCAGCGTTGCCCTATTTGGCGCAGGTGGGCACCTGGCAAAGTGAAGATGGCACTGCGCGTTTTGTTATGGTCGGACGCAAATTGACGTCCGTAACCGCGCCTCGGCCCGAATAGGGTAACAACTAGGATAAGGAACCGTTTATGTTGTGTAATCGTATCGTACCGTGGGTGGGGATGCTGCTGGCGTTTTTCCTGTGTGTGGGCCAGCTCATGGCTGGAGAAGTGGTGGATAAAGTCACCGTACTGGCCTGTGGGACGGGCAAGACCGAAGAGGCGGCGTTAAAGCAGGCCTTTAGTAATGCGGTAACGCAGGTGGTGGGTACGATTGTGGACGCGGAGACGATCGTAAAGAACGACAAGGTCATCAAGGAGCAAATCCTGACCTATTCCAACGCCATCATCACCAAGTACGATACAGTGGGCAAGCCGGTGCAAGCCGACGGTTTGATTACCGTTACGATCAATGCTCAGGTGGAGAAGAAAACCATTACGGATATGTTGATTGCCAATAAGGTGGCATCGGCTCCCGTGGAGGGGAAAGACCTGATGGCTCGGGCCTTAACAGAGCTAAAGGCCGAGCAGGATGGGACCAAGATGCTCACGAAGCTGTTTGCGGCACTTCCCTGTATAGTCAATGCGCAGCCGTATGGCGAGCCAGAAATCGCAGAAAAAACAGAAGCTAAAGTTACTCTGAATGTAAAGATTGCCTGTTCTGTTGACCAAAAAAAGTATGCGGCGTGGGTAGAAGCGGCAAAACCAATTTTGCAGAAGATGGCGATTAGAACCGTACGCGATCGATGGAGTAATGATGATGTTAAGAAATTTGATGAAACATTAGGCGGCGAAAGTTCTCGCGGTGATTTTATCAAAGATTGGGGTATGGAGGAAAATCGCCGTAGTCACCGTGAGTTTTTATTGCCAATTGAAGACATCAATGCCGGAAAATGTTTTTATAGTAACTACTCCAATCGTTTATTCCCTGAGTGGGTTGGAATGAATTCGTCTGATGATGAGAGAGCCATAGTAATTCATGATAACCCAGGAAGGGCAAATGGTTCCTATACAGTGTACTACATGAAGAAAAAATTATATGAAGCAGTGATGCCGCGGCGATTTATGCCGGAACACGAGGTGTTGTTGTGTGATAAAACTGGTGCGGAGCTGGCGGGTGTAAAACTAGCATCTTGTGATCCGAAGAGAAACTGTTGGGTAGGAATTTACCCCGGCAATACCTGGACTTGTCACATTTCACCAAACACGTTCCCCCAACATGGCATTTATTTTGCACCACGGTATGTCGTTGAAATTATGTTTGATTTGCCGATTGATAAACTTAAGGAAGTAAAAAGTGTCAATGTTAAGGCCATGGAATCGAAAAGCGAAAACAATTGAATTGTCATCACATGACTAGTCAGGAGTATTGGCATGAAATTTGTGATAAAATTAGTTTGTTTGGTGATCGTCGGGGTGTTGACCCTCCAGCTTTGGGCGGGTGAGGCTGCCGAGATTATCACGGTCGTGGCGTCGGGGGTTGGCAAGACCGAGGATGCGGCGTTGAAGCAGGCGTTCAGTAATGCGGTAACGCAGGTTGTGGGAACGATTATAGATGCCGAAACCATGGTTCAGAACGACAAGGTGATCAAAGAGCAGATTTTGACCTACTCCAACGCAATCGTGACCAAGTACGAGCCGGTGGGCAAGCCCGTTACGGCTGATGGTTTCGTGGCCGTTACGATTAAAGCTCAGGTGGAAAAGCGGATATTGACGGAGAAATTGACGAATAATAAAGTGATTTCCACAAAAGTTGAGGGGAAGGATCTGATGGCCCAGGCCTTGACTGAACTCAAGGAAGAGCAGGATGGGGCTAAGATGATTGAGAAATTATTTGCAGCACTTCCATGTATAATCCATGCGGAAGCGTATGGTGAGCCGAAAATCGAAGATAAGACCAATGACAATGTTACACTCAATATAAGGGTTGCCTGTTCCGTTGACGAAAAGAAGTATGCGGAATGGGTTAAAGCCGCCAAGCCTATTTTGCAGAAGATGGCGATTAGAACAACTCGAGACCGATGGAGTAAGGAGTTGATTGAAAAAAAAGATAATAAAGAATTATACGGTTACAAGAATGACTTAATAAAAAATTGGGGCGTCAAGGAAAATAATCGAAGTAGAAATATGGGTTGTTTATTGCCTATTGAAGATATACAGGGAGGAAAAATATGTTATATTGAACGTATCGAAAATGACTTATACCCTAGTTATACCGCATATAATAAAACCGATGAACGTGCTTTGGTGATTCATGATAATCCTGGCATGGCGAATGGTTCATATACGGTATACTACATTAAGAAAGATTTGTTTGAAGCAGCCAATAAGAGTATTAATATGCCGGAACACGAGGTGATGTTGTGTGATAAGTCCGGTGAGGAACTGGCGGGTGTCAAAGTTGCATTGAATTCCGATGGGAAACGAACTGTCGGAATTATTGGCGAAAACAGTGGTACTCGCCATATTTCACCAAATGCATTTATATATTATGGTTTTGATATATATTATATGGCGCCACGTTATGTGGTTGAGCTTAAGATTGAGTTGCCAATTGACAAACTTAAGGAAGTAAAAAGTGTCAATGTTAAGGCCATGGAAACGAAAAGCGACAGTAAGTGATTCGGCGCCCCATGCAATTTAGGAGTAAACTGGTATGAAAGTTATGGTTAAAATTGTTTGTTTGCTGATCGTCGGTGTGCTGACCATCCAGCTTTGGGCGGGTGAGGCCGCGGACTTGGTCACTGTTGTGGTGACTGGGGTGGGCAAGACTGAGGATGCTGCGCTGAAGCAGGCGTTTAATAATGCCGTGACACAGGTTGTGGGTAGTATCGTTGATGCTGAAACCATGGTCCAGAATGATAAGATCATAAAAGAGCAGATATTGACCTACTCCAACGCGATAGTGACTAAGTATGACCCGGTGGGCAAGCCTATTACGACAGATGGTTTTGTAGCCGTTACGATTAAAGCTCAGGTGGAAAAGCGGGTTTTGACTGAGAAGTTGACGACGAGTAAAGTGTATACCGCAAAAATTGAGGGAAAGGATCTGATGGCCCGGGCCTTGACTGAGCTCAAGGAGGAGCAAGATGGCGCTAAAATGGTAGATAAGTTATTTGCTGCGCTCCCAGGGGCTATGATTCTGCGTGTCTACGGTGAACCGAAGGTGTTAACAAAAACGGCAGAAAAAGTATCTCTGGCGGTATTTATTGAGTGTTCAGTGGATGATAAAAAGTATACAGAATGGTGCCAATCGGCTGATCTAGTACTTAAAAAAGTCGCCATTCGTACTTCACGCGACAGATTTAATTATGATGAATTAGTTAAAAACGGAAAAATAGAAGTGGATGGATTGGCAGTGGACAATAAACGCATTAAAGATTGTTTAAATAGCAAAGACTTGGTTAAGATAGAAGTGGATAGTTGGGGGCATATAGTGCTTGTTCCATCTGAAGATTATACGAGCAAGAAGTTGTCTCGGCAGGGATGGGGTTCTGCTCAACCACTGGAAATTGAATATAACAATAAAAATAAATATGACAAGGATAACGATCTGTACGTGGTTGTATTTAATAGACAGGGCAACTCCATTGTTAATACATATATTGTCAAAAAAAACGTACTGGGGTCGGTTGACGGGAGTTGGATAACAAAAAAACAAATAGCGTCGAATTTCAAAAAGCATGAAATTGTCCTAAGCGATGCAAGTGGTGCGGAAATAAGCGGCCAAAGTGTAGATTTTAATCCTGAATATGTGAATGTTTTTTTGAAAGGATATTCAAATGTACTTTACGTTCTTCCTTATGAACTTACGAACGGCATAATGATGCCTCGTTACATTGTCCAAGTTACCTTTGATCTGCCGATCGACAAGCTAAAAGAAATTAAAAAAGTGGACATAAAACCTATGGAAACGGCTGGCGAAAGCAAGAAATAGTCTTATTTCTCGGATAAATGGTGTTTGTGGATAAAATATAGGAGTACGATGCTGTGAGGAATATATATCTTTTTATTGATGGTCACCACTATTGTGTTTTCCATCCATCTCTGGGCGGCTGAGGTTTCCGAACTTGTCACGGTTGTGGCGTCGGGGATTGGCAAGACCGAGGATGCGGCGTTGAAGCAGGCGTTCAGTAATGCGGTGACCCAGGTTGTGGGGACGATCGTAGATGCCGAAACTATGGTCCAGAACGACAAGATTATCTCTGAGCAAATCTTGACCTATTCCAATGCGATTGTGACGAAATACGCCCCAGTAGGCAAGCCTGTTACAGCGGGTGGATTTGTGGCCGTAGTGGCGAATTTAATGCGCTGCAAAAAGCGCTGCGTGAGAGACCAAAATAGACAATCATCCACCAAAAGCGAAAAAGACGACAAAGCTAAAAAGCCATAAAAATGGCCATATTGAGCGTATTGCAGGGAGACTTAGGGGGGTATTATGATAAACTTATGGGCATTACAGGATTCGAACCTGTGACCTCATGCGTGTCATGCATGCGCTCTAACCAACTGAGCTAAACGCCCTCTTTGAACGCGTAAGTTTAACGCGGACCCGCACCGATGGCAAGTTATTTCATTTTCCCGTTAAGTTGCAATGGTTCCCGGCAGTGGGGGTGAGACTTTGGCCAGTTCCCGCCGGGCCAGTTCGCGGGTGGGGCCTTCGGGCAGGGCCATGACGGCGGCGGCCAGATGGGTGCTTGCCGGGGCGGGCTGATTCAGATAGCGCACATGCAACAGCCCTTTGATCAGATGCACATTGGCCGTCTCGGCGGAGCGGGGATAGGCCGCCAGAAAATCCGCATACGCCTGCGCAGCCTCGGTGTGGTTGCCCTGATGCATCAATTGATTGGCGACATCCAATTGCACCTCGGCGGGTAATACCGCCTTGGGGTCCAGTTGGCGTAATTCCAGATAGCAGCGTGCGGCGTCGGCGGGTTGATGGCCGCGTACGGCGGTTTCGATGGTGGCGCGCAGGGCACTGGTGGCGTCGTCTGTGCCGGTGGTAAAGTCCACGCCCTGGGGGGCTTGCTGGCGGGTATCCAGATGCAGTCGCGTCCGGCCCTCAAAGGGATTATATCCCTGAGCCACAATCGCCCGATGTTGCCGGCGGCGCTGCCAGCGGTCCATCAGGGCCATTAGATCATACAAATCACGCGGAATCAGGCGCAGCCACAGAATCAGCAGGCCCACGGCAATGCCAATCAACACGCCGCCGATATGGGCCATATATGCCACCGGCCCGCCGATGCCCGTGACCGAAAAGAGCACATCCTTGGCCAGCGAGAAGAGTACCAGATACATACTCGGCACCAGCCAGACATCAACGTACATAAAGAACCAGACCAGCAATTTGATATCCGTCAGGGGCAGCAGCACCATGTATAAGCCCGTGATCGCGCTGACCGAGCCGGAGGCGCCCAGCGTGGGGGCATCCGAAAATGACACCTGCACCAGCCCGGCGACGATCCCACCGCCCAGATAGAACAGCAGATACGCCCAATGACCCAGCCGGTCGTTGAGGTTATTGCCAAAGGCGTAGAGGAACACCATGTTGCCGAACAAATGCGAAAGATTGGCATGCAGGAATTGGTAGGTGATGAACTGCCACCAGATCGGAGCCCGCCCGTAGAGCATGAAATGATCTATCACGCTGGGGGCATTAAGGTGGGCACCCCCGGCGGGAGCTTGGTTCGGATCCACCAGCAAGCCGGGCAGGAAAAAACACGCCACATTGATCAGGATGAGCAAGTAGTTCATCCAGGGACGGCGGCGGACGGGGCAATCGGTTCCAATCGGTATCATGGCGGCTATTCTGTCATGTTTGGGTGACTTTGCAAAGCGCGCGCCCGAACCTTATAATGGTACGCTTTCCTAGCGGAACGGTAGGCGATGCGCCACCGCCGCACGAAACGTAATGATATTCATGGAGAAACGCCTGTGCCCACAAAGTATCTGTTTACCAGTGAATCCGTCAGCATGGGCCACCCCGACAAGGTGGCGGATCAGATTTCCGATGGTCTGCTGGATGCCATTTTGGCCGTGGACCCCTTTGCCCGGTTTGCCTGCGAAACGTTGGTGACCACCGGTCTGGTGGTGATGGCCGGCGAATTGACCGTGAACAATGCCAAGGCCGTGGCCGTGCTCAACAATGCCGAAGACATCGCCCGCGAAGTGATCAAGGGCATCGGCTACGATGACCCCAAGGCGGGTTTTGATTATCGCTCATGCGCCGTCCTGCGGGCGCTGCACAGCCAGTCGGCGGATATCTCGCGGGGCGTGGTGGGCAAGAAGGGCGACAAGGGCAAGAAACAGGGCGCTGGCGATCAGGGCATTATGTTCGGCTTTGCCTGCACCGAAACCAAGAGCCTCATGCCGCTGCCGATCTTTCTGGCGCATCGCCTGATGGAAAAGCAGGCGGAACTGCGGCAGAGCGGCGCCATCAAGTGGCTGCGGCCCGATGCCAAGAGCCAGGTTACCATTGCCTATGAAAATGGCGTGCCCGTGGGCATTCACACCGTGGTTCTTTCCACGCAACATTCCGAAGCCGCCCTCGACAGCACCGACAGCTTCTCCAAGTCCGCCAAGCAGCGGATCATCAATGAGTTGATCAAGCCCGTGATCATGGCCGAACGGCCTGACCTCTGGAATGACAAGATTATTTATCACATCAATCCCACCGGCAAGTTCCTGATTGGTGGTCCTCATGGCGACAGCGGTCTGACCGGCCGCAAGATCATTGTGGATACCTATGGCGGCCGTGGCGCCCATGGCGGCGGGGCGTTCTCGGGTAAGGACCCCTCGAAGGTTGACCGCAGCGCCTGCTACATGGCCCGCTACGTGGCCAAGAACATCGTCGCCGCTGGCCTGGCCGATAGTGTCGAAGTGCAACTCGGTTACGCCATCGGCGTGGCCGAACCCGTCAGCGTGCTGGTGGATACCGAAGGCACCGGCAAGGTGTCCGAGGAAAAGATTGCCGCCGCCGTGGCCAAGACGTTTGATATGACGCCCGCGGGCATCATTGATACGCTCAAGCTGCGTCGTCCGATCTATCGCGAAACCGCCCGGCATGGCCACTTTGGCCGCGAACTGCTGAACTTCACTTGGGAAAAGACCGACAAGGCTGCGACCCTGGCCAAGTTGTGCGGATTCAAGAAGTAATAGCGTGATTGCGAATAATTAAGCTAACCCGAAGCCCGCCCTAACCCGGCGGGCTTTTTCTTTGTGATTCATCCGGTATTTTCGGTGAATTGGGATGATCTTCGCCCCAAAGGGGCGGTATTTCAATAGCCCAGGGCAACGCCCTGGGTTTGGGTGCGATCCACCTTGAGTGCTCTGAATGAGCACGATTTGCCGTTATAAATGGTGCTCATACAGAGCACGGCGCGGGCTGGGTCACGGCTACCCAGGGCGTTGCCCTGGGCTATACAAATATTGCCCCGTTGGGGCAGAATACCCGAAACTCCCCGCAAATCCCGGCGGGCTTTTTCTTTGTGCGAATAAACTTGATTTCGTGACCTATTCACGGGATACTTAAGCCATGAGGTACCTATAGGGTAGTAACCCAAAGGAGGTGTGGCAGGCAAGCAGACCGAAAAACACGAATAGACCGCAGGCGCGTATCCAAAGCAGTTTCAGCTATTTTCATGGGTTATTAATGGATCAGTCGGCGGTCTTTTCTATTTTTGCACATGGCTGTGCATCGGCTTAAATCCGATCGTAGGGATCGCGCAAAGCGAGGGGTTTGCCCAATATCTCGGCCGTCACAATCGCCCGTGCCAACTGGTTCCGCGTGCGAAACAGCGACTGTAGATTATTGGTTTGGGGGGCCACATTGGTATTGACCTGCGTGTCCACCTGCTGCTGACTCAAGGGGGTGGCTAGCTTGCCGGGCGCGACCTTACCCGCGTCCGCATCGGGTTCCCGGGGCGGGGCCAGCTTGGTAACTATTTTGACTTTTTTGATCTTGACCACCGGCGCGGTTTTGATCTCGATGGGTCGCTGGGGTGCGGGCATCTGTGTGGCGCTGGGCATGCGCTGGGCGGCATTGTCATTCCGCACCGGCAGGGGCGGTGGGGCGGAGGATTGCTGCGTCTGGGGC
>Ga0194061_1002242_pt1 | contig 10646 bp, 7 predicted proteins | sample SepL2221m_MetaG_FD_163423 | JGI IMG/M metagenome (GOLD analysis project Ga0194061, IMG submission 163423) | Anoxic zone freshwater microbial communities from boreal shield lake in IISD Experimental Lakes Area, Ontario, Canada - Sep2016-L224-21m | ecosystem: Environmental > Aquatic > Freshwater >...
GGCTATTAGACAAGGAATTGACAGAAAAATACCGTGTTGAAAACAAATTATTCAAAGGAATTAATATAGGGGGAATCAATAGAGCAGACGTAGCAGACTTTTTAATAAAACAAGCTGAAAAACAAACTCAATTAAAAAAGTACATTGGTATATCTGAAAATTAGGATAAAATAAAAACCTCACGCAGAAATAACAAAGGACCCACGATTTAAAGTAAGTCCTTGATTATGTATGAAGCGAGATGGAGATTTGAACTCGTGACCTCAGGATGATGAATCTTGTTTGGGTAAATTTTCCAAATCATTCAAATCTTTGGACCTACCTGACATTTTTTTTGCATTCAATAAATCTTTCAGGTTAATAGTTCTTATCCGCAGCTCATCATCTTCAAAAATAATGGCATTCGCAAAACAGGTTTCAAAATCTAGTCCTTTTACTTTAATCATTAGGTCTATTGCAACAGGAGGCACACCAAAAGTAAATACATCCCAATTCGGATGAGAAAGAAAATTATATTCAGACATATCAAAAACGGGCATGCCAAATTGTAAAAAAGCTTGCTTAATTAGTAGGTAATTTTCTTTTGTTCTTTCTACCCAAATATCCATATCACCTGTAGTTCTTGAATAACCATGAAGGATTACCGCAAAACCACCAACAAGTAGATACTTAACTTTCTGTTGATTCAGTGCATTTAAGAAATCTCTGAAATCTTCTTGAAAAATATTACCCATATTAATTTCTTGCTTTGACTTCAAACTTTGTTTTATCCATTCTTGGAGGAAGTTCCGATGAGTAATTAAATGCAATGCTATTTAGATAAGCTGTAACAAGTAAACGCTCTTTCCAATGTAAATTACCATAGAAAATAGTATGGTTAGCAGCTTCTTCAACTGTCTGTGCTTTGAAAGCAGTTCTATCTAATCTGTATGAAGACATGTCCAAATATACACATCATTAAATAAAACAAAAAAGCTGAAAACCTTCATAATAAAGATTTTCAGCTTTGTAGCGAGCAATTTACCCTTATCGAACCAATTTTGGGATGATTTTTTACGATTTTGCTTAATAAATCAACCGATAAATAACGGCAACTATAACTCATCATATCAAGCTTTGTGACAAAACATATTGTTTTTTACCTTCACTTTATTACATACAATATAAATATTTACCCTAACTTTGCAACATGTTCAAACGGCAATTACTACAAGAGCTTAATAAATGGAGGTTACAAGAGAGGCGCAAACCTTTAGTAATTAGAGGTGCCAGGCAAGTTGGCAAAACAACCCTTGTAAATCAATTTGCAATTCAATACGATCAATATATCTACTTAAACCTGGAATTAGCGGAAGACAAAGAACCCTTTGAGAAATTCACTTCAATTGAAAATCTTGTAAACACATTATTCTTTTTAAACAATAAAACACTAGCTAAAAAAAATAATACACTCATATTTATTGACGAAATTCAAGAAGTACCAAAAGCATTAAATATACTTCGATATTTTTTTGAGTCGGCTTCTGAAATTTCAGTTATTGCAGCAGGTAGTATGCTGGAAACTTTATTTGATAAAAATATTAGTTTCCCAATTGGACGTGTTGAATATTTAGTAATAAGACCTGTATCATTTCCTGAGTTCCTTTCTGCAATGGGAGAAACTGCAGCATTAGAACAACTGCAACAAATCCCTTTAGCTTCATTTGCACATTCAAAATTATTAGGACTATTTCATACTTATGCCTTGATTGGTGGCATGCCCGAAATTGTACAACATTATGCTTTGCACAAAGACCTTGTTGCATTAGCACCCATTTATGATTCTTTAATTAGCGGATATTTAGAAGATGTTGAAAAATATGCAACAAACAATTCACAGGTTTTACATATTCGCCATTGCATTCAAAGTTCTTTTTTGCAAGCAGGAAAAAGAATAAAGTTTGAAGGATTTGGCAATTCATCTTATCGTTCTCGCGAGATGGGTGAATCATTAAGGACGCTAGAGAAGGCTTTACTCTTACTTTTAATCTATCCAAGTACAACTGCAACTTTACCAATAGTTCCTGATATTAAAAAATCACCAAGGCTTCATATTTTAGACGCTGGATTATTAAATTATTTTGTTGGCATTCAGAAAGAAATTTTAGGTACTTCGGATTTAAATAGTATTTATCAAGGAACATTAATAGAACATTTAGTAGGACAAGAATTATTAGCATTTCAATATAACGCTTTAAGCGCATTACATTTTTGGGTAAAAGAAAAGAAAGAGTCGACTGCTGAAGTTGATTACATTTTCCCTTTTGATGGGCTAATCATACCCATAGAAGTGAAATCTGGAAAAGAAGGAACTTTAAAATCGTTACACAGTTTTATGGATTTAGCCCCCCACGATATTGCCATTCGATTTTATGCAGGAGAATTAAAAATAACGGAGGCAATCACTCAAAATGGAAAAAAATATCAATTACTCAATCTCCCCTATTATCTCGCATCACAAATTGAACATTATATTTCCTGGCTTAAGCGCATAAAAAAAGCCGACCAATTATGATCGACTTTTATACCTTGTTTGATATTAAAAAAAAACAGTGTAGCTAGATGGAGATTTGAACTCCAGACCTCAGGGTTATGAAGATTTTTTGAGAAAATGAAGGCGTTGATTTGTAGTGAGTTATGTTTTAGCAAAACCGAAAACGACCGATTTGGACCGATTTCATGGGGTGTTTTCCTCACGCAGAGGTGTTGATAGAAAAGCGCAAAAAGGGAGCGCACATTTTTCATGGAATATGTTGGAACTTCCTGACAATTGGAAGGAAGTTAAATGAATTAAAAATTGTTAATGATGGAAATCCTCTAATAATTTATAACCTTTTTAGTCCACTTTATTGTGATGTTAGACAACTTCATTCCTGACTAACAGAGTTACATCCAATAACATTAATGCTATCAATGCACACCCCACTTGTATGCATATTGCATTGCTGTTATCCCCAAAAAATAGGTAAGCGAAAAATTTTGTTTTAATTTTTTGAAGAAAGTTTCAATTTGCCAATGATTGGCACAAATGGCTGCTATTTAAATTGCTGCAAGGTCAGAATTTTCGTTAATTCAATATACTGACAAAACGTTTCAAGCTAAGATTTTACTTCGATTCGAGAATTATTTTCGATGGCTTCATTCCCGTTGATTTAGCAAAAAGTGAAATACTGCCAGCTTTTTTTCCGGCTTTAATTATTACTAAGCACTTACCCTTCCATGTTTTTCTTTTTTGCTGCTGATAGCTCTCTAAACTTACAGGGTTGGCATTACCAACTCCGACAATTTCTGCATCACCACTAACTGAAAAATTAATCATTTTTTCACCTTCAGGGTTAATATTCCCCTGTTTATCAACCAACTCAACTGTGATGTAACTCAGGTCCTGATTATCTGCTTTTAAAGTTTTTCTATCGGCAGTCAACTTTATTTTGTCTACTTTATCTGCTGTAGTTATATGGGTTTGCTTTATAATTTTACCTGCACTATACCCGACAGCTTTTATTTCACCTGGTTGATAGGTAACAATCCAGCTTGCCATAAATTGGGTTGATTGATTGGTCAGTTTTCGACCTAGTGACTTGCCATTAAAAAATAATTCTGCTTCCTCACAAGACGAATACACACTTACTTCCATTGGTGTATTCTTTTCAACTTTCCAATTCCATTCTGGTAAAGCATCCATCCAATTCCATTTACTCCAGGATTCAATATTAGGATTTAATTTAAATGAAGGTATAGGCGGCTTTACAAAAACAGACAACTGATTTTTTTTCCAAAGTACATCCCGGTAAAAAGATTGTGGCCTTTTCCATCCGCAAATATCAATATCTCCACAAAAGGCAAGATTCCAGGGAAAAAAATTACCGCTTTGAAAGTATCCCAACCAACCAATACTTGCCTCACCTATATAATCAATTGCCGTCCATACAAAATCCCCAATTACATAAGGATTGTCTTCCACCTCCATCCAGCTCCCAAATGCTTCCAGTGGATAAGACTCTGAACAAAATATAATTCTGTCTGGCTTACGATCATGATCTTCAGCATAAATTTTATTCTTTAAAGGATCTCCATCAACAGCATAATTGTATCCCGCTATATCTAACATTCCAAAAAATGGATCCTTATCCTTATTTAGGCCGTTTACAGCTGCTGTTACCGGTCTTGTTGAATCAAAAACTTTCAAATACTTTACCAATTGCTTTGCGGTTTCCACTCCCGCAGGTGATGCACTATTGGTAATTTCATTGCCAATGCTCCACATAATGATACTTGGATGATTACGATCCCTTAACAACATACTTTCGATATCCCGCTGCCACCAATCATTAAAATACAAATGATAGTCGTAAGGATTATTACCTAAATCCCACATGTCAAATGCCTCATCAATTACTAGCATCCCCAACCTATCACAGGCATCTAAAAAAGCGGGGCTTGGTGGATTGTGTGCACAACGGATTGCATTAAAGCCACTCGCTTTCAATAATTCCACTTTACGCTCTTCGGCCCGGTCGTAAGCCTTTGCTCCCAACGGTCCGTTATCATGGTGAATACAACCACCTTTTAATTTAGTAGTTTTTCCGTTTAGTTGAAATCCATTATTTACGCTAAATGAAATGGTTCGAATGCCAAAATTTTGCTGTTCAGTTTGTAGTAATTTCCCATCCTGATGTAATGAGGTAATAGCAGAATAAACAACTGGATTTTCGCAATCCCACAACTGAGGATTTTTGATTTCTGTCTCCCGGCTAATCGTATTGTTTTCGCCGGGGTTAAGCGTTATCTGAGAACTAACCGTAGCTACTTCCGTACCTGCTGGGTTTAACAATTTTATTGTAACATTTATTTTTGCGGGTATATCGCCTTTATTAACCAACTGCGTTTTTATGGAAATTTTTGCTGAGGATTGGTTTACAATTGGTGTTGTAACAAAAGTGCCCCATTGAGCTATGTGAACAGGGTTTATTTTTTTTATCCAAACATGCCTGTAAATGCCGGAACCCGAGTACCAGCGTGAGTTTTGGCCTTCGTTCTTAACCTCTACTGCAATAATGTTTTTTTTCCCAATTTTTAAATGCTTAGTAATATCATAATAGAAGCTAGTATAACCATAAGGATGATTTCCTACAAGTTGTCCATTTACATAAACGCTGGCATTCATATATACTCCGTCAAATTGGAGAATAAAATTTTTATCATGTTCATTTTCACTTACCTCAAAAGCCTTACGATACCAGGCTGTACCGCCTACAGTAAAACCTCCGCTAACCTGACTCGTAGCATTTGACTGAAATGGTGAATTTGTTCCTGGTAAATCTTCAATACTCCAATCATGTGGCACATCTATTAAGCGCCATTTTGAATCATCTAGTAGTGGATTTTGGGCACCATAAAAAGCCCCTTTGTAAAAATGCCAATTCTCATCAAAATTAATCAGGTTATTATTCTGAACCTGTGCTATTGCGATATTATAAAATAGTAACCCTGCAATAAATACAAAAGCGTTTTTTTTCATATTGATGTTCTATTTTGTTTTTAGTATTCTAGTTAAACTTTAACATGGTGATTGATACAGCATCTAAGTTCAAAGAAACGGCATTATTCGTCACTGTAATATCACTAAGTTTTGTCCATAATGGATTCGTATCCGTATCGCCTGTTCCTTTTAAAACCCAAACTTCCCCATTGGTATTACTGTAGTTTAAAATGCTGACACTTACTGGCTGAGGGACTTTATCTTTATTGACGAGAAAAATATTCATTTTTGCGGTTGCGATATTACAAGTAACATAGGGGCTGATTAATTGATTTTCACTAGTAGCTACTACCATATTATTTAAAAGGTTATTTCCAAAAATAGCTAACCCTTTGCCAATAGCATTTGCTTCACCATTGGCATTTATTGCATCATACAAAATATCAGGCTTTTCTAAGTTGGTTATCCAACGTGTATTCCAAAGACAGCTTGCAAAAAGTTTTGGTTGTAGCAAGGCATCCCCCAACATTTGAAAATTTGCAAGGGCGTGTCCCATATTATTTATGTTTGTCCATCCCCTATTATAAAAATCTATAGCATTGTATTCACTTATTATTACTCCAATACGTTGTTTATCGGAAGCACTGGCAAAGTTATTAATGGCTGAAACAGCAGCAGTAATTTCACTATTCAAATCTCCGGTAAAGCTGCGAAAATAATCGTAACCTGTAAAGCCATCAGGCAGGTAATTGCTGGCAGCCAAAAAATCAATTTTTGACACCGCATTGCTTTGTAACAGTGTTTGCCACCATTCACTTTTACCATTGGCTATAATTTTAATACTTGGATCAATGGTTCGCATAGTATCTGCAAATGCAGCTATGTCTATGGCATAGTTTGCAGGAGTTACCGTGCCTTGATTGTCGGATGAGTTCCAGCTTTCATTGCCTATCATCCAATGTTTAATGTGATAGCCCTTTACTATATTGGCATATCGCACCCATTCTTTTGCATTGGCTAGCAACTCTGCCCTGGTAGGTATTGTACCGCATTTACTAGTGCTGTACATGGCATCGTAAGCAACAACAACAAGAGGTGTAGCGCCTGTCTGCCTGCATACCTCCATATATTCATCAAAATCAAGTACGGCAGCTTTTGCAGATAAGTCGGAATTAAAAAAACGGCTATCTTTGGCTGGGTAATCACAATATGCTGCATAGGGTGATGCGAGGGTGTAAGGTGACTTAGCAAACAGATAATTGTCTGATTTCTCACCTCCCGGATACCTCAAAAAATTAGTCCCCATTTTGCTTATTGCGTAGATTGTAGTGGCAAAAGTTTGTCCAGGCAATACAGCATCATCCATCAGGTAATTAAGGTTAATGCCAACCTCAAATCCGGTAAGGTTTCGGATAATATTTTTGGCATCTATAGCTATGCCAATGGTTTTTGTAACAGGCGGAACGATAGATGCCAGAGGTAAGTTTTTCTTACTACAGGAAATGCAAATAACAACTAAACTTAAAATAAGGAAGTTTTTCATATCATCACAATTTTCTTAAATGTTTTTTTATAGCAGCAAACCATTTTCCCGCCATCTTTTTTTCACCAATGATATTGGGATGTATATCATCGTACATATCAACAGCAGGATTTACACCTGTAAACTGATCAACTATAATAATGGGTGAAGCAGTGGAACTTTTTGCTTTGCCATACTGGAGGATAGCTTTGTTAAATTCTATTACAGCTTTTGCATATTCAATATCATTATTGCATAATTTTTTATCAGCCCATGCAGCACCAAGCGGTGGGATTTGCGCCAGAAATATTTTTACTGATTTATTTTTCTCTCTTAATAATTGAATGACCGTATCAATATTATTTATTGCATCCCTATTGGTAACACATTGAAATACTTCGTTGGTGCCAAATTCCAGCAGTGCAATATCGGGTGTGTAAGTTAGCAGCCAGTCTCTAATATTTCCTCTTTGCTTATCCCAGTCAGGCTGGTTTAATAAATCACTCGCCTTCCAGCCGGAGTGACCATCATGATCCATATCAAAATCTGCATTGGGTACATTGCCACCTATGTTGGGTTTATCCCACGAGCCTATAAAATCAAAATTATAATTTGCTTTGTGCAACATTTGCCATAGATCTCTCCTGTAACTATTGAACATGTTTGAACCATTGGTAAGTGAATTTCCCAATGGTAAAATATTCATCGTTTGTTTATTAAAAACAGTAAGCATAAAATTTTGATGAAGGGTAGTATCACCGTTTGATGCAGTTATTTGTATGGCGTATTGCCCCGTTTTTTTTGCTATGCCTGATAAAATATTATTTTTTGTATCGAAAGATAGCCATGAAGGGAGATTGAGGCAGGAGAATTGTATTGTTTTTTCGGAAGAATCTATAACGGCAATATTATATGTGTATTTTTCATTTACCGCCACACGATTTACAATAGTTGATGTAAAGAAAACTTTTTGTGCATTACTTACAAAAGCATTGGTAAGTTGTAAAAATACTAAAGCTATTATAAGCAGATATTTTGTACTTGGTATCATGGAATCCATTTTATTATAGGTTTGTTTGCCACCATTTTAATTGGCAACCAGATATATCTTGAATCCTGCAGGTTTATTTTATTCCATACATCAGCCATAAAAAGAAAAGTATTTGGTTGACCGGTAATAGGAATTATATAAGTGCCTTGTGCACCGAATGTGCTTTCGGCTCCATTGCCCGAACAGGGATTGTCCATTTGTTGCCACTCGCCTAATAAATTATCAGCAACAGCATAAGTTGCCGGGTTAGGCGACCAACCCGTGCAATCCGAAGTAATGAGATAATATTTTTTATTGTATTTAAAAACCGCTGGAGCCTCCCTATTTTGTGCAGAAGTTATACGTGTGTAAGTTGTTGTTGGAGATAAATAATCATCATTCAATAAACAAACATGCATTGTTTTATTTGATTCAGATGAATAAATAAGATAAGCCCTGTCATCTTCATCTTTATACAAGGTCATATCACGGCTTTGTTGTCCGTTGGGTTTTACACTGCCGAGATATTTATATGGGCCATTTGGTTTATCGCTTACCGCAACACCAGATTGAGCGTAACCATAATCATTGGCATCAACATGCATCCACATCACAAACTTTTTAGTTTTTTTATTATAGATCACTTTTGGGCGTTCAACAACTTTACTGGTATCAAGGTCGTGGACAGGTTGTCCAATTAATGTTGCCAATGCAATGCCTTCATATTTCCATTTTATCAAATCTTTGGATGAATAACAACTTATACCACCAGCAGGCACACGGTAATCTTCCCATTGCTGGCCAGGCACTAACCAGGTTTTCCCTTTTTTAATTTCTCCAAACCAATAGTAAGTAGCGTTGTGAAACAACAATCCACCGCCATGTGCATTGATAGTATTTCCTTTAGTATCCTTCCAAATACTTTTATTGGGCATTGGAGGAATTTTTAACTGGCCCAAAGTATGCAGGCTGGTGCCCAGCAAAAACAACAAAAAATATTTTTTCATTTTCATGGCTGCTAATTATTTATTTTACTGATTATAGTTTTATCCATGTCGACATTTATTGGTGGTAATTCAAATAATATTTTATCTTGTGGTTTCATTCAATTTTTTTTCTGCTTTTAAACCTTGCGCCAATACTTTTAGCCTGCGCTGCATTACCATTAAAATCTTTACCACCGGTTGGTATGTTAAACAACTGCTGAAAATCTATTCCGCCATTTATCAAAAGGGCATTTGCTGCTTTAGCCATTGAAAAAGATGCCAACACTTTTGCATCGGTAATATTGATAGTGTTAATGTTGGCAAAAGCAGGGTCAATGTTTATTCCTGTTTTTGCACCATTAAATATTTCCTGTTGTTTTTGATTTCGCCAGGTATCAAAATTGGCAATACCGTTTACATTAAACCCATTGGTTAAACTATACCAGCAATTACCATAGTACTTGCTTACAGAATCTTTACCTAAAATAATTTCTTTGTTGCCCACTAAAATATTATTGTAAAAAAAAATGTTTTCATTATTGGTAATAGTTGAATAACTGAGTGCTGCATTTTTATTATTATAGATGGTATTATTATAAATTGCGCAATTTTTTAAATTATTGCTGGGGCTTTGGTTCCAGATATAAATACCCGCTTTAGCGTCAGATACATTGCCATCATTAATACTAATGTTATAGCGGATAATATTATTTTCCCAGGGGCTGGCATTGTTGTATTGAAATAAGCCGATACCACTGCCCTGGTTGCCGTAAGACAAACAATATTGTATAACAGAATTAGTAATACCCCCGTCAAAATCAAAACCGCCACCATCTTGTCCACCAACCGAAGTCTTATTTTCGTAAGACAAGCAATGTTCTATCGTAATACTATCCGATTCCCATGCCCATATACCCACAGGGCCATTGCCAATGCGGGGCATATCCCAACCATTATTGGTAGCAGTACAATACGAAATTTTTGCATTGGTACATTGGCCGATGACAATGCCGCTACCGCTATGGTTGTCTTTATTTGTTGGGTCGCCCGGATTGTTTTCTGCCCTGCAATAACGGATGTCAATATTCCTGCAATCCGTCTTTAAAAAATTTTCACCCCCTACTGATATACCTGCAGATCCGTTATCATGCGCCATCACATTTGTTACAATCATGTTACTGCAATTACGAATTAGCAAACCGGATTTTTGATAACCGCTAACATCAATGTTATCTATTGCGATGTTTTTACAATAAGCAATATCTATGCCGCTAGTGGTATTGCCATTTTTGCGGCCAGCACCAAGCAATTTAATGTTTTGTATAATCACATAACTGCTGTTGTTGATGACTAGGCCTTTTTCGTTAGTACTGTTAATGGTGGCGATGCCAATACCATAAGATGTAATTACTACAAGTTTTTGTGCAGTGCCATTGGTATTATAATTAATGGCTAGTGTGCCGTTAAATATTTGTCCGCCTTTCAGTAAAATAGAGTCACCTGCATTAAGCGTTAGTCTAGAAATTTTCTTAAAAGTTTTCAAAGGATGCTCCTTACTACCGTTGTTATTATCATTCCCATCATTGC
>Ga0194061_1002243_pt1 | contig 10645 bp, 8 predicted proteins | sample SepL2221m_MetaG_FD_163423 | JGI IMG/M metagenome (GOLD analysis project Ga0194061, IMG submission 163423) | Anoxic zone freshwater microbial communities from boreal shield lake in IISD Experimental Lakes Area, Ontario, Canada - Sep2016-L224-21m | ecosystem: Environmental > Aquatic > Freshwater >...
AACACCCTGCACAACGCCTCGCCGCATATTTTTCCGCACATCAACCGCAGCATGACCGCGTATATGAGCGAGCACTTGCGCCTGTCGGACGAGGAGGCGGGCGCCTTGCGTTCGCATTACTGGCACCGCTACGGCGCGACCCTGCTCGGCCTGATCCGCCACCACGACACCGATCCGCACCATTTTCTCTGGCACACCCACCAGTTTCCGGATCTCGCGCGCATGGTGGTGTCCGAGGCCGGCCTGCGCCACGCCCTGCGCCGGTTGCACGGCCGCAAAATCCTTTTTTCCAACGCGCCGGCGCATTACGCCGAGGCGATCCTGGCGTTGCTCAACATCGGCGATTTGTTCGACGCCGTTTACACCGTCGAGCGGGTGCGCTTCCAGCCCAAGCCCGAGGCCGGCGGCTTTCGCCATATTCTGCAGCGCGAAGGTCTGCTGGCACGGCGCTGTGTGCTGGTCGAGGACTCGCTGCCCAACCTGCGCACGGCGAAAAAACTGGGCATGAAAACCGTCTGGATCACACGCGAGTCGCGCCACCCGGCCTGTGTTGACGCCAAAATGGCCAGCGTGCTCAAGCTGCCGGCGATAGCAGCGAAATTAGGCTTTAGGGTGTAAGCAAGCGCTCACATGAGTGGTAGAATGGCGGCACCCTCTAATGGGGACGCCCCTAAGGTGCCAATGCTGTTAACCGGAGCACACCATGCCCCCCAGAACCGGCGAACGAAAACTGCAAATCCTGCAAGTCATTGCCGAGATGCTGCAAGACCCCAAGGGCGAGAAAATCACCACCGCAGCCCTGGCCAAGAAGCTCGACGTGTCCGAGGCGGCGCTGTACCGCCATTTCGCCAGCAAGGCGCAGATGTACGAGGGCCTTATCAGCTTTATTGAGGAATCGTTGTTCGGCCTGATCAACAAGGTCACGGCGGACGAGGACAAGGGCTTGCGCCAGTTGCAGGTCATCATCAATTCCCTGCTTGGTTTTGCCGAAAAGAACCCGGGCATGACGCGGGTGCTGCTGGGCGACGCCCTGGTCAATGAAGACGGGCGCCTGCAGGCGCGCATCAACCAGTTGCACGACCGGCTTGAGGCGACCATCAAGCAATGCCTGCGCGTGGCCGCCACCCAGGGGCACGACGAACCGGACCCGGCGGCGCGCGCCAACCTGCTGCTGTGCCACGTCATCGGCCGCTGGCACCAGTTCGCCAAAAGCGGTTTCAAGCGCCTGCCGACCGAGGGACTGGACAAGCAGCTGCCCATGTTGGTGTGACGAAATTGTCACGTTAACTCACCCGAAAGCCGCGCCTGGCGCGGCTTTTGCAATCCAAAAGTGCAAGATTTATAGCCCATGACCAGCCCGTCCCTGCCTGCCGATTTGTTGCGCGATGTTGCGCGCCGGCGCACCTTTGCCATCATTTCCCACCCCGACGCGGGCAAGACCACGCTGACCGAAAAGCTGCTGCTCTACGGCGGCGCCATCCAGATGGCCGGCACGGTGAAGGCGCGCAAAAGCGCGCGCCACGCCACCTCCGACTGGATGGAGGTGGAAAAACAGCGCGGTATTTCGGTCACGAGCTCGGTGATGCAGTTCGACTACGCCGGGCATACGGTCAACCTGCTCGACACACCCGGTCACGAGGACTTTTCCGAAGACACTTATCGTGTGCTCACCGCCGTGGATGCGGCGGTGATGGTCATCGACGCCGCCAAGGGCGTCGAGGTGCAGACCATCAAGCTGCTGGAAGTCTGCCGCTTGCGCAACACGCCCATCATCACCTTCGTCAACAAAATGGACCGCGAGGTGCGCGACCCACTGTCGCTGCTGGAGGAAATCGAGTCGGTACTCAAGCTCGATTGCGCACCCATCACCTGGCCGGTGGGCATGGGCAAGGCCTTTCGCGGCGTGTTCCACCTGCTCAACGACCGCCTGCTGCGCTTCACGCCGGGCGAGGAAAAGCGCGGGGAAGAGGGCGAAATGATCGTCGGCCTCGACAACCCGAAGCTCGACGAGCTCTATCCGGGCGAGGTGGGAACGCTGCGCAATGAAGTGGGCCTGCTGCGCGATGCCAGTACGCCCTTCGACTTGGCGCGTTTTCTTGCCGGCACGCAGTCGCCGGTGTTTTTCGGTTCCGGCATCAACAATTTCGGCGTGCAGGAAATCCTGCAGGCCCTGCTCGACTGGGCGCCGCCGCCGCAATCGCGCGACGGCACGCTGCGCGTGGTGCAGCCGGCGGAAGGCCCGTTCAGCGGTTTCGTGTTCAAGATCCAGGCCAACATGGATCCGCGCCACCGCGACCGCATCGCGTTTTTCCGCATTTGTTCGGGCCGCTACTCCCCGGGGATGAAGGTGCGCCACCTGCGCAGCGGGCGCGAGATGAAACTGGCCAACGCCCTGACCTTCATGGCCAACGAGCGCGTGGCGAGCGAGGACGCGGTGGCCGGTGACATCATCGGCATCCACAACCACGGCGCGCTGCAGATCGGCGACACCATCACCGAGGGCGAGGCGCTCGCCTTTAAGGGCATTCCCTATTTTGCCCCGGAACTGTTTCGCATGGCGCGGCCGAAAGACCCGTTCAAGGCGAAGCAATTGCAAAAAGGCCTGCAGGAACTGGGCGAGGAGGGCGCCATCCAGGTGCTGACGCCGGCCTTTGGCAACACCCAGTTGCTCGGCGCCGTCGGGCCGCTGCAGTTCGAGATTGTGGCGGCGCGCCTGCAAAGTGAATACAAGGTCGATGCGCTCTACGATATGGCCGACATTTACACCGCGCGCTGGCTGACCTTCCCCGATGAGGCAACACGCCGCGCCTGTGAAAAAGACCTCGCCGTCCATCTGGCGAGCGACGTCGATGACAACCCGGTCTACCTCGCGCCTAACCGCTATCACCTGCAACTGGCGACCGAGCGCTGGCCCAAGGTGGGGTTTCATGCGATTCGCGAGTACGGGCAAAAGATGGCGCAACAGGTTTGATTTTTCGCCATCGCGGCCGTGCCACGCGGGCATAAACAGGGATGGATTGTGTATGAAGGTGTATGTGAACGAAGTGTTGAGTAACCCCCTTGGGCCGTCATTCCCGCGAAAGCGGGAATCCAGTGACTTTGGACGAACGTCGCTGGATTCCCGCTTTCGCGGGAATGACGGGACATTCTTTTTTCTTGAGAGCAGCTTGCTGCGCACACTGGCGGGCGTATTTACCATCGCGTTCATCTTGTGCGCCGTACCGGCGCTGGCGCTCGAAGAAGTGCCTTATGTGCAAACCCCCGACCGTGTGGTCGAGGGCATGCTTGACCTTGCCGCGGTGCGCTCGGGCGATTACCTCATCGACCTGGGTTCGGGGGACGGGCGCATCGTCATCACCGCCGCGCTCAAGCGCGGCACGCGCGGCCTCGGGGTCGAGATCGATCCGCGCCTGGTGGAGAAAAGCCGCGCGGTGGCAAAGCAACTGGGCGTGGAAGCCCGGGCGGGGTTTGTCGAGCAGGACTTGTTCGCCACCGACATCCGCGCGGCCAACGTGCTGACCATGTACCTGCTGCCGGACGTGAACCTCGCGCTGCGGCCGCGCATCCTTGCCGAAATGAAGCCCGGTTCGCGCGTGGTGTCGCACGACTGGGACATGGGCGAATGGAAGCCGGACATGAGCGTGACACTGGATGTGCCGGAAAAGAAAATCGGCCTGAAAAAAACCAGCACCCTGCATCTGTGGATGGTGCCGGCGCGCATTGCTGGGACCTGGCGCACCCGTGTGCCCCTGGCCTCGACGCGGGGCCCGATGGAAATCGAGCTCGAGTTGGAGCAAAAATTCCAGGAAATCGGCGGCCGTGCCAAAACCGGCGGACGGGTTTTGCCGGTGGAGCGCGGCTTCGTGCACGGCGAATTGTTGTTCTTTCGTTTTGGCGAGGGCGCGGAAGCGCTGCTGTTCAAGGGCCGTGCCGGCAACGGGCGCATTGTCGGTCGCATCACCGATGCGCAAGGCAATGAATATCCCTGGCGCGCGCTGCGCGAGGGGCCGGCGGCGCAAGCTGCGGCGAAATAGCAAATCGACCGGAAACGACCGAGGGGCGCGGCTTTCCAGCCGATTGCCGGCTCAGGCGCCGACCAGCGGCACGATGTCGCCGCCTTCGCGCTTGAGCGCCCCGGCGCGCTCAAGGTCGGCCACCAGCCAGTCAGCCAGTTCTTGCGGTGTGAGCTTTAAGAAACGGTCGTTGATTTCCTGCAGTATGCCCACACCAGCCAGGTAGTCCGGCAGATCGGCCAGCGCGACGCGCCGCCGTTCGAGCAAAGAGAAAATCAACATGACCTTGACGGCGTGGCGGGCGAGCTTCGTGTCGTCCTTTTCAAAACTTTCCAGGCGGGTAAAGGCATGATCCAGCGCCGCGGGCACCGCGTCGAAGGCGGCGCCGTGGCCGGGAATGACCATACGCGCTCCCAGCGCGGCGATTTTCTCCAGTGTCGCGCGTGTTTCGGCGTAGGCACTGGCGCTGCTCGCGGCGTCGCCGATGAGGCGCGGGAAAATCACGCCAAAGCCGTTTTGCCACAGCGCGTCGCCGGAAATGAGAATGCGCTCCTCCCCCGACCAGAACATCACCGCGTGCGGATCGTGCCCGGGAGCGGCGATGACCCGCCAGGCGAGGCCGCCCATGGTGAGCACGTCGCCGTCGGCAAAGGTGGCGTCGTAGCCAAAGCGTTCGGCGCGCTGGTCGGCAAAGCCAAGCAGCAATTCGCGCTCGTCCCAGCGGTCGATGAGCGCGGCTTCGCCCTCGGGCAGGCTGGTGCGGCAGGCAAACTCGCGCTGTACCGCGGCGTTACCGCCCATGTGGTCGGAATGGCAGTGGGTGTTGACCAGCCAGTCGAGCGGGGTGCCGGCAAGGACATGCTTTAACAGCGCAATGGTCTGCGGAGCATGGGTGACATAACTCGAATCGACCAGTACGGCGCTGCCGCCGGCGTCATTCGGACCGGTGAGCAGGATGTTGTTGCACGACAGCCAGCCGCGCTCGAATACGCGGATCGAGGCGGGCAGGGTCACGGCCGGCGTGCCGGCAGCAAGGCGAGCACGGCCTGCTTTTGCGCCGGCGTATAGACCGACCAATTGGCGATTTCATCGACGCTGCGATAGCAGCCCAGGCACAGCGTGCTGCTCGCGTCGAGGCGGCAGACATTGATGCACGGCGAGGGCACTTCGACCGCCCTGACGCTTGCGCTCGTGCTCATTCGCGAGCCCGCCCGGCGGCCATCGCCAGCGCCGTTTTCGAGGCCGGTGCGCGACCCAGTGCGGAACAGATGAATTGTCCGGCATGGAACAGCCGCTCGAGGTCAACGCCGGTTTCTATGCCCAGGCCGTCGAGCATGTAGACCACGTCCTCGCTGGCGACATTGCCGCTGGCGCCCCTGGCGTAGGGGCAGCCGCCAAGGCCGGCGACCGAACTGTCGACGGTGGCGATGCCCAGTTGCAGCGCGGCGTAGATATTGGCCAGCGCCTGGCCGTAGGTGTCGTGGCAGTGCACCGCCAGTTCGGCCACCGGCACCACCGCGCTCACGGCAGCGATCATCGCCTGCACCCGCGCCGGCGTTCCCGTGCCTATGGTGTCGCCGAGCGAAATTTCGTAGCAGCCCATGTCGCGCAAGGCCCTGGCCACGGCCGTCACGGCTTGCGGCGTGATGGCGCCTTCATAAGGGCAGTCGATGACGCAAGAGATGTAGCCGCGTACGCGCAAGCCCTTGTCCCGCGCGGCGGCGGCCACCGGCGCGAAGCGCGCCAGGCTCTCGGTGATGGAACAGTTGATGTTTTTTCGGCTGAAGCTCTCCGATGCCGCCCCGAACACGGCGATTTCGCCGACGCCGGCGGCGAGGGCGGCTTCGAGGCCCTTCATGTTGGGCACCAGCACCGGGTAGCTGACACCGGGCTTTTTGCGGATCGCCGCCATCACTTCGGCGTGGTCGGCCATTTGCGGCACCCATTTGGGTGACACAAAGGCGGTGGCCTCCACCGCCGGCATGCCGGCATCGGCCAATTGCTCTATCAGCGCCACCTTGACGACTGTCGGAACCGTGCCCGGTTCGTTCTGCAAGCCGTCGCGCGGCCCCACTTCAACCAAGCGGACGCGTGCCGGCAGAGTCACGGCTTGGCCGCCTCCACCGACAGCAGTTCGGCGCCCTCGCTGACCTGCTCGCCGGCCTGGTAGTGGATGGCCGTGATCACGCCGTCAGTCGGGGCGCAAATGGTGTGCTCCATTTTCATTGCTTCGAGTATCAGCAGCGGCGCGCCGGCTTCGACCGTGTCGCCCTGCTTGACCAGAACCGCAATCACCTTGCCCGGCATCGGGGCGCAGAGGTTGCCTATGTTCTCGTCGGCACTGGCGCCGTGCGCAAGCGGGTCGAGTAGCTCCAGGCAGTGGTGTGCGCCGGCGTGAAACACGTCGAACAGCGCGCCGCGCCTGACAACGGTGGCCGATATGGCGTGGCCGTCCAGCCAGATGAAGATCCGGCCGCCGCCATTGATGAGACCCTCGCCCCGCAATTCTTGGCGACGGCCGCCCAACTCCAGTTCCCAGCCACTGGCACGGAAATGCACGGTCACCGATGCGTCGTGTTCGCCGTCGCGAAAGCGCAGTTCGTGCTGGTTGTCCGGATTGAGATCGTTCCGACTGAGGCGCCAGCTATCGGTGAGCGCCCAAGGGGATGCCGGATCGGTCGAGGCTGCCGCGCGTGCCTGAGCCGCAGTTTGCTGGTGTGTGAGTTCGGCAAAACTCGCCAGCGCCAGCACTGCGTCACCGGCCGGCGTGGGCGGCGGGAACAATTCATCGCCGCTGCGCGCGATCAGGCCGGTGTCCAGGTCCGCCGCGGCAAAGGCCTTGCAGCCGACCAGGCGGGAAAGAAAGCCGGTGTTGGTGGTGAGCCCGGCGATCCGGTAATCGGCGAGGGCGCCGCGCATGCGCGCCAGGGCGGCGGGCCGGTCGACGTCCCAGACAATGAGCTTGGCGATCATCGGGTCGTACCACGGCGTGATGGTGTCCCCGGCGCCAATGCCGGTGTCGATGCGCACATGCGCCGACTCGGCCGGCGTGGCAAGGTGGGCGATGCGCCCGGTGGCGGGCAGGAAGTCGCGCGCCGCATCCTCGGCATAAATACGTGCTTCGAGCGCGTGGCCGCGAATGGCCAGCTGTTCCTGCCTGAGCGGCAGCGCCTCGCCGGCGGCGACGCGCAACTGCCACTCGACGAGGTCAAGGCCGGTGATCATTTCGGTCACCGGATGCTCGACCTGCAGCCGGGTGTTCATTTCCATGAAGTAAAAGGCGTCATCGCGAGGGTCATCGCAATCTACGATGAACTCCACCGTGCCCGCGCCGACGTAGCCGACGGCTTTGGCGGCAGCGACCGCCGCATCGCCCATGGCCTTGCGCCGTGCCGGCGTCATGCCCGGTGCGGGGGCTTCCTCCAGCACTTTCTGGTGCCGGCGTTGCACCGAGCAGTCACGCTCGAACAAATGCACGGCGTTGCCCTGGGTGTCGGCGAAGACCTGGATTTCAATGTGACGCGGCCGCTGCAGGTATTTCTCTATCAGCACCCTGTCATCGCCAAACGAGGCCTTGGCTTCGCGCTGGCAGGAGGCGAGCGCGGCGGCGAAGTCAGCCGCCTTGCCGACGATGCGCATGCCCTTGCCGCCGCCGCCGGCCGAGGCCTTGATCAGCACCGGGTAGCCTGTTTTATCGGCCTCTTTTTGCAGCAGGGCGGTGTCCTGCTTGTCGCCGTGGTAGCCGGGCACCAGCGGCACACCGGCTTTTTGCATCAATGCCTTGGCCGCACTCTTGGAACCCATGGCGCGGATGGCCGCCACCGGCGGGCCGATGAAGACCAGCCCGGCCTTGGCGCAGGCCTCGGCGAAACCGGCATTCTCGGAAAGGAAACCATAGCCCGGATGCACCGCTTGTGCGCCGGTGGCCGCAGCGGCGGCGATGATGCGCTCAATGCTGAGGTAGCTGTCCTTTGCTTCGGCCGTGCCGATGCGGCAGGCCTCGTCGGCGAGCAGGACGTGGCGTGCATGCGCATCTGCGTCCGAGTACACCGCGACCGTAGCCACGCCCAGGCGTTTGGCGGTGCGCATCACGCGGCAGGCGATTTCGCCGCGGTTGGCGATGAGGATTTTGCTGAACATGCCTAGGTTTTCTTGCGCGCCTTTTTCGCCGGCTTTGCGGCCGGCTTGCCTGTCGCGGCGGGTTTGGCCGGATTAATCCAGGCCGGTGCGCGCTTTTCGAGAAAGGCGGTGACTCCCTCTTTGCCCTCGACTGAGGCGCGGGCGGTGGCGATGCGGCTGGCGGTGTCGCTGACGAGGTCGGCGGTGAGGGGAGTGCCGGCGACGGCGCGGATGAGGTCCTTGGACAAGGCCTGCGCCCCAGGTCCGCCAAGCAGCAATTGCTCGAGCAGTTCGTTGATGCGCCCGTCCAGTTCCGCCGCCGGCGCGATGTCGCTCAACAGGCCGACGCGATAGGCCTCGGCCGCGGTGAAGCGCTCGGCGGAGAGAAAGTAGCGGCGCGATGCGCGCTCGCCCATTGCCCGCACGACGTAGGGGCTGATGGTCGCCGGAATGAGGCCCAGTTTTACTTCCGACAGGCAGAACTCCGCCTCGTACGCCGCCACCGCCATGTCGCAGGCGGCCACCAGGCCCACGCCGCCGGCGAAGGCGGCGCCGTGCACGCGCGCGATGGTGGGTTTTTTCAGCGTGTACAAGGTGTGCAGCATGGTCGCCATACCCATCGCGTCGGCGTGGTTTTGCGCAAAACTGTAGCCGGACATGCGTTTCATCCAGTTGAGGTCGGCGCCGGCGCAAAAGGCCGGTCCGGCGCCGGCGAGCACCACGGCGCGAATGGCGGCATCGGCCTCAAGCGCCTTTAGCGCCGTTGTCAGTTCGGCGATCATGTCGTCGTTAAAGGCATTGCGCAGTTCCGGGCGGTTGAGCCAGAGGATGCCAACGCCATGGTTGATCTGGATCAGCAGGTGCTTGAAGTTTTTACTCATATGGATTCGATGTGAATGGGTGGGGGTGAAGGAGATGCGGGAGCGTCAGGCGTTGTTGCTCGGCGTCTGCGCATTACATCCTGAACACGCCGAACTTGGTCGGCTCAATGGGCGCGTTGAGCGCGGCTGACAGCGCGAGGCCCAATACCCGGCGCGTGTCCTCGGGCGCGATGATGCCGTCGTCCCACAGGCGGGCGCTGGCATAGTAGGGGTGACCCTGGGTTTCGTATTGGTCGAGTATGGGTTGTTTGAACGCCGACTCTTCCTTGGCCGGCCAGCTGCCGCCCTTGGCTTCGATGCCGTCGCGGCGTACCGTGGCGAGCACGCTCGCCGCCTGTTCGCCGCCCATGACCGAAATGCGCGCATTCGGCCACATCCACAAAAAGCGCGGGTTAAAAGCGCGGCCGCACATGCCGTAATTGCCGGCGCCGAAGGAGCCGCCGATGATCACGGTGAACTTGGGCACATTGGCGCAGGCCACCGCCGTGACCATTTTCGCACCGTCGCTGGCGATGCCGCCGGCTTCATATTTTTTGCCGACCATGAAGCCGGTGATGTTCTGCAAGAACACCAGCGGAATGCCGCGTTGCGCACAAAGCTCGATGAAGTGTGCGCCCTTGAGCGCTGATTCGGAAAAAAGGATGCCGTTATTGGCGACAATGCCCACCGGATAGCCATGAATGTGGGCGAAACCGGTGACCAGGGTGGCGCCGTAGTTTTGCTTGAACTCGTCCAGTTCGGAGCCGTCGACGATGCGCGCGATGACTTCGCGAATGTCGTAGGGCTTGCGCGTGTCGACCGGGATCACCCCGCCCACTTCCTCAGCCGGATACAAGGGGTCGTGCGGCGGGCGCAGCGCCAGCGTGACGCTTTTCCTGCGATTGAGGTGGCCGACGATGCGTCTTGCGATGGCCAGCGCGTGGGCGTCGTCCTGGGCGTAGTGATCGGACACCCCGGAGATGCGCGTATGCACCTCGGCGCCGCCCAGTTCCTCGGCACTGACCACCTCGCCGGTGGCGGCTTTTACCAGCGGCGGCCCGCCGAGGAAAATGGTGCCCTGTTCCTTGACGATTATGGATTCGTCCGACATCGCCGGAACATACGCGCCGCCAGCGGTGCATGAGCCCATCACCACGGCGATTTGCGGAATGCCTTGCGCCGACATGGTGGCTTGGTTATAAAAAATCCGGCCGAAGTGGTAGCGATCCGGGAAGACCTGGTCCTGCTCGGGCAAAAAGGCGCCGCCTGAATCAACGAGGTATATGCAGGGCAGGTGGTTCTCGCGGGCGATGTCCTGGGCACGCAGGTGCTTTTTCACCGTCATCGGGTAATAGGTGCCGCCCTTGACGGTGGCGTCGTTGGCAACGATGACGCATTCCTGGCCGGACACGCGGCCGATGCCGGTGATGATGCCGGCGCCCGGCGCATCGTCGTTGTACATGCCCAAGGCCGCGAGCTGGCCAATTTCCAGAAAGGGCGAGCCCGGATCGAGCATGGCGCGCACGCGATCGCGCGGCAGCAGCTTGCCGCGCGCCTCATGTTTTGCACGCGCCTGCTCGCCGCCGCCCAGCGACACCGTGGCGACCTTGTCGCGCAGGTCGGCGACCAGCGCGGCCATGGCCGCGGCGTTCG
>Ga0194061_1002245_pt1 | contig 10634 bp, 11 predicted proteins | sample SepL2221m_MetaG_FD_163423 | JGI IMG/M metagenome (GOLD analysis project Ga0194061, IMG submission 163423) | Anoxic zone freshwater microbial communities from boreal shield lake in IISD Experimental Lakes Area, Ontario, Canada - Sep2016-L224-21m | ecosystem: Environmental > Aquatic > Freshwater >...
CGTCATTGGCTACCCGGGTGGCGCCGACGTGGTCGTCATCGACGGTATGCAGGGCGGCACCGGCGCTACTCAAGAGGTATTCATCGAGCACGCCGGAATCCCTACGCTGCCGGCAGTTCGACTGGCAGCTGAGGCGATTCGCGAGGTGGGCAAGACCGGCGAAGTTCAACTCATCGTCTCCGGCGGAATCCGCTCGGGGTCCGACGTCGCCAAGGCGCTCGCGCTCGGTGCAGATGCGGTTTCCATCGGGGTCGCATCGCTTATCGCACTTGGCTGCAACGCTTCCCACTACTTCAAGGACGGCGAAGAGCACGACGCGACCGCCGACTACCTTGCGCTCGGTACTTCGCCAGGTCACTGCAACCGTTGCGAAACTGGGCGCTGCCCGGTGGGAGTTACGACTCAGGACCCGATCCTGACCGAGCGGCTTGATCCTGAGATCTCCAAGCAGTGGGTCGTCAACTACCTCAAGGCACTCACGATGGAGTTGACCACTCTGGCCCGCGCTTGCGGCAAGTCCAGCGTGCACAACCTGGAGCCTGAGGACTTGGTGGCGCTCACGATCGAGGCTGCCGCGATGGCCAAGGTCCCGCTGGCTGGAACGAGTTGGATTCCCGGCCACAGTTTCTAGGCTCAAGACAAACGACTAACGAATCGAGAGGAAGAACCGTGGCGCCCCGAGCAGGTGGATCCCCCAGATCCGCTGATTCGGCCAACGGCGCGACTCGTTCATCGTCGGCGCCAGCAAAGGTTGAGGCCGTCGAACTTGAATCAGCCCTGGTTCAAGTCATCTCGCAACGCTTGCGCGAATACCGCATCCAATTGGGTCTAACTGTGACTCAGCTTGCTACGGAAAGCGGTTTGTCCAAGGGGATGCTTTCCAAGATCGAGAACGGGCAGGCGTCAACGAGTCTGCTGACTTTGTCTCGACTTGCCGCGGCCTTGAATATCCCGCTAACCGCTTTTTTCCGAGGTTTGGACGAAGAGCGTGATGTCTTTCTCGTTAAGGCAGGCCAAGGTATGGACATCGCTCATCGCAACGCAAAGGTCGGCCATCGATACCAACTCCTTGGGTCGATGCGCGGACCGCAGAAGCGCATGGAGCCAACCTTGGTCACTTTGATGGAGCGCACTGAGGTATTCCCGCTCTATCAGCACCCAGGCACCGAGTTCTTGTTGATGCTCACCGGCCAAATGGAATACGGCGTCGGTGCTGGAGTCCATTTGCTAGAGCCTGGTGACAGTTTGCAGTTCGAAGGTGAAGTTCCTCACGGTCCGAAGTCACTGCTGCAGTTGCCGGTGCAGTTCCTTGCGGTGAAAGCTTTCGGAGGCGTAGTTACGTGATGCGAGTCACCCGGATTGCCCCTACGATTTTCCTTGTGAATACTAGAGAATTCAATGTCAGTGCGTTCAGCGACGGAGGTGCCTGAGATCGTGGATACGTCAGGTCAGGCTTCGACTCAGCGTCGAGGTAGTCCCGGTCCAGCTAAGTACTCGGCCATAAATCTGGTCAAGAAGGGATTGAGCCACGGCGAGTGGCCGCGCACCTTCCATGACCACGAGCTAGCCAAGAGCTATGACGTTGTCATCATCGGTGCGGGCATCCATGGCTTGGCCGCCGCCTACTACCTGGCGTCGAATCACGGCATCACGAATGTCGCGGTGCTCGACAAGAGCTACATCGGTGGTGGTGGGTCGGGTCGTAACACTGCCATCGTGCGCTCTAACTACCTCACGCCTGAGGGCGTGAGTTTCTATGAGCGATCGATGGAGCTCTACCGCGACCTAGCCCTGACCTTGAACTTCAACGTCATGTTCTCCGAGCGCGGTCACCTTACGCTCGCGCACACCGACGCTTCAGTGCGCACGATGCGCTGGCGCGCTGAGGTCAACAAGTTGCTCGGCGTGAACTCCGAACTCATCGACGCACAAGAGGTTGGCAGGATCGAACCGCGGCTCGATGTTTCGACCAACACCCGCTATCCGATTCTGGGCGCGCTGTACCACCCACCGGGCGGCACAATTCGTCACGACGCGGTCAACTGGGGTTACGCGCGCGCCGCCGACAAACTCGGCGTTCAGATCCACCAGAACACCGAAGTGCTCGGCATCAACACTGTCGGCGGCAAGGTCACCGGCGTTCGCACTTCGCGGGGCGAGGTGTCGGCGCCAATCGTGCTCAACTGCACCGCCGGTTGGGCCAGCCTGATCTGTGACATGGTCGGCTTGAAGTTGCCGCTGATCACGCACCCGTTGGAAGCTGCCGTTACCGAGCCGGTGAAGGTATTCCTGAAGTCGGTAGTCGTGTCCGGTTCCTTGCACGTCTATGTCAGCCAGACCGACCGCGGCGAGTTGGTATTCGGTGCGAGTACTGCGCCTTACCCGTCGTACAGCATGCGAGGTTCATTGGAGTTCACTCAGGAGTTGGCATCGCACGTCATCGAACTCATGCCCTCCGTTGCTGGCTTGCGCTTGATGCGGCAGTGGGCCGGCCTTTGCGACATGACGCCGGACTTCAGCCCGATCATGGGCTTCACACCGGTCGAAGGATTCTTTGTCGACGTCGGCTGGGGCACCTACGGCTTCAAAGCCGGCCCGGTTTCCGGTGAGGCGATGGCCAAGACCATCGCAGATCAGATGCAGGCGCCGATCATCTCGGCGTTCACTTATGAGCGCTTCCCGGCCGGCACCCTGGTCGGCGAAAAGGGCGCCGCGAGCGTGGGGCACTGAGGAGCTGACATGATCCGAATTCCTTGTCCGAACTGTGGACCACGCAATTCAAATGAGTTCCGATATTCCGGTGAGCCGCGTAAGCGTCCAGTAGGCGATGACGTTACGCCAGCGGAATTCCGGGCCTACCTCTACGAGCACACCAATGCTCTTGGGTGGGTGAAGGAGAACTGGTATCACTCTGCGGGATGCCGCCGGTTCTTCCAGATTGAGCGTCACACCTTGAGCAATGATTGTCGTCCAGTTGGATCCGCACCCCAGGAGAGCGCGTCATGAGCGGCACCAGCGGGCCCTACCGACTCCCGGTCCAGGCGACCGAAGAGATCGATCGCAGCAAGACGATCAAGTTCACTTGGAACGGCGCTTCGGTAACAGGCTACGAAGGCGACACGATCGTCTCGGCGTTGTTGGCTAACGGCTACGAGGTCATCGCGCGTGGTCTTAAGTACCACCGACCGCGTGGGGTTCTTTCGGGCACGTTCCACGACCCGAACTGCACGGTTCAAGTTGACGTCGAGCCGAACGTTCGCGCAGCGCACCGCCTAGCCAAGTCCGGCATGTCCGTTACAGCGCAGAACGTTTTCCCGTCGCTGAAGTTCGATATTGGAACTGTGAACCAGGCTGCGGGTCGTTTCCTAACAGCTGGCTTCTACTACAAGACCTTCATGTGGCCGGGCCCGCTGTGGCCGGCCTACGAGAAGGTGCTCTCCCGATTCGCACCGGGTGGACGAGTCGCCCCCATGGGAACACCGCATGGCCACTATGACCACAAGTACGTTCACCCGGACGTTCTGGTTGCTGGCTCGGGCCCGGCTGGAATTGCGGCAGCGCTAGCTGCAGCTGGGGCCGGCGCAGACGTGATGTTGGTCGAAGAGGACCACAACATCGGCGGCCACTTGCGCTTTGGCAACGACGCGGAATTGGCCCGGCTGGCCGAATTGCGCGCTGCGGTTGCAGCTGAGCCACGTATCACGGTGCTTACCAACAGTGTCGTTGCGGCCCGCTACGACGACAACTGGGTCAGCGTCGTGCAGCGGACACTTCCAAGCGCCGTCGAGCGGCTCTACAAGGCTCGGGTTGGAACGCTCGTCGTTGCGCCCGGCCTATTCGAGCGGCCCTATGTGTTCGAAGGCAACGACCTTCCCGGCGTAATGCTCTCGACCGCAGCCCGACGACTGATCAAGCTTTACGGCATCGCGCCCGGACGAACTGCAGTGGTGTTCACCGCCAATGCCGAAGGTGACTCTTGCGTTGAGACCTTGCGGGCAGCGGGCGTGACCATTGCGGCGGTCGTTGATGCCCGTACCGGCGGCAACGTCGTGCGTGCCCTAGGTCGGGGTCACGTAACCGGTGTCGAGTTGGCTGACGGGCGCACGATCAAGGCCGATCTGCTTGTCACGGCAACCGGTTGGACTGCGCCGACGTCTCTGATCAACATGGCCGGCGCTCGTCCGGTCTGGAATCAGGTAGCAGCACGTTTCATGCCAGGCGACGATTTGCCGTCAAACGTCATGGTCGCCGGAGGGCTCGGGGGCGATGGCACGTTGGCCGAGTTGATCGACCACGCAACTGAAATCGGGCGCATCGCCGCGGCTCGTGCTGCTGGAGCTGATGGCGGTAAGGCGCCGTTGCTAGGTGTGGATTCACACCCAGCGTTGTTCCGTTCCACGACACACGGATTCATTGACTACACCGAGGATGTCCAGAGCAAAGACATTATCGCGGCCGCGGCCGAGGGCTACGACTCGTCAGAACTGGTCAAGCGATTCACAACGGCGACGATGGGCCCAAGCCAGGGCAAGTACGAAACCATCAACACCATTGCAGTGCTTGGGGAAGCAGTCGGCGCATCTGTCAGCGACCTCGGCACCACTGTGTGGCGCCCGCCTTTCGCTCCAATCAGTCTTGGCGCGCTAGCGGGGCAGCACGCTGAACCCACGCGAATCTCGCCGATGCAGGAATGGCATGAGGCGCACGGCGCCGAACCTCTAATCGCAGGCCAGTGGATCCGCCCTGAGCACTATGGCGATCCGGTCGCAGAAGTCAACGCTGTTCGCAATGCGGTCGGCATCATCGATGTCACGCCGTTGGGCAAACTCGACCTGCGCGGCCCTGACATATCCAAGTTGCTCAATGTGGTCTACGTAAATGCGTGGAACAAACTTGACGTTGGCTCGGTGCGTTACGGAGTCATGTGCGCCGAGGACGGCGTCGTCATGGATGACGGTGTCACCGGCAGGCTCGGCGAGAACCACTACCTGATGTCCACTACTTCATCAGGTGCGGCGACCGTTTGGGAATGGTGCGAGAACTGGCTGCAAACCGAGCATCCTGACTGGCAGGTGCACATCACTCCAGTCACCACGTCGTACGCCAGCATCAACATCGCCGGCCCGAAGTCGCGGGAATTGATAAGCCGCTTAGTCACTGACGTTGATCTTTCGAATGAGGCCTTCCCCTACATGAAGGTCCGGCAGGGCACGATCGCTGGGGTGCCAGATTGCGTACTGTGGCGCATCGGCTTTACCGGCGAACTCAGCTTCGAAATCCACGTCCCGTCCAGTTACGGGTTGCACGTCTGGGAGTCGTTGCTTGAAGCCGGTGCAGATCTGGGTGTAAAGCCCTTCGGAATCGAAGCCCAGCGCGTGCTGCGGCTAGAGAAGGGCCACTTCATCGTCGCGCAGGACACCGACGCCCTGACAAAGGGCTTCAGCGCTGGCATCGATGGGCTCATCAAGTTGGACAAGCCGGACTACTTCTCGGGCAAGACCGAGTTGGCTTGGCAACGCAGCGCTGGTGCAGATGACATTCGGGTTGTTCCGATTCAGACAGACGACCCGAACATCGTGCCGCCGGAAGCCAGCCAGATCGTGGTTGGGTCCAAGATGGTCGGTCGGGTGACGTCGAGTCGGATGTCTCCGACGCTCAAGCGGTCCATTGCGCTCGCACAGGTGCCGGCATCGCTTTCTACTGCTGGCAGCGCATTGACGATCGTCCTGCCTTCGGGCAACCGCATCTCGGCCCACGTGTTTGACGGGCACGCCTTCGTCGACCCACAAGGAGAGCGACTCCATGGCTAGTGCAACCCCAGTGGCGCGCGGGCCTTACCCGTTCGTCGGTCAGTCGAGAATCGAAGGCAACTGGGAGGTCTCCAGTGGTCCCACGGGCGAACTGACGATCACTGACCTCAGTCGCTTGGCAAAGTGGACCGTACGGGCCGCGCCGGACAGTGTGACCGCTGCCAGCCTGCCCAAGGCCGGCACGCTAACGCGTTCTAACGCCAACTTGGTACTTGGCGGTGCACCTGGGGATTGGCTCATCGTGGGCCCACCTGAAGCGTCGGCTGGGATCACTGGTGTCGATGGCGAGTTCGTCAGCATCGTCGATGTAACGCACGGTCGTGCGCTTCTTCGTCTTACCGGCGCCGGTGCTCGCGACCTGCTGAGCAAGACGTGCGCGCTGAACCTGTCAGATCGCACCTGCCCGAATGGCACGTCGACCCGCACTCAGGTCGCTGGAATCGTCACCGACCTTGCCCGTGACGATGTTTCGGGTACGTTGTCGTTCCTGCTCCACAGCGAACGTTCGGCCAGCCGTTCCCTACTGGCTGCACTGCTGGAGGCCGGACACGAGTACGGAGTTGTCTTCGCTGGAACGGGTGCAGCGACTCCGTAAGAAGCTAGGAGTCGCTTTGCCAAGAGTCAGGGGCGATGCCCAACCGAGCGAGCCGGTTCGCTTGGTGCTGCTCAGTCCTGGTCAACCATTCCGACCAGAAGCGATTCAGCGTGCGATCGAACTTGCCAACGGCGCGCGGATCGCAGTGGTTGTCATCGCTCGTATCCACGGCAGTTCCTTTGGTTTTCCCAATCCTGGCCTGATGCCCAACGCCAAGGAGAAAGCCGCAGCAAAGGAATACGTCGAGACTGCTCTGGGCCAGATCCGTCAGTCCGGCGGCAAGGCTGATGGTCAAGTGGCGGTCGCGCGCAGCGCGTCAAAGGTTGGGGCTCGAGTTGCCAAGCTTCGACAGGCCTCGGTCGTCGTTGTCGACGAAGGAATCAGACCTGGGTGGAGGCGAGCTATCGAAGGCGACGTCTCGTGGCCACTTCGCTTGCGGCTACGCGGTACAGCCGACGTCGAGGCGATGTCTTAGTCAAAAAGTAAGTAGGGCCCGACCACTTTCGTGGCCGAGCCCTACTTAAGCGACTTTGCCTAGCTGTTGGTGTCTCTAACCACTAGCACCGGGATCGGCGAGTGGTGAATAACTTGGTGGGCCACACTTCCAAGAATCATCGAACGGGCGTCCGATAGCCCCCGAGTCCCGACTGCAATCAGACCTGCACCGACTTGCTGGGCTACCTCAATCAGGATGTTTCCAACCTGATCGGTGGCACCCCGGTGGAGCTGTCCAGTTGTCTCGATGCCGGCCGCCTTGAAGTCAGCCACTGCAGCGTCGAGCACGTGGTGTGCTTCGGCGGGTTCTTCCAGTGTCTGCGGTCCACCTCGGCCAGGGAACACCAAGGGCTGCACGTGCACAACGAGCACCTTGTCTCCCTGTGCCTTGGCCAATTCCTTGACCTTCTCAGCAGCTTGATTTGCGTGCTGGGATTCGTCGAAACCAAGCACAATCGTACCGAACATGTCATCTCCCTAGTTCAGTGTCATCAGGGCAATTCTACTGCTGCAGCGCCAATTTCTACGCCGAAACCTTAGAACCGGCGGCTGCCAGTTCCTTCTTGTCACTGCGCTTGCGCCACATGTTCAGCGGCACATAGGTCGCCATGATGATCAGGCCCAGGAAGAACAGGAATGGTCCTTGCGTCGGGTCTGCCAACACGATAGGCGGGGCGTTGTAGCCACCGTAGAAATAGACGACCATCCAGAACAGGAAGATGGCCAGAGCCACCCACTTCATGAACGTGGGCAGGCGGAACGGTCGCACGGCGTCCGGGACCTTGTGGCGATAGACGAAGTACCCGGCTAGCGACAAGGCACAGGCGAACAGGTACCCGGCGTTGCTGAAGATGTAGATCCGGGCTGGTGACCCGAAGAACACCACAACCGCTGAGGCGATGACGTTGAAGCCCATGGCGCGGGCCGGAACATCGTGCTTGTTGGTGTGGCCGAACCACTTAGGCAACTGCCCGTCCTCGGATGCTTGGTAGAGCGAACGCCCCACACCCATGATGGCGTTCAGCACGCTCAGGAGCAGAGCTGCAATCAAAGGCAAGCCGATGAACCACTGCACCCAGCCGCCGCCGCCGAAGATCTTTCCGGCGAACTCGGTGTACAGGGTCAACGGGTCAGCACTTTTGATGGCCAAACCAAAGACGCCAACGAAGACCAGCGGAGTCATGATGTAGATGAACACGCCGTAGATACCTTCGACGGTCATGGCAATCTTCGCGTCCGTGGCGCCATTGCGGCATTCGCCCACGTAGCAGGCGGCAGCTTCCATCGCGATGACGTTCCAAGTGATCGGGAACATCCACCCGAAGAAGAAAGCAGGTGACCCAACAACACCGCTGGGCAGGTGGAAGCCGCTCACGTTGGCCCAGTCCATGCTGCCGGACTTGAAGAAGGGCAGGAAGACCAGGGCAGTTAGCGGCAACATCGAAACGACGCCAAGCAGGGTTGCGAATCCGGCACCAAGGCGGATTCCGAAGTAAGAGGCGATATAGATGACGACCAAGATCACGACGGAGGTGATGAGCACGCCGACTGAGATCGGGGCGCCGTACTTTCCGAAGAGGTGAATCGAGGCTCCCGACGGCAGTCCCCAGAGGGCCTGGATGTAACTCGCGGCCAAAATCATGTTGATCGGGGCGACTGGGAACCAGCCGAGCCAGTACGACCACCCGGAGAATCCACCAAGCCAGTCCGCCCGCTTCTTACCTAGCAGCGGCTCGAAACTAGCTGCGGCGTAGGAAGGCACGCCGCCGGCCCGGTCCGGCCACATGCACGCAAGCTCAGCCAGACAAAGGCACAGAATCAATCCGAAGACGGTGTTTATACCCATGTACAGAATCGCAGACGCACCCATACCTTGCACCGCTAGCGGTGCAATGCCAGTGACGAGGATCGTGCCTGCCAGGCCGACTACGAAGGCTCCCCACCAGTTGGTGTGCTTCGCAAGTCCGACGTTTCCGTCTGTGCTCAAAGTGCTGCTCGCCATTCTCGCTCCCGATGGTTAGTGACGAAGAATCGCCGGACTTACCTAGCCGTCGTCCAAAGCGCCCGCAGGCCTCGTGGGCTGCGCCGAGCTTTGTGCCCCTGATCTGTGGTCGAACGTTATGAGTCAGGCCGCTATGCGTCAATGATTTTCAGAAGGTTGCGCGTGTTGACTTCCAGGAAACACCTACGGACCGCAGGCCCATAAGGCATCTGCGGTCCGTAGGTTTGAGTGCAGGACTAGCAGCCGGCGGCCGCAAGTGCCTCCGTCGTGAACACGGTGCTTTGCAGCCCGTTCTTTGACTTCGAGTACACGAACCAACTTCCGTCGGCCTGAGAATTCTCGCCGACTAGGCAGAACGCTGTGGATGTCGCAGATTCGACATACACGACCACATTCTGTGACGCGCTAAAGGTGATGCCGGGTGCTGCTGCAGCCAGCGATACGCCTGCACCAGGCGCAGTACCGGCAGGAGTTGCACCGGTGCCGAGAACCTTGGTGAAGTCGCCGTTGTTGTCTACCGCCGCAGACTCCACCGCGGTAGCGGCATTCCTGAGGTCACTCTTAGCAGCGGACTTGTAACCGTTCTGTCGTTGCGACAAGAACGTCGGGATTGCGATAGCTGCAAGAATGCCAATGATGATCATGACGACGAGCAGTTCGATGAGCGTAAAGCCATCCGTGTTCTGCGCGGATTGGCGCAACCGAGTGCGCATTAGTCCCCCTTCAAGAGCCGACCCCCGTCGACTCGGAACAGTTGTTAAGGCGATATCGGCCAGTCAGGGCAAAGTCTTGAGGGGAGGTGACGGCCTAGCTGGTGCAGCCGGCGCCAGTGACCACAGTTATTGGCTTAGCCAGGGTGGTCAAGACCTGAGCGGCCGTGGCCAGCCCGACGTATCCCTTGCCGACGGCGAAATCGACCGAGGCGTCTGAGCGACCGTCGTTGACCAGCTTCGCCCCAATGGCGTAAGCCAGCAGTAGGGTCGCCCCCTTGGCGCCGGTCGGGCCGTAGCGGATTTCCCCGACGGTTTCCAGCGTCTTACCCAAGGGATCGTTGGTCTTGCTCAGGATTATGAAGCCATCCGCGGCTAGGTCAGCGCCCGTTCGGCGGGCTAGACCTGCAATATGCGCGGCGTTGTACACGTTCAGCTGAACTTGTGAGGGATTGGGGAGCCCGGCTCCGACAAGCGCTGTTTTGGTGACGCACGGCTGGGATGTGGAGCTCGGGTTTGGAGTCGCCAAGTTGCCAGAACCCTTAAGCACATATGAGGCCCCAAGCCCGGCCGCAAACGCAACCAGCATGGCTGCCACGACGAGCATGGTGGTTAGCCACCGACTTCGGCCGGAGTACCCGTGGTTACCAGACATGCACCAACCTCACCCTAGATTTCGTCCAGTGTAAGTGCCGGACGCACGGGCGATTGGTAGACGCGGCGGAGGATGCGGGATTCGAACCCGCGAGGGGTTTCCCCCAACACGCTTTCCAAGCGTGCGCCATAAGCCACTAGGCGAATCCTCCGCGAGGGAGGCTACCTGCCCGACCCCGATCTGTGGAAACCGCCCGTGGTCGTTGACGACAGGAGCGCCTAGAATCGCTGCCGACCCCCCGCGCGGCGTCATCCTGCTGAACCCCCCCAGGGCCGGAAGGCAGCAAGGGTAAGTGGGCCCTGATGGGTGCGCGGGGGGTCACCCCCTGCGGCTAGGGTGCACTCGTGTCGCTTGCTCTGTATCGCAC
>Ga0194061_1002248_pt1 | contig 10630 bp, 9 predicted proteins | sample SepL2221m_MetaG_FD_163423 | JGI IMG/M metagenome (GOLD analysis project Ga0194061, IMG submission 163423) | Anoxic zone freshwater microbial communities from boreal shield lake in IISD Experimental Lakes Area, Ontario, Canada - Sep2016-L224-21m | ecosystem: Environmental > Aquatic > Freshwater >...
GCTTGGCGTTCAAGATGGAATTGAGTATTATGTTACAATAGATGTGTAATTGCAATTTCGTGCGGACGATTCCCGCGCGATAGTGTCATACTTTGGACTGAAATTTATGGACCCGAAAAACGAAACACCGCCCGGATCTCCAGCGAAATACGATGAAACCGCCACGACGGTTCAAGCCAAAGGCTGGGACGACCGGCGACGCGCCTTTGCGGCGAACGACCCGTTGCGTGTCGTCATGGTGACGGCTCCTGAAGCTGAGGCCGAACGCATTGCTCGAACGCTTTTGGAGGAGCGTATGATTGCGTGCGCGAATTTAGTGAAAGGCGTGAACTCCTTATATTGGTGGGAAGGGAAGATCGAAAGCGGCATTGAGACAATGATCGTGATGAAAACGCCAGCATCGAAAATCAATGGACTCATGCGCCGGGTACGCGCGTTGCATTCGTATGCGGTGCCGGAGATTTTATCGCTGCCAATTCTGGAATCAAATCCGGCCTACGCGGCGTGGATCGCGACGGAGACGGGGAGCCAACCCAAATGAGCGACATGGCCTCCACAAAAAAAACGATAGCCTTGCTCGGCGCGTTCGACACGAAAGGCGTCGAATACGCATTCGTCAAAGACTGCATTGAACGCGCTGGACACGCGACGCTGACGATCGATTTCGGCGTATTGGATACCGCGCATTTCACGCCGGATGTGACGCGTGAAGACGTCGCTAATGCCGGTGGCGCGAATTTGGCGGAGTTGGTTTCAGTAAGAGATCGTGGGACTGCGGTCGCGGCGATGGCGAAGGGCGCGGCGGTTATACTTCCGAAATTATACGAAGCGCAGCGATTCGACGGCGTGCTCGCGCTGGGCGGTGGCAGCAGTACATCGATTGCATGCAAGGCGATGCGCGCGCTGCCGGTGGGCGTGCCGAAGGTGATGGTCTCGACGCTCGCCGGTTCGGACTCCTCGCAATTTGTCGGCAGCAAAGACATCGTGATGATTCCCAGCATCGTCGATATTGCTGGGATCAACCGGGTCAGCCGGGGCGTCTTGGCTCGCGCGGCCGGAGCGGTCTGCGGGATGGTCGCGACGGTTGTACCTCCGGGCAACGACAAGCCGGTGATCGTCGCATCGATGTTCGGAAACACGACGCCCGCTGTTGAACACGCTCGGAAAATTCTGGAGCAGAACGGATACGAAGTCATCATTTTCCATTGCACCGGAAATGGTGGGAAGTCAATGGAGAGCCTCGTCGAATCCGGGCAGATCGCCGGCGTGCTGGACATCACGACGACGGAGTGGGCAGACGAATTAGTGGGAGGCGTGTTGTCGGCTGGGCCGGGTCGATTGGATGCGGCTGCGAAGACCGGCGTCCCGGCAATTGTCTGTCCGGGATGTTTGGACATGGTCAATTTCTGGAAACCGGATTCGATTCCGCACCAGCATTCGGATCGTAAATTTTATCCGCACAATCCCGACGTGACACTGATGCGCACCAATATTTTTGAGAATCAAAAGCTGGGCGAAATCATCGCCGCGAAGTTGAACCAAAGTACCGCGCCTGTCACCGTGTTGCTCCCTTTAAAGGGCGTCAGCATGGTCGATGCGCCGGGCGGAAAGTTCTGGTGGCCGGAGGCTGATGCGGCGTTGTTCGAGGCGCTCAAGAAGAATTTGCGGCCGGACATTCGAGTGATTGAAATGGATTGCAATATAAACGACACGGCGTTTTCGGATCGGTGCGCGATGGAATTAATGAACAATATTCTGATTGCTTCTGAAAAGTAAACTGAAAGGACGTCACGATGGCGGAGTCTCGGAAAAGTATTCTCGAACGGTTTCGCGCGAAGGTGGCTCAAGGTCTGCCACTTATTGGGGGCGGGGCGGGGACGGGGATCAGCGCGAAGATGGAAGAGGCGGGTGGGATTGACTTGATTGTGATTTACAATTCTGGCCGCTTTCGCATGTCGGGCCACGGATCGATGGCCGGGATGATGCCGTACGGCGACGCGAACGCGATCATGATGGAGATGGCGCGCGAAGTGTTACCGGTCGTAAAAAATGTGCCCGTGCTTGCAGGCGTATGCGGAACGGATCCGATGCGCATCATGCCGCTCTTCTTGAAAAAAGTTCGAGACGAAGGGTTTGCTGGGATCCAAAACTTTCCGACGGTGGGATTGATCGACGGCATGTATCGCGAGAATCTCGAAGAGACCGGGATGGGTTATTACAAGGAAGTTGAACTCGTCCGCCATGCGCGCGAATTGGATTTATTGACGACGCCATACGTCTTCACTCCGCAAGATGCCATTCAGATGACGAATGCCGGGGCGGACATTTTGGTCGCTCACATGGGACTGACGACGAACGGCTCCATTGGTGCGAAGACCGCCAAGACACTGGAGCAAAGTGTCGAGTTGATCCGCGCGATTGCGAAGGCCGCGCATGGCGTGCGTTCGGATGCGTTGGTCATTTGCCATGGCGGACCGATTGCCGAACCGGCGGACGCTCAATTTATCATGGAGCAACTGCCCGAGATCGATGGATTCTACGGCGCGAGTTCAATGGAGCGATTGCCGACGGAACGCGCAATCACCGAACAGACGCGCGCGTTTACGCGGATTGGGCGGAAGAAATAATTAAAGGACTACGGCTCTTCGCCATGAGAGGGAAGGCGGCTCAAGAATTTAATCGTTGCGCCAACTGTGTTGGGAAGAAGCGAGATCGACACTTCACGGCGGCGGCCCAGAGAGGAGATGATCGATTCCTTGCGTTTTTGTTTGGGTGTGAAAGTGAAGATGCGGCGCAAGAAATTGACGAAGGCTTCCGTCAGTGCGGAGGGCAGATAACCGATGGCGTCGAGTTCCCCGTCGTGGCTCAAAACAAACGTGAGATGATCAGCGTCTTTGTGAGCGCGCAGTTCGGCGGGATAGGTTCTCAATGGTAGTGCGAAAATGAGCGGCGCGAGTGATTCAATCACACGGGTCCGATCCGGTTCGGAAAGTTGCGATTCGATAATGTCGTTGAGGCGTTTGGGGTCGGTGCTGTGCGCGGCGGTCAGGCGAGTCCAGACAGAGTCGAGGCCGTCATCGCCAAAACCCCACGCGCGTTCCATGTCGCTCATTTGACGCGATTGAACATACTCGCCGAGGTAGCGGGCGAGGAGGTCGGGGCCGAGGTCGGGCGGATTCTTTCGAACGCTCATGCTTGAATTAATAACGCGTGAATGATCGAAGGGCAAGACTTTTGTAATGGGAGTTGAAATTCACTTGCGGTAAAAAGTTGGTGACGCAGGGAGTGTAGAGCACGGAGCAGGGTACTCCTCCGTGGCACCGAATGGAGCGGGAGTGAAATCTGAAATGAGTGCGGAACAGTTTGCGATCAAGCCGGTGCTGGAAACGCTTTTCGAGCGCCGGGATTTGTCGCGCGATCAGGCGCGCGCAGTGATGGAGGCGCTGATAGAAGGGCGTTTGCCGCAGGCGTCGCTCGCAGCGTTCGCCACCGCGTTGCGACTTAAAGGAGAAAGCGTTGAAGAGCTCGCCGCGTTCGCGTCGGTGATGCGCGAGCGGGCTGAGCGGATTCAGGCTCCACCGGGAGCGTTGGATACATGCGGCACGGGCGGCGATGGTGCTGGGACGTTTAACATTTCGACCGCGACAGCGCTGGTTGCTGCGGGTGCAGGAATTCCCGTTGCGAAACATGGCGGGAGAAGTGTCAGCAGTACGACAGGATCGGCGGATGTGTTGAAGGAATTGGGTGTCAATGTGGACGCGACGCCAGCCCAAGTTGAACGCTGTGTGCGCGACGCTGGGATTGGTTTTTTGTTTGCTCAAACATTTCATCCCGGCATGAAACACGCGGCTCCAGTGCGGCGTGAATTGGGTGTGCGGACTGTGTTCAATTTGCTGGGCCCGCTTTCAAATCCTGCGGGCGCAACCAAACAATTACTGGGCGTATCGCGCCCGGATTTGTGCGAGACATTCGCTCGGGCTTTGCAGGTGCTGGGATCAGAAGCCGCGATGGTGGTGTGCGGCACGGCTCCGGATGGACAGGGGCATCTCGACGAGATTTCAACGTTCGGCCCAACAACGGTCGCGCGGCTCTTGAATGGGGTGATCAAAGTCGTATCGATTGATGCTGAAAAGCTGGGCGTGCCACGTGGAAATCCGCGCGACATGCTGGCCTCCGGCGCAGCTGAGAGCGCGGCAATTGTCCGGGCCATTTTGGCGGGCGAGCGGGGATCAGCTCGTGACATTGTCGTGTTGAATGCCGCAGCAGCGATTCAGATTTCCGGACTGGCTCGGACGTGGGTCGAAGGATTGAAAGCGGCTGAAGAAAGCATTGACTCTGGAAAAGCAAACGCTGCACTGGAGCGGTTGGTGCGTGTATCGCATCTATAAAGAGCGACTTTTTAGGATCGGGTGGACACGATGAATACGCCAAGTTGTTCGAGCAATTCCGGGCCAGATCCAGTCTGCGAGACACCGCCACGTGATGCGAGTTCATCAGGTGTCGAGGCTTTGCTTGAAGGGCAACGGAAAGTGTTGGAGCTGATTACGTTTGGCAGCTCACCGGCCATTTCGCTATCCGAATTATTGCGAGTGATTGAAACGCAGGCCCCCGAAATGCAGTGCGCAATCCACCGACTCGATGAGGACGGATTGCTATTGTGGCACGTCGCGGCACCGAGCCTTCCTGACGAGATGATTCGTGCTTTCAATGGCGGATCCATCGGTCCACAAGCGCATTCGAGTGGCACCGCTGCGCTCCGACAAGAACCTGTTTTTGTTGAAGACGTCAAGACTGACGTCCTGTGGAACGGCTACAGCGAGTGGGTGTTGAAGCACGGTTTTCAAGCATCATGGGCGTCGCCGATTTTTGATTCAAAGAGCCAGATTCTTGGAACATTTACAGCCTACTATCGAAATCCGATGTTGCCGACTGCGCAACATCGAAAGCTCGCTGAGATGGCCATTCATATTGCAGCAATCGCTATTGGAAAACAGAAACAAGATGCGGCGCTACGGCACAGTGAAGCGCGATTGGCCGCCGCCCAAGCGCAGGCGCTCATCGGCAGTTGGGAACTTGATTTTGTTGAACATAAAGCGACCTGGTCGGCTGAAATGTATCGACTCATGGGGCGAGATCCGAAAGATGGCCCTATCATGATGCCCGGGTTTTTAGCGTATGTCCATCCCAAAGACAGGGCCGGACTCTCTCAGCAATATGCCGCTGCGGTTGAAACCGGCGACGTGAAATACTTTGAATTTCGCGGCAATCCGGAATTGAACAATTTTACCACGTTCGAAGCCATATCTCAGAATTTTAAAAACGATGCCGGAAAAGTGGTCGCGATGATCGGGACCATTCAGGACATCACTGTTCGGCGCAAGAATGAAGCGTCGCTGCGCGAAAAAAAGTGGCGCTTAAGCCAGGCGCAGTCCATCGGTCGAATCGGCGATTGGCACTACGATGTTGTAACCGGCGAGATTGTATGGTCGGACGTCTTGTATGAGTTGTTTGAGCGCGATCCGAAATTGGGGCCGCCGGGTTTTGTTGAAAACATGGCGTATTATTTTCCGGAGGATTCGGAACGTCTGCAAAACCTGGTTGCGCGTGCAGTGGAATACGGAGAAGAGTTCGAATGTGATTTGCATATTCGATTGTCGAACGGGCGGGAAGCCTGGCACCACACAATCGCACGTGTTGAAAAGGATGAATCCGGAAAAGTTATAGGACTGTACGGCATCGCGCAGGATATCAACGAGCGGAAACGTTATGAAGCGTCGCGGCGCGAAAAAGAGCGGCGGTTAAGCGAGGCCCAGTCCATCGGTCGCATCGGCGATTGGCGCTTCAATATTTTAACAGGTGAAGTTGAGTGGTCGGGCGTCTTGTATGAGTTGTTTGAGCGCGATCCAAAATTGGGACCGCCGGATTTTGTTGAAACCATGGCGTATTATTTTCCGGAGGATTCGGAACGTCTGCAATACCTGGTTGCGCGTGCAGTGGAATACGGAGAAGATTTCGAATGCGATTTGCATATTCGGTTGTCGAACGGACGGGAAGCCTGGCACCACGCAATCGCACGTGTTGAAAAGAATGAATCCGGAAAAGTTATAGGACTGTACGGCATCGAGCAGGATATCAACGAGCGGAAACGTTATGAAGCGGATGTACAGAAATCAGAGGATCAGTTGCGCGCACTGCTGGCGCGGTTGCAGCGTGTGCAGGAGGAAGAGCGCACTCGGGTCTCGCGTGAAATTCATGATGATTTGGGGCAGTTGTTGACCGGACTCAAAATGGACGTGCGCTGGATCGAGAGGAAGCTGTCTGAATTGCCTGGATCGCGTATCGTAAATGTAATCATGGACCGAGCGGTCGCGGCGTCTGAATTGACAGACACGACGATTTCTACTGTCCAAAAAATTGCAGCAGAATTGCGCCCTGGCGCGCTGGATCGACTGGGATTGGCTGCGGCTCTCAGCCAGCGCGCACGGCGATTTGAAGCGCGCACGGACATCAGTTGTAAATTGTTGATTGAGGAGTCAGGCGCTCCATTGCCTTTGGGCGTGTCTGACGAATTGTTCTACATCTGCCAAGAGGCGTTGACCAATGTGACGCGTCATTCTCAGGCGACGAACGTCGAGATTCATCTCCATACGGACGCGACGAAAGCGGTGTTGGATGTCATCGACAATGGTATCGGGATGTCGGCAGCGAAGGTGAGCGAATCAAGCTCCTTGGGACTCTTGGGTATGCGCGAACGGGCAAGGCAATTCGGTGGAGCGATCGAGATTCTTCACAACGAACCCCAAGGAACCCGCGTCGTCGCGACCATTCCGCTGTAGGCAATTTTACCGACATGATCTTAAGTGTATTCCCCAATACCATGGAGTCGTAGCGTAGGGTAAAGTAATTTTGTTAAACGAGTGATTGAAATGCTGGAAAGAATAGTGATTTCAACACTCACAAAGCATTGGGTTTGGCCCCCTAAACTTAATGCTCGTCAAGCCCTCGTTCCGCTCCAGTGGCCGTATATTTAAAACTACAACCGTATACGCAACGTACGTAACGGCCACGGAGCGGGATCCTATTCCACCAAATGATGTTGCAGTGCATAGCGCGCCAAGTCCACGTTTGTGGACAAATTTAATTTTTCAGAAATGCGGCTGCGGTAGGTGGCCACTGTTTTTTCACTGAGTGCAAGACCGGCCGCGATTTCTTTGATCGTTTTGCCTGTCGCAACCAATCGCAGTACTTCCAATTCGCGCGGCGAAAGCGAATCGTGCGGATTTTGTTCCATCGGGCTACCGAGTGCGATGGCCAATTTTTCGACGAGCGCGGAGCTGACGTATTTGCCGCCGGACATTACTTTTTTCACAGCGGTCACCATTTCATCCGAGACGCTGGATTTCGTGAGATAGCCGTCCGCACCCAGTTTGAATGCCCGAACAGCAAATTCTTCCTCAGGATAGGAGCTGATAACGAGGACGGCAGTTTTTGGATGTTGGCGCTTGAGATCAGCGAGCAATTCCAGCCCGCTTCCGCCCGGTAAATTGATGTCAAGCAACACAAGGTCCCACGTGTGTCGCAGTGTCAATCCCCGGAATTGAGGCACGTTGGCCGCGTCACCAAACGCGGCATTTGGATAGACTTCGGTCAGGAGCTGCTTGAGCCCCCGCCGCACGATTTCGTGGTCGTCCACCAGCAAGATGCGTGTCATGCCATGATTCCTTTCCATCCAATGGCCGGACGTGGTGAGATTATTCCGACGCGATGATCTTCAAATAGTATTGACTTAATGTGCAGGATGTCAATGATGCAAATAATTGAGCGCAATGTTCATCCGATGATTCCTTCACTTTTGCATTCCGTGTTTGAGATTAACATGTTTTAACTACGGAAAAATTGAGAGACATGGACGCAACAGAATCGCAAGGCGCTCCGGCCATCGGAACGCCGCAAACCGTTTCGGCGATTTCAGCCGAAGCGCCCAGCCCGCCATCGGGGACATCCCAGGCCTTCCACCGGCAACTTGATCCGGTCGCCATCAAACGCAGCATGTTCTTCACCATTATGGGCAGCACCATCGGCATGGTGATGTTCGGCGTGGTGCAAGGCACCGTGATTAATTTCTTTCTAGAAGATTTGAGTTTGAAGGACCGCATTCCGTGGTTCACAGGATTGCTGTGGCTTTCGGGCGTGGGTTCCGTCGTCGGATCGTGGATTCAAGAGCGCTGGGGGCACCGTCGCGCGTTGATGATTGTGTGTTGCGGTTCAGCGCGATTGACCTGGCTCTTTATGGGACTGCTCCCTTTTATATGGCCGGAGAAAGTACCAAACGGCGGGCTGTTCGTTTGGATGTCGGTGTGCACCGTATTCTTTTATTTCATTCATTCCATCGGCGCGAACGCGTGGCTGGCGTGGATGTCGGACCTCGTCCCGCCCGAGCATCAATCGCGCTTTTGGAGTCTGCGGCAAGTCGGCACGTTCACAAGCAATTCGGCGGCGCGGCTGGGCTTCGGATGGTACCTTGAACAGCACCGCGACATGCGCGGATACGCGATCATTTTCGGAATCGCGAGCATCGCCGGGCTGATCGATGTCGCGTCGTATTTTTGGGTCGAACACCGCGAACCGGTGCGTGTGAAAGCGCGCGAGAGTGTGTTGAGTGAATCGTTGAAACGATTGAAAGGTTCGTCGTTTCAAAAGCTCTGCGGCGTCTATTTGTTCTGGCTGGCATCGAACTGCATCATGGCTCCGACCGTGTATTATTTTTTACGCGATCATGTGCAGATGGGGCCGTACAGTATTTCGCTGTGCATGACGATTTCGATCTTGATCGGCTTCGCAATATTGAGTCCTTTTTGGGGGCGCTTTTCAAATTATGAAGGACACCGGCGAGCCGTGATCGCGAGCTTGATTTTACAAAATGTGTGCACGGTTTTTTATTGGAATTGCGGCCATGGGACAACGACATTAGCGACAGTGGCCTCGACGTTTGAACAGGCGGGAATCGGCGGTATGACGTTGTTCATGTTCCCAATGCTGATCGATTATACGAAAGGCAAAGGCGCGGGCCGGGCCGTGGGCATGGCTGTGTTCACGACACTGTTGAGCTTCGTTGGATTTGGCGCAAGCATCGTGGCCGACCGCCGTATTTATGCGTGGGTCGCAGCACTATTAAACTCGGCGACCCATGAAACATCCTATGTTTCGACGAGCGTTCCTGTGTACTTGGGAATCATGCTGATCGCGTTTGCGTTGCGCGGAGTCGCATTATTTTTGGCGTGGACCTTACCACCGTGCGAGAAGCAAATCGCGGCAGGTCCGGGAGGGTCGATGATCCTGCGGCGCATGGCTGAAGGACCGATGCGGAGCGCGGGCAACATTCTGGCGTATGCCAGCAAACGCATGAACGAGGATGATGAGCTTGAAGTAAAAGATGATTCGAACGTCTCGTAATCAGTTGTTCAACTCTGTCGTTCACTTTATGGATTCACATTAACCTATTACAACATGCGCACCGATAATCCCGGCGCGAAGAGGAGCCTGATTCGTGAAACACGTCCTGTTTTTTGTGGTGCTGACCCTGTTGCTGAATCTCGGTGCGACGGAAGAAGTCGTCTTTCAAAAAGATGTCGTTTACGGCACGACAAAAGCCAAAGAGGAGAACAATGTCAAAGTGGACGGCGTCGAATTGAAACTCGATTTGGCACGCCCGGCAACCGGTGATGGCCCGTTCCCGTGCGTACTGTGTATCCATGGCGGCGGGTGGGCGACGGGGAGTAAAAGTGGCTACGACACGATGATCAAAGACTTCGCAAAGAAAGGCTATGTCGCCGCGACGATTGAATACCGGTTCGCACCCATGTACAAATTTCCGGCTCAAATCGAAGACGTGAAATGCGCCGTGCGTTATTTGCGAGCGCACGCAAAAGAATTGCATATCAATACTGAAAAGTTCGGCGCAATGGGCGAATCGGCAGGCGGACATTTGTCCTTGATGCTGGGATTGATGAACAAAGAAGACGGCTGCGAAGGTGAGGCCGGATGTTCGGATCAATCGAGCAAAGTGCAATGTGTCGTCAATTATTTTGGACCGGGCGATTTTCTCGGGACGACGGAATTGAATCCGACAGGCCGATTCATCGTCGCGAATTTTCTCGGCACGGCGGATGTGAAAAATCCAATCGTCGCGAAAGCCTCACCAGCGACGTACATCGATAAGAACGACGCTCCCGTCCTGACGTTCCACGGCTCAGTCGATCCGCTGGTGCCGCTCAAGATGTCCGAGCATTTGCATGAACTGCTGAAGAAGGCTGGCGTCGAAGAGAAACTTGAAATTCAAAAGGACTTGGGACACGGCTGGCGCGGGAAGGAAATGGATCGGACAATGAAAGAGACGGTCGAGTTTTTCGACAAGCATTTAAAGAACTAAACGCAACGTCGGATCTCTTTCGATAGGTTCACAAATTGTGGCACGACGCTCTGCGTCGTGATCCGAAATTCACTCACGTCGCTTCACTGCGATTTTTAGTTTTATCACATCAATTTCCGAAACGTGGCGTAATCAACAGAACTGCTTTTTTGATACTCCATTTTTGGACGCTTCCATGCTCCGACATGCCGTCGTTATTGC
>Ga0194061_1002249_pt1 | contig 10629 bp, 8 predicted proteins | sample SepL2221m_MetaG_FD_163423 | JGI IMG/M metagenome (GOLD analysis project Ga0194061, IMG submission 163423) | Anoxic zone freshwater microbial communities from boreal shield lake in IISD Experimental Lakes Area, Ontario, Canada - Sep2016-L224-21m | ecosystem: Environmental > Aquatic > Freshwater >...
CGGTAGTCGTTGGTGCTGGTGCGCGAGGAGTAGTGCTCTCGGCAAACTACTTAGCAAGAACGTATGGAATTCGTGCGGCAATGCCCGTGGGTAAAGCGCAAAGGCTAGCTCCGAAAGCAATATTCGTCCCACCCATGCACGGGCGCTACGGTGAGATATCGGCTCGTATTATGGAGATATTTCGAGAATTCACTCCGCACGTTGAACCGATTTCGGTCGATGAAGCTTTTCTCGATGTCACGGGCTCACGCAAACTTCTTGGGACCGGGCGCCAGATTGGTGCGGCAATTCGTGAAAAAGTGGAGAAGCAAGAAGGCATAACGTGTTCTGTCGGAATTGCTCCTTCAAAATTTATTGCGAAATTAGCTTCAGACAGATGCAAGCCGAATGGCATGTTAGAAATTCCTGCTGATCGAATTCTTAATTTTCTTCACCCATTACCAGTGTCTGCCATTTGGGGGGTTGGACCAAAGACGACGGAAGCGTTGGAAAGGTTGGGGCTACGCACAGTCGAAGATATCGCTAATACGCCGCGCACAACTTTAATGCGGGCACTTGGCGATGCAAGTGGTGCAGCAATTTTTGAACTCGCATGGGGACGCGATTACAGGGATGTAGTAACGAGTGAGCCAGAGAAAAGCATTAGCGCTGCTGAAACTTTCGGTCAGGATATAGATGATCCAGAAATTATTCTGAAAGAGTTTTTAAGACTTACCGAAAAAGCGACCGCGCGTTTACGCGAGCGCGATCTTTTTGCAAAAACTATTTCAATTAAAGTGCGATTTGCAGATTTCACAACTATTAATCGTTCTCGGACTCTTCCATTGGCAATTGATAGCGCACATGACACATATGAGGTGGTCAAGAGCCTCTACCTAGCCCTGAAGCACGAACGAGTTCGACTTCGCTTGGTGGGAGTTAGCCTAGAGAATCTTGAGTCTCAGGCTCCAGAACAACTGATTCTGGGCTCTCGCGAGCGTGGGTGGCGCGAAGCTGAGGGGGCGATGGATAAGGCGCAGGCACGTTTTGGCGCTGGAAGCGTGCGACCAGGTCGCCTCATCCGCCCCGAACGTGAAAAGTAGGCAGAGTTTTCAATATGCATTCGCTCGAGAGATGTTCTATTGTTTGGCTACTGGTTCATCGTTAAGTTGTAGGTCCATTACGGGGAGGGGATGTTATGGCGCTTTCAGAGCACGAACGCAAACTCCTTGCCCAGATGGAGGAAGCGCTCTCCGCGGATGATCCGCGACTCGTTTCTACTTTGACCGGTACCCGCCTTTATCCGGGCAGAAACCGCGTTCTCGCAGGTGTCGGGCTCTCCATTGTTGGTCTAGCTACGATATTTGGCGGCCTCATTGCAAAGCTAACGCCGGTAGGAATCTTAGGTTTTGTCATCGCTCTCACTGGAGTGATTTTGGCTATTTCGGCCCTTTCAGGCGTGAGCGCCTTGCGCGCCCCCAAAGGTAAGAAGAATGGAAAAGGAAAGCTGAATTCCAGACTCGAAGATCGTTGGGAGCGTCGAAATTTCGATCAGTAGATAGACGCGCACGGTTGGCCCTCCACTTTGGAGGGCTATTTTTTTTCCAAAAAAAGGGCGTAAAAGGGAAAATAATGGGGATAGGTGGTTGAAAATGGAGAGAAATGGAGTAAAGTGGGGAACTAGTTAGCTGGAACCTGGGGAAGGGGGCCAGAAAGAAATGTTTCTCGGTACCCACGAACCACGCCTTGATGACAAGGGCCGCCTCATCCTTCCTGCCAAATTCCGCGATGAATTAGCCAGTGGATTAGTAATTACTAAGGGCCAGGAGCGATGTCTTTATGGTTTTCCCGCCGCCGAATTTGCAACCATAACCGAGAGTTTGCGTCAGGCGCCCGTCACTTCTAAATCTGCCCGCGACTACATGCGTGTGATGTTTGCCGGCGCTCACGATGAGATTCCAGATCGACAGGGTCGAATCACGATTCCACAGGGACTTCGCACTTACGCAGGACTTTCAAAGGATTGCGTGGTTATTGGGGCAAATACTCGTGTCGAAATTTGGGATGCAGCTTCTTGGAATGAGTATCTAACAGATCGCGAAAACGGATTCGCTGAAGTTTCAGAGGAGGTGTTTCCCGGACTGTTCTAAAGACCTTGTAGGCCTCTCTCTTGTGGCCACCGCCGACCAAATATATCGGCGCCCCTTCCCCGGCGCCGATATCGCAAAGTTCCGTCGGCCGGCGGTGACCAGAGGAGAGAAGCTCTCAAGGAAGTTAGTAAGTGAGAAATGAAAGTTCGAAATTAGACATCAGATTGGGGGAGAAGTGGAACATATTTCGGTAATGCGCGATCGTTGCGTAGAACTTCTCTCACCTGCAATTGAACGGTCTAAGAATCCCGTTGTTGTCGATGCAACACTGGGACTTGGCGGGCATGCAGAAGCCTTACTGAAAAAATATCCTCAATTAGTTGTTATTGGATTAGACAGAGATCCAGAGGCAATCGCGAAAGCCTCTTCTCGCCTCGGAGTATTTCAGGACCGATTCAAAAGTGTGCATTGCGTTTATGACCAGATTCTCGACGCTATAACAAATCTTGGCTACACGAAAGTCGACGGCATACTTTTTGATCTGGGCATATCTTCTATGCAGATCGATCAGAATGAGAGAGGTTTTTCTTATTCTCAGGAAGCGCCTCTGGATATGCGCATGGATCGAAGTCAAGGAATTACCGCGGCCGAACTCGTGAACTCAGGAAGCCGAGATGAATTGATTTCGATATTGAGAAAATACGGTGACGAAAAATTTGCACCACGGATCGTTGATTCAATATTGCGTCAACGTGAAATTTCTCCAATGAATTCCACAGTCCAACTTGCTGAACTGGTTAAGGCGAGCATTCCTGCAGCCACGCGAAGGACGGGCGGAAACCCAGCCAAGCGCACGTTCCAAGCTTTGCGTATTGCTGTAAATGATGAACTTGGGGCGCTGACACGGGCTCTTCCGGATGCACTTTCCACGCTCAAAGTCGGCGGTCGCTTAGTAGTTATGTCATTTCAATCACTTGAGGATCGCATCGTTAAACAAATCTTTACGGATATTACGACTTCGCGCACTCCAAGAGAGATCCCCGTTGATCTTCCTCAATACGCCGCAAAATTCGTGATGATCGTAAAGGGAAGTGAACTCGCCTCTGACCAGGAAATTGAAAGTAACTCTCGCTCCCAGTCCGTGCGCCTTCGTGGGGTTGAAAGAGTGGCTGCATAATGGCGATGCCTCAACTCGCGCCTCTTGATTCGCGATCAAGGAAAGTTGATTTCCGGACTTCAACTCGAACGTCGTTGCAACTTGTACCTAATTTTACAAACGGCGAGACTGCTGACCGCCGCGTGTTCGCCGTATTTCTATCTCTCGTTGGTGCGGTGGGATTATTGCTTCTTTTGGCGATCAACACTCTGTTGGCCCAGGATGCTTTTGAGCTTCATAAAATGCAAGCCCAAGTGATGACCTTAAGCGATCAACGCGATGCTGTAATGAAACAGATCGCAAGAGCATCTTCGCCAGAAGTATTAGCAGCGGAGGCGACCAAAGCAGGGATGGTTGAATCCCAGAGCCCTCGATTCCTTTCTATTGCCCCACCACCTTCGTTTGAAAAGCAAGTTATAAAGAATGGCTAATTTTCTACTTTCTCGTAGTCGCATTGGATACCTATCTCTTGTTGTTCTAACGCTTATTGGGGTGCTCGGACTTCGTTTAGCAGATATACAGGGCGCACAAGCACGTACATATTCGGCAAAGGCATCTCAAGAAATGTCGATCGTGTCATCGGCTCCAGCACAACGAGGCGCAATAACCGATGTGAATGGGATTGAGTTCGCTCGAAGCGTGGCGGCGGTAAATGTTGTTGTTGATCAAACTTTGATAAAAGATCCGGTTCGATTCGCGCAAATAGCCTCACCAATTCTCCATATGACGACAGCTGAGATTCAAGCTCAAGTGACCGGAAAACGTCGATGGAGTTTGGTGGCCCGAAACGCCACTCCGGCCCAGTGGGTTTCATTGAAAAACGCTTTTGCGTCGTACAACAACTCCTTGAGTCGAGCCAATTCGGTAAAAAAGATATTTGGCTTTTATTCCGAGCGCGGATATGTCCGAGAGTACCCATCGGGAAATCTCATCGCCTCACTGCTCGGATTCGTCAATCAAGCCGGGGTGGGCGCCGCAGGTCTTGAATCGAGTATGAATTCAACTATCACAGGTACTGAAGGAAAATATAGCTACGCAAATGGATACGGAGCTGAGATTCCGGGCTCGCAGCAGGAAATCATCACAGCCAAGAAGGGAACAACCGTACGGCTCACAATTGATCGCGACATTCAATGGATTGCGTCGAAGGCGATATCAGAAGCGGTTAAGAAATCAAAGGCCATCAGCGGAACTGTAATAGTTATGGATCCAAAGACAGGTGAAATATTGGCTCACGCGACAGCGCCGACTTTTGATCCAAACAACACGAAAGACGTAGCACTTAGTTTGATGCGAAATCCGTCGGTCCAGGATGTTTATGAACCAGGATCAACGGGCAAAGTTATGACCATGGCCGCGGCAATGGAAGAAGGAAAAGTAACTCCGACTTCACTCTTCACTGTCCCTTATGCACTCAAAGTTGCTCACACAACTTTTCATGATCACGAAAAGCATCCCACTCAGATTTTAACAACGTCAGGGATTCTGGCGATCTCAAGCAACACGGGAGCCATAAAAGTCGGCGAAACTTTGAGCAATCAAGTGCTCTATTCCTATTTAACTAAGTTTGGAGTGGGAAGCACTACTGGCTCTGGTTTACCCGGGGAATCTCGTGGAGTGTTACCGAATGTTTCCAATTGGAGTGGAACTACCGCACCAACTGTGGCATTTGGACAGGGTTATTCACTTACGGCAATGCAAGCGACAAGTATCTTTGCCACGGTCGCAAATGATGGTATCAGAGTTTCGCCGACTGTTATCGCTGGAACGAGTGATAACAATGGTCGCTTTACTCCATCACCCAAGAGGGAAAGCGTTCAAGTAATCAGTCCACAGACCGCGGTTAAATTGAGGTTGATGATGGAAAGCGTCGTTTCTGCTCAAGGAACTGCTCCGGAAGCGGCAATACCTGGCTATAGGGTCGCGGGTAAGACTGGCACCGCTCAACGCGTTGATGGCAAATGCCATTGCTATAAGGGATATACCGCCTCATTCATTGGTTTTGCTCCAGCCGATGCTCCACGTTATGTAATCAGCGTGACGATTCAGGGCCCACAGGGAATTCACTGGGGAGGGACCTTAGGCGCACCGGTATTCAAGAAAGTTATGTCTTTCGTTCTTCAATCTCGTCATGTGGCTCCGACCTACACACCGGTTAAGGCTTACGCATTGAATCAGTCGGAATTGGAAAGGGCAAAAGCGGTCGCGCTGAAGGCCTCCTTAACGAAAGCGGCGGCAGCAGCGAAAACTGCCGCGAAGAATTAGCAATGCGTACTCAAGTGCCAGCAACCAAAAATATTGCCCAGCTTTGCCAATTCCTAGGTTATTCGGCCGAGGATTTGACTGGCATTGGCCATGTTCAAATTAGCGGAGTGACTCATTCGAGCATGTCCGTTGAGGATGGATTTCTTTTTTTTGCCCTTCCCGGAGCGAACGTGCATGGATCGATGTTTTCACTTGATGCGAAAAGTCGCGGAGCCAGGGCAATACTTACTGATGAAGCTGGCGCGAAGATGAATTCAGGGCTGCCCACCTTCGTTGTACGTGATCCTCGCAAGGTTGCGGGCATGGTGAGCGCTTGGTTTTATCAAGAACCCTTCAGAGATATGTACAGTGTCGGAGTTACCGGAACAAATGGAAAAACTACTACCACAACTTTACTTCAGCAATTGTGGAGTGGTGCCAAACGTAATGTTGGACTGATTGGTACTGTCGAAACGCGTATCGGCGATTCAATTCGAATGAGCAAGCGAACCACTCCAGAAAGTAGTGACTTGCAAAGATTAGCTTCCGAAATGCGATCTGAAGGAGTAACGAATTTTGTTATGGAGGTTTCAAGTCACGCACTCATCTTGGAGCGAGTTCGAGGTTCCCATTTCTCGGCAGTTGCATTCACTAATCTGACGCAGGATCATTTGGATTTTCACGGGACTATGGAAAACTACTTCCAAGCAAAAGCTAAACTCTTTACCTTCGAATTCGCCGAAAAAGCCTTTATAAACATAGATGATTCTTTTGGATCTAGGCTGTCCGCGGAGACCGAGTTGCCCCTAACGCGTTTGTCGCGAACTGATGCAACTGCCGACTGGTATTTTCAATCGGTCCGCAATGAAGAGCGCGGTATGCAAGTTTCAGTCGTGGGAGCAGGAGGAATTCTGATTGAAGGATTCCTGCCTTTGCATGGCGAATTCAATTTGGATAATTCACTTATGGCAATCGCTCTAGCGTTTGAAAGCGGAATTGACCCCCTCGAAATATCCCGGTTACTTCCTTCGTTAACGGGAGCACAGGGGCGCTTGGAAGCGATAGATATGGGTCAGGATTATCTTGCGTTTGTTGATTACGCCCATACCCCGGACGCAGTTTCGCGAGTATTGGCGACTTGTAAGGAAATGACTGCTGGACGAGTTATTGCTGTCCTTGGTTGCGGAGGTGACAGAGACGCGTCTAAAAGGATTTTGATGGGAGCGGCTCTTCTTTCTGGTAGCCATGTAAGTGTGTTCACAAGTGATAATCCGCGCTCGGAAGATCCGATGACAATACTCTCATCTATGACATACGAATTGCCGATTGAAGAGCCGAGTAAAATCATTGTGGATCGATTCAATGCGATCGAATATGCAGTTTCGTTGGCTAAAAAAGGGGACTTGGTCATTGTTCTTGGAAAGGGACACGAATTGGGTCAAGAAATCAACGGTGAGATTTTTCCATTTGATGATAGAGGAATTCTCGCCCAGGCGATCGGAGCAATTAAGTGATTTCGATTTCGGCAGCAGAGATCGCTGAGATAACGGGAGGTCAACTTTTTGGTTCGAAGGAAATAGTTGTAAGTCAGCCACCAGCTTTTGATTCAAGGATGGTCACGCCTGGATCTCTCTTCCTTGCACTAAAAGGAGAAGCGGTCGATGGTCATGATTTTGCTAGCGATGCTATTTCGAAGGGTGCGGTGCTTGTCTTGGCATCCCGAAAACTCGACGTGCCTTGCGTTGTTGTAAAGGATGTGGTCCTAGCTATTGGAGCGCTTGCAAAGTATGTCCGTTCGAAACTACCTTCGCTTATCGTTATCGGGATTACGGGATCGCAAGGTAAAACGACAACAAAAGATTTACTATCGGCCGTTCTTCGATTAGACGGCGAAACTGTCGCGACCGAGGCGTCCTTCAATAACGAACTTGGTCTTCCAATCACTCTTTTAAGGTGCGTTACTTCGACAAAATATTGCGTACTTGAGATGGGAGCGCGCCATCAGGGTAACATTGCCTCGTTGTGCGAAATTAGCCAACCTAATATCGGCGTTGTCCTTTGTGTTGGAAGTGCACATGTTGGTGAATTCGGATCTCGCGAAAAGATTGCCTTAGCAAAAGCAGAATTAGTTCAGAATTTGCCAAAGGACGGAGTAGCGATTTTGGGCACCTACGATGAATTCACCCCGCACATGACGAAATCCTTGCCAGTCAAAACAATCACTTTCGGTGAAGGTCACGATGCGGACGTGCGGGCAGCCGACATTGATTTACGAGAAGGACGTGCGCATTTTGATCTAGTGACAAATGAAGGACGGTCTTCGGTGGCATTGCGCCTGGTCGGTGCCCAACAGATTCCCAACGCGCTTGCCGCTGCAGCGGTCGGCACTGTTTTAAAGATTTCTGCAGATGTAATCGCAGTGGGATTGTCTACCGCCGAAATTGCTAGCAAGTGGCGAATGGAAATTCACGAAGAGGACAATCTTCTTCTCATCAATGACACCTACAATGCGAATCCGGAATCCATGCGTAGCGCTTTGAAAACACTGGCACTCTTTGCCCAAGAGCGAGGCGGCCAGTCATGGGCTTTTCTTGGAAAAATGCATGAATTGGGCGAAGTGAGCACTGCCGAACATGCGAACGTGGGTAAAGAGGCAGAAAATTTGGGCATAGATCACTTAGTTCTTGTCGGGGCCCCCGAGTTTGGAGTTGAAATTCGTTCAGCAAGTTCGACCAGTGTGCACAATGTGGATTCCAAGGAAGAAGCCATGGAGTTAGGCGTTCATTTCTCGCGTGGCGACGTGATTTTAGTTAAGGCCTCTCGTGCAGAAAAACTGGAGGTATTGGCTCTAGAGTTGTTAAAGCGTTGGCGCGAAAAGAACGAAAATGAAGAGAAGTCGGGCGGTGAAGAATGAGAGAAATCCTCATATCGGGAGCCGTTGCTCTTTTCGTAAGTCTTTTCGGCACCCCATTTCTGATTCGCTTGCTTGCTCGCCGAGGATACGGGCAAATAATTCGAGACGATGGGCCAAGTAGCCACCACACAAAGCGCGGAACTCCCACGATGGGAGGGCTAATAATAATTTTTGCCGCCTTCATTGGATTTTTGTTGAGCCACGCGATAACTCGGGTTGCTGTCAGCATTTCCGCAATGTTGGTCCTCGGGCTGATTCTCAGTCTCGGTTTCGTTGGTTTTCTGGATGATTGGCTTAAAGTCTCGCGACAGCAATCACTTGGGCTTACTGGAAAACAGAAAATATTTGGTCAAACGCTCTGCGCGGCAGTCTTCGGGGCACTTGCAATTCAGTTCCCTGACAAGGACGGATTTACTCCTGTTTCACTGTACCTGTCAACCGTCCGCGACACTTCACTGAAATTAGGCGCTGTCGTCGTTGTTCTCTGGATTATTCTGATGGTGACTGCGACAAGTAATGGCGTCAATCTCACTGACGGTTTAGATGGACTGGCAACGGGTGCAAGTGTTATGACTTTTCTTTCATTTATTTTAATTGGAGTTTGGGAGTTTGGAGAAGGTTGCGCGGTCACGCCAGGAATTAGTTGTTATCAGGTTAGGGATCCTTTGGACATTGCGGTATTGGCAGCATCGCTAGCCGGGGCATGCACTGGTTTTCTTTGGTGGAATGCTTCGCCAGCAAAGATATTTATGGGTGACACCGGTTCACTCGCTCTTGGGGGTGCTTTGGCAGGCATGGCTGCGACGTTGCGCATTCAGTTACTTTTGGTACCTCTCGGTGGTCTGTTCGTCATCATTACTTTTTCGGTAATCATTCAGCGTCTTTACTTCAAATTGAGTGGAGGCAAGAGGGTTTTCAAGATGGCGCCTCTTCAACATCACTTTGAATTGAGTGGTTGGGGGGAAGTAACAATTGTCTTGAGATTCTGGATTATCGCTGGGTTATCGGTGGCTTTGGGACTTGGACTCTTCTACGCCCAATGGGTTGCGAAATAGTTGTGTTCGCAGGCAAGCGTGTCTTAGTTGTTGGTGGCGGTGTCACAGGATCAGCAGTTCGTCGTGGCCTCGAAAGTCTGGGCGCAATTTGTACGACTGTAGATGAGCGTAAAATTGATGGGAAAGATTTCATCTCGTTGGATGTAGCACGCGAGAAATCGTGGGATTTTGCCGTCGTTTCTCCTGGGTGGCGACAGAATCATCCATTTATTGAGGACTTACGCGTTGCTGGAGTGGCACTCGTTAGTGAAATTGATTTGGCGTGGACGATCAAATTGAAGTTGAATCCACAACAGAAGTGGATAGCAGTCACAGGTACAAATGGAAAGACAACTACGGTCGAAATGGTCACTGCGATGCTTAAACGAGCGGGCAAGAGCGTTACCGCGTGTGGGAATTTGGGCGATGCCGTGATCGACGCAGTTTTGGATAAGAATAATTTCGAGGTGCTGGTCGTAGAGCTTTCCTCATTTCAATTGCAGTGGAGCGATCTGCCGCAGTTTTCAGCTTCGGCAATTCTCAACATTGCGGATGATCACTCGGATTGGCACGGTAGTTTTGAGAATTACGTGAAAGCAAAACTCAGGATCTTGGACAGAACCGAGATGGCCGTTTTGAGTGCTGATGATGCTGTTGTCGTTGAAAGCACACAGGTGTGGCAGGGCCGTAAAATCTTCTTTACATTGGGTTCTCCGCGCGGAGGCGAAATTGGCGTTGTTGAAGATCTGCTGGTGGATAGAGCGTTCGTATCGGATCCTAATGAGGCAGAAGTACTCGCGGAACTCAGCGAAATAGTTCCATTTGCACCGCACTCGGTTCTCAATTCATTGGCTGCGGCAGCACTTGCGCTCTCAGCCGGTGCAGATCACGCCAGCATTCGGGCCGCTATTCGCGATTTTCGCCCTGGTCGCCATCGAATCGAAACGGTTCTTGACTCAGGCGATGTGAAGTGGATCAATGACTCGAAGGCGACGAACCCGCACGCTGCACTTGCTTCGGTATCCGCTTTCCATTCAATCATCTGGATCGCTGGGGGTTTAGCGAAGGGTGCAAAAATGGATGACTTGATCATTCGCGGAGGAAATAGAATTAGGACCGCGATTCTAATCGGGCATGATCGAGACATTATTGCTCAGGCACTATCGAAGTTTGCGCCAGAAGTTCCTGTGATGCTCGTTGACTCACCCACCG
>Ga0194061_1002251_pt1 | contig 10619 bp, 10 predicted proteins | sample SepL2221m_MetaG_FD_163423 | JGI IMG/M metagenome (GOLD analysis project Ga0194061, IMG submission 163423) | Anoxic zone freshwater microbial communities from boreal shield lake in IISD Experimental Lakes Area, Ontario, Canada - Sep2016-L224-21m | ecosystem: Environmental > Aquatic > Freshwater >...
CTAAAATATCTTTGGGGATTTTGCGGCTTTCTAGAATAAATCTTTTAGATTTATATAAGTCGCTAGATACAAATCTATATATTTCGAGCAATTTTTCTTGATGATTCATTGTTTTTAAGCCAAGGTAATTATTGTAAATTAAAAAAGAGCTAGTTGTTTAGAAATAGATATTCGGTCTTGTGATAAGTCAGCTACAGACTGGGATAATTCTTTTTTAATTGCTAAAGCAATTTGATAAATCATTGGTACACACACTGAGTTGCCAATTTGTTTGTAAGAACTACCTAGCACCTCACAGGATTTAAAGTCATTAGGAAAACCCATAATTCTATAGCATTCATTAATCGTTAGTTTTCTAACTCTATTTTCAGATGGAATATATATAAAGAAACGCCCAGATGTTTCTTGTGAAGGGATTGTAGGATGAATACCTGCGACTGAATAAATACGATTAGGTTGATGATGAACTCTAGATAAATGTTCTGTATTAGGTCTAACTCCTTTTTTCCAAATACTTTTATTTGTTCTATATCCTACAAAGATTAAACCAGATTGTTGATGTTTAGGATTATCAATCAAAGTATACTCATCAGTAGATAAATATTCAAATTGATTATCAGTACATAAAAAATCTTTTAATTTAGGAATTGGTCTTATAATAGGTAAATTCTTAAAGTTAAATACTCGTTTTTTACTAGCAATAATGACTAGTCTTTCTCTGTGTTGGGGTACGCCAAAATCCTTAGAATTTAGTAAAGCATAACTAACATAATAACCAAGTTCCTCAAGAGACTCTAATATAATTTTTAAAGTTTTTCCCCCATCATGATAAATCAAATACTTGACGTTTTCTAAAACTGCAATAGGTGGTTGTTTAGCTGCGATAATTCGGCAAATATGAAAGAATAGGGTTCCTCTTGTGTCTTCAAACCCTTTGCGTTTTCCGCAAATACTAAAAGGTTGACAGGGAAACCCTGCCGTTAATACTTCAAAGTGTGGGATAGATTCAATATCAATAGTAGTGATATCTGTAAATGGAATTTCACCAAAGTTATTTTTGTAAACTGCTTGACAAGTTGAATCAATCTCGCAAGAGTAAATACATTGATAGTTTGCTTGACTGAAACCTAGCCGAAAGCCACCGATTCCAGCGAATAGATCAATAAATCGTGGTGAAGTCACAGATGTTAAAATACCGAATTTTCTAGACTGTATTTGATTATCGCGGTTTGCAAGTTGTTAAGGACAACTTGCAAACCTTGTCCATGCCAAGGTGAAAACCGCTATATGTGAGGCTATTATAGCAATCAGGACTGATTTATAGATTTTTAAGCGCAGGTAAATCCATAATATTTACATCGGCAGGATTTACTTTGAGAAAGTGATGCGTTAATAAAAAACTAACAATCGTCCAAGTTTGATATAGCCTCGCCTGTTGACCAACCCAAACTCCGTTTGGTCCGTCAAAATATTCTGCCCACTGTTCTTGAGGTAATCTTTTAGAAAGAATCTCATAGTTATCTTGCAATAGCAAATCGATCGCCGCATCATCTATAGAAGAATGTCGCTGTTTATGGCGGAGGGTTGCTATGACAAAGAACCAGAAAAGACAGGGCCAATGTCCTGCGTTGTGATAGCACCAAGGTAAATTTTTGCGATCGTAACCAGTCTTTTTACGCCAGTCTTCATTTTGTAAGGGTGGATGGCAAATCCTGAGAGGCATTTGCGCGAATAAATCTGCTCGATTTTGGTAAATCAAATGAAATAGCGATCGCTGTTGCGTCGAGCTAATCAAATCAAAAGTTGCACTCAGGCAGTTTCCCAAGGTAAAAAAGCGAAAGTCAGGTCTCCCAGTTCGCACATTCCCGATTAAATAACCGCCCTTGTCGCCTAGCCATTCCTGTAACCAATGGGGTATCGTTTCCGTTTGGATATTGTACTCATTGGTTACGCGATCGCCATATTGTTCAGTGGGGCGGCGGCGAATGGTTTGGACTATTTTAGAATTTACCCAATAATGCTTGAGCATATAGCTTCTGAGCTTTTTTAACCAAGCGATCGCATAGGATTTACGATAAATTTGCTGTCCAATTAAGGCGTTTTCAGGATCACGCAAATCTTCCTTTGCTTGTTCTACAGTATATCCTTTGTTATCTAAGTACATTTGGATTAAGCCCACTGCACTTAATAAAGCACCATACAAAAGGGCCTGTATTTCCAAAGGATTTCCCCATACATCAAGAACGCGATCGATCATAAATGCGCCATCAGGCACAAATAGAGTCGGCGCATCTCGAAAAGAGGGATGCAAAATTAAATTCAGAAACTTCTGAATGCCAATCTGAACTTCAGAAGTTATCGCCCATTGGCGATCGCCAGACCTCTGCACATAGATATAAGCTAAAATCACCCACCACAAGCTGGCATCAACAGAGCAAACTCGACCAATCGCTCTCTGTCCATAATCAGCAACTAGCTTTCCTTCAACTTCCACAAAACTAGTTGGGAATATTCCTCTAGTTTGAAATCGATCGCTTTGTAAAAGCAAGCAAGTATTTAAAAAATGTTTGACAATCTCAAATCTGCCTTCAAGTAATAGATAAATCATTACAGGCACATTGTCCCGAATGAAAATCTCGTTGTAATTTAAGTCTGGACTATTTTTATTTTTGGGAATTGAAGCGACAGCACCTACAAATTCTCCATCAATTTTCACTAATGCTTGTTCATACAAAATTGATTTGGCTAGTTGGACTAATAATTCTTCTTTCATTTTCTATCCGAGCTTATCGATGAATTTGATTGAGCGATGCCCCATTCTCTATAGAACGTTTAAATAGACGTTTGTAGTGAGAACTGTATAATTGCGATTTAGTGAATTTTGAAAGATCTTGTTGTACATGGTTTAAAGCGGGACTAATCAAAAATAAAGTCGTTCTAGTTAAATTTTCTTTTTGCGTAGTTGAAGCCATGTCTAACAATGGAACTGTTAAAATTTTTTCATCTTCCCAACCTAACCGATAGCAAATGGCGACTGTGGTATCAGATGGATAATGCTCCATTAACTTTGCTTGAGCATTCTCGACATGATGAGCGCTGAGATATAGACATAACGAGGCTTGGTGGGCTGCAAGACTCGATAATTCTTCGCGTTCGGGGACTTGAGTCCGTCCACTAATGCGCGTGAGGATAATCGTCTGCACTAATTCAGGAATCGTGAGTTCTGTTTGCAACCGCGCAGCCGCCAATTGAAAGGCGCTGACTCCAGGAATAATTTCAAAGGGAATCTCGGCTTCAGTCAGAGCAGTAATTTGTTCTTGAATTGCGCCATATAAACTCGGATCGCCATCATGCAAACGTACTACAAGCTTATGCGATCGCACTCGATTAATCACAATCTCTAAAATTTCTTCCAGCGATTTACTAGCGGTTGGAATAATTTCGGCATCGGCTCGACAGCATTGCAACATCAAATCTGGAATGAGGGAATTTGCATAAACCACGACATCAGCTTTAATCAAGAGATTGCGCCCCTTAACGGTAATTAGATCCGGGTCGCCAGGTCCCGCGCCCACGATATAGACTGGTTGGAGAGTTGAGTTTAGCAAAGAAATGAGGTTTGAATTTGTGATCTTATTTTAGAGAACTAACTGCCCTAAGCGATCGCACAATATAGTTTTAATTTCAATCTGGCGATCCGTATATTTTTGGACATAAGCTATAGCGCGTTGTGTAATCTGTTCGGTGAGATATCCAAAAACTTGGCGATCGCATTGATTCTCAACCAATAATTTATGTACAGACTCCGCCGTAGGCGATCGCTCAATCGCTTGAATTAATTCTATAGGCAAATTTTCATGGACAGCCGTCCGCACGAGAATATCGATCCTTGCGTCGGCTAAGTGACTGGAAGTATTAAAGATTCCACCCGCCAACTTGAGTAATTTGCCATGATAGCCAACTAAAATAATGGAAGTTACGCCCAAAAGCGCCGCCTCGACCAGCATCGCCCCAATCCAATTGGCAGTTTGGACTAATTGAGAAGTTGGAAAACCAAGATTTTGCGCGACTTGATAGCCATTTGCCCCAATATAAAAAACAATTTTATCGGAGTTTTTTGCTTTCGTTTGTAAATCGGCGCGGAATTCTTCTAGTTTATCTTCGACAGAAAGTGGCTTAGATATTGCCGAAGTTCCTAATAATGATAGCCCTTCCAAAATTCCAAAAGCAGCATTAGATGTGCGCTTAGCTAGCGATCGCCCTTCAGGTAGAATAAATCGAATTCGAGCCGTGATCTTTGGTTCTAATAAAGGTAAAAGATTTATCTCTGCTAAATTTCTTGCTAACTGATAGATGGCGGCTTCACCAGATGCGGTTCTTCCTAACCCTTCACCTGCTTCCAAAATCAACCTTGATTGGGATTCTCCATCTGTTGAACTTTCCAAGCGTACCCATGCCCAAACAGGAGTACCTGCGGTAAGATCGAGGTTATCTCCAGGGTCACTAATAGCGATCGCCAGCGCCGTATTTTCATCAATGATGGCGCTTTGAGCGATCGCAATTTCCCCAGATCCCGATTCTAATAGATTGAGGTTTACAGAGTCTGATTGTTTTTTAGCTAAAGTTAAAATAGCGGCTTTAGCAGCCGCGATCGCAAAAACGGGTAAAGTGTAACCAGATTTCATAAAATTGATGTGGTTAGGTTTAAGATAGATTTTGGCTCCACATAGGTATATACAGATTTATGTTTAATGCAACTGAACTCCTAATCGGTAACTTTGTTGAACAACTAAAGTTAGGATATCGGCGAACCTATGGCGGCTATTTGCATGACTATGAGGATATTATCGGTTGGGCTGGCAGCATGGCTCTAGAAAATATCGCCAATAGCGATGCGCTTTACCACAATGTTGAACATACGATATTAGTGACGTTAGTTGGTCAAGAGATTCTGCGTGGTAAACATATTCGCGAAGGGCGTGTCTCTCCTGAAGATTGGCTGCATTACATTATTTCTCTTGTTTGTCATGACATTGGCTATGTCAAAGGGGTTTGTCTTCAAGATGGCAATGGTAAATATGCCACGGGGATTGGTGATGGCATGGTCGAATTGCCCCCTGGGGCTTCGGATGCGGGGCTAACACCTTATCATGTCGATCGCGCCAAGTTATTTGTAAATCAGCGCTTTGAAAATCACGCTTTGATTAAAGCAGACAAAATTTGCCGCAATATTGAGTTGACCAGATTTCCTGTGCCGAAAACGGGCGACCATCAAGACACTTCACATTTTGCGGGGCTAGTGCGATCGGCTGATTTAATCGGACAACTCAGCGATCCCCGATATCTCAAAAAAATTGGCGCTTTATTCTATGAGTTTGAGGAGACGGGTGTAAATACAGCCCTCGGATATGCCCATCCTGGGGATTTACGGCGCAATTATCCCAAGTTTTATTGGACGAGTGTATATCCATTCGTGAAGGATGCTTTGTACTATTTATCCTTGACACAGCAGGGGCAAGAGATTGTCGCTCACTTATACTCGAATGTCTTTGTCGTTGAGCATGAAAAACCAGAATATCAACAGTCGCTCCCAAATTTACCAATAGCCAAAATGTGACTTGATTCTTTGGGTTGCATCTCAACCTATGCTTCTAAGTTTTCTTATGCATAGCTACTTACACCCTAACCTAAGCAAAAGATAGACAATCAAGTGTCTGCAAGCGTATCAATGAATAATATATCGATGAATGTATCAATGAATATCACAGAGAGTCTTGTCACAGCGATTCAAAGTACGCGCATGGGCGCGATCGCCTTGGCAAAATTGCCACAAGTGGCAAAGAATGATGCACTAGAAGCGATCGCGATCGCTTTAGAACAGAACGGTGAGATGATCTTAGCCGCCAATCAAGAGGATGTCGCCGCCGCCATAGATGCTCAATTACCCAGCGCTTTGATTGCTCGTCTTAAGCTTGATGCTAACAAGCTGAAAAGCATGGTCGCAGGGGTGCGTGATGTAATCCGTCTGGAAGATCCCATTGGCGATCGCCAAATTCATCGCGAGTTAGACAAGGGACTAGTATTAGAGCGTTTGTCCTGCCCATTGGGTGTAATCGGCGTTATTTTTGAAGCTCGCCCTGATGCGGTTACACAAATTGCCGCATTGGGGATTAAGTCTGGCAATGGGGTTATTCTTAAAGGCGGTAGTGAAGCGATACATTCTTGTGAAGCGATCGCTAAGGTGATGCATGATGCCCTTGAGAAGCAGTATCAAAAAACCCAAGGTGTATCACCAGATGTGGTGCAGTTACTAACTACCCGTGCCGAGACTCTTGCCATTTTAAAAATGGATAAACTAATCGATCTGATTATTCCAAGAGGCTCCAATCAGTTTGTGCGCTATATCCAAGAAAATACACATATACCTGTGCTTGGTCATGCCGATGGCATCTGTCATTTATACGTTGATATGGCGGCGGATTTAGCCAAAGCTGTAGCGATCGCTGTCGATAGTAAAACCCAATATCCTGCTGCTTGCAATGCGATCGAGACTTTGTTAGTACATCAGGCGATCGCCTCCGCATTTTTGCCTTTAGTATTAACAGCTTTGCAAGAGCGCGGTGTAAAATTACTGGGCTGCGATCGTACTCAAAAAATCATTGATGTTGCTCTAGCCAGTGAGTCAGATTGGTCAACGGAATATAGCGATTTAATCCTCTCGATTAAGGTTGTTGATGGCTTAGAAGAAGCGATCGCTCATATCACAACTTACGGCTCGAAACATACTGAAGCGATCGTCACCGAAGATCAAGCGATCTCCGATATCTTTATCAGTGATATCGATGCTGCGGGTGTATTTCACAATTGTTCGACCAGATTTGCGGATGGTTTTCGGTATGGCTTTGGTGCAGAGGTCGGTATTAGCACTAATAAAATGCCTCCACGCGGCCCCGTTGGTTTGGAAGGGCTAGTTACCTACAAGTATCGTCTTGTGGGAGATGGTCATATTGTGGCTGACTATGCGGGCGAAAACGCAAAAGAGTTTACGCATCAAGATTTATAGCCCAAAGAAGTTGATGCGCCCACAAAGCGGGCAAATCAACTTCTTTGCAGATAACCTTATCATTCCACTCGATAACCGAGATCGGCGAGTTGAAATCTAGACGATCGCCATTTGGGCTGGACTTTGACAAACATTTCCAAATGGACAGAACCCATTATCATCTTCTGCATTTGCAATCTTGCCTGTGTACCGATCTCCTTCAGCATTTGTCCCTTTTTGCCAATGAGAATGCCCTTTTGCGAATCACGTTCCACATGAATTGTTGCCATTACCCTTGTGATTTTAGGCTGTTCATCGACTTGATCGATACTAATGGCGACAGAATGGGGAATTTCTTCACGAGTAAGTAAGAGAATCTGTTCGCGGATTAGTTCTCCCATAATGAAGCGTTCGGGCTGATCGGTGACGAGATCGGGGGGATAGTAGTAAGGACCTAAAGGCAAGCGATCGCACATCATTGTTTGCAAAGCTTCTAACCCTTCGCCTGTAGTTGAAGAGAACTTCGCGACTTGCCAGCCATGTTCCTCCGCAAAGCTTTGATAATCATTGAAGGTATCTCCAGAGTCATCTGTGACTAGATCGATTTTATTGATTCCCAAAATCGTGGGTACTTTGCTCTGGAGAATTGTTTCCGCCACAAAGCGATCGCCCGTTCCCATGCGATCGCTGCCATCCACGAGCAGAACTGTGATATCCACCGAAGAAATTGCGCCGATCGCATTTCTGACAATAGTTTGTCCAAGTAAATGATGGGGCTTGTGAATCCCTGGGGTATCAACTAGCACGATTTGCGCTGCTGGCAGAGTTAATATTCCCCGTAATCGATTGCGCGTAGTTTGAGCAACTGGCGAGGTGATCGCGATTTTTTGACCAATAAGGGCATTGAGTAGGGTGGACTTACCAACATTTGGTCGTCCTACTAACGCTACAAAGCCCGATTTAAAACCTTCGCCCGATTCTGGAATCATGATTGCCTGCGATCGCTATACTGAAATATTCTGAAACAAGTACAAGTGATCATTCTACAATACTCTAAGCTCAGCAATTTCCTGCAAACTCAACCCCGAAGCCTGACTAATCGCCACATCATCAAGAACAGCTAGCAACTTCCGAGCCATTTCGATTCTCGCCGCCACTTTCCCCTCCTCTAATCCCTCTTGCCGACCCTGATTTAGAGCCTTCGTGATTGCATTCCGTTGATCATGAATAAACATCTCCTGCATTTCCATATCCTCAATCTGCTCAGGCGTGAGATTTACTTCATTCGCGATCGCAGGAAATCTGGAAAGAGCAATCACAAATCAACAAAAAGTTCTGGTTCATCGATCCCATTGATGGCACGGATGATTTTATCCATGATCGGGAATTCTATTCGGTTATGGTTGGTGTTTTAGAAGCATTTCAACCCGTGCTGGGTTGGGTCTATGCTCCCAAAAGCGATCGCCTCTACTTTGGTGGCAGCGCGATCAATGGCTTGTTTACGGTCACTAATGGCAATGTCCCCGAAGTTTTATATCCCCATGAACCAATTGGCAAAAGCCGCGATCGCATCATCGTTAGCAAAAAAGATGATCTTGCCTATGGTGATGCAATTCGCGCCGCCGTTGCCAAAGTCGAGTTTTATACCCTCGGCAGTTTTGGCTTAAAAGTAATGGAGGTTGTCGAAGGTCGCGCCAGTGCCTATATCTATCTCAATCGTCGCGTCAAACTTTGGGATACGGTTGGACCTTTGGCGATCGCTCGAGCCGCAGGTTTAGTTTGTTGTGATCTCCAAGGTCGTGAGATTGGTTTTGGTTATGACGATATTAATCCAGAAAATTTAACTCACAAGCAATTGATCGTAATTGGTTGGCAAAATTTTATTGATGAATATCGCGAAGCGATCGCCCTAAATCTTTCGCAAATTCTGGCTTAAAGTTAGTAAAAGTGCGGCAAAGCGTCACTTTTACTAACGTCATATCACACTCTTGAAAAAGGCGATCGCATCTTTAAGAGAAGCGACAAATGTATCTATTTCTGATTGGCTCTATCCTACATTCAGCAGGTCTTTTGGGCAAAAAAATATTTACCACGAAAGAGTGAGGGTTTCAGAGATCCTATTCTCAATAGTAAATTTTTTATTGAAAATTAATATCAATTAATTAATCTCACCATGAGTCTCAAAAAAGCGAAAAAATCCTAATGTGTTTTGTGCATAAAGGTTTTTTAGATAAATGCTGAGTGTAGGTGTGATCGCAGTGCGCTCAGAGTTTCTACGCACCCTGTATAGATTGCTATTGTCCACGCCCCGATAAACCATTAAGATTTATGACTCGACCGCGCCAGATCATAAAATTTGCAGGTAGTTTTGATTCGTCAATACGAACAAATTGGGATTGTAATTGTTGAATCATTTGTACAGCCTCACGATAATAATTTGCTTTTCCTTGCTGCTGATAAATTACGGCTGACACTTTAAAATCCGTTAATGCGTTCTGCGTGTCTCCTAAGCTAGATTTTGCCAAGCCACGATTGTAGTAAGCATCAGCAAAGTCAGGTTTAAGATTGATAGCTGCGGTGTAATCAGCGATTGCACCTTGAGTATTGCCTGATTTACGTTTTGCAACTGCACGATTGTAATAATTAGCAGGATCATTTGGCTTGAGACTAATAGCTTCGTTGTAGTCAGCGATCGCACCCTGTAAATCTCCTAACTTCTTTTTTTCATTCCCACGATTGTAGTAAGTGTCCGATGCGGGTTTGAGTTGGATACCCATAGTAAAATCAGCGATCGCACCCTTTGTATCTCCTAGATCTGACTTTGGAAATGCACGAAGATTGTAAGCAGTTGCAAAGTCAGGTTTAAGCCGAATAGCTGTATTGTAATCGGCGATCGCTCCCTGTTTATCTCCCAAACTATACTTCGCGCTTCCACGAATGGAATAAGCACTAGCAAGATTGGGTCTAAGTCGGATAACTGTGCTGTAGTCAGCGATCGCCCCTTTATAATCTTTTAAATCAGACAATGCTAATCCACGGATAATGTATGAATCGGCATCATCAGGATTTAAGCGAACGGCTGTGGTGTAATCAGCGATCGCACCTTGCTTATCCCCTAAGCTAGATTTTCCAATCCCACGAAGTGTATAGGCACTTACATTATTTGGGTCTAACCTAATAGTTTCGGTAAAATCCTTGATTGCACCTTGTTCGTCTTGTAATTTAGACTTTGCCAATCCGCGATTATAGTAAGCATCAGCAAAGTTAGGTTTAAGCCGAATAACTTCGGTAAAGTCTGCGAGCGCCCATTTATAATCTTTCTTGGCGTACTTACTTTTAGCTTGCACAAACAACGCATCCACATCAGTACCCCCAATCGTTTCACTATAAGCAGGTGGCAAAAGTAGATAAGAAAAAGAGTTAGGACTTCCGCAAAGATAAGCACCAGAGCCAACTAAAATTATCAGCAAAAATTTACTTGCAAATTGAGACGAAATCTTAATCAATGGTTGATTCGTTCTTCGTGCTGGATGAAATATTGACAAAATCATTTAGAACCATACCTACAGATAAAATA
>Ga0194061_1002252_pt1 | contig 10614 bp, 7 predicted proteins | sample SepL2221m_MetaG_FD_163423 | JGI IMG/M metagenome (GOLD analysis project Ga0194061, IMG submission 163423) | Anoxic zone freshwater microbial communities from boreal shield lake in IISD Experimental Lakes Area, Ontario, Canada - Sep2016-L224-21m | ecosystem: Environmental > Aquatic > Freshwater >...
ATAAGGATCATCATGTTCATACGCCTTCTTGAGCGTATATTTCGGCAACAGTCCCCGATCCTCACAAAAAGCAATAAATAGAATGCGATCGATCGCTAATTGAGCCTTTTCCACCAACTGCGAATCATAGGCAAGGGGCTTAAGCCCCTTGTTCAGTCCATTGTTCGTTCGCTCTCTGATATCACGGCGAAAATAGCCAATCAATTCATCTCTAACACTGGAATATTTTTTATAAAGCTCCTCAGTAATTTCCTGCTCCTGCTGCTCCGAATCCCTCAACAGTTGATCAATACGCGATTCAAGCTCATTCCCATGCGGCAAAAAATTCTGTCTGCATAACAAAAAATAAAACTGCCTAAAAGTATAAAGATCCGCTAAATCTTCCAGCGTAAATAGTTGATAATATCCCGTACTCTTCCTCGTGCTGTATAACCGAATTTCACGATAATTTGACACAATTACCCAACGACAATCAGGCGTGTGATTGGCATAGCTCCAACCCTGATCAATTGGTGAAGCATTCTTACCCTGCTTATCATCCAGATTTGTCCGCGCCCCCTTTAACTCAATCGGCGCAACAATCCGCCCCTCTAACTTCACATTTCCCTTACCACCCTTTACCGCCGAAAACAATCCCAGCGCCGCATCAGCCCGTCCCCCCTTATCCGTAATCGAAGCTTCAGCGTACAATTCCCATGTTTTCCCCTGCGACTGCGTGATCGTCCCATAACCCAACACATCGCGAAAAATATCACCCAAAAACTCACCATGCAACTGCACTTCCGAAATTTTTGCCAAAGTCCCACTGCGATCGGTCTCAATCCAACGCTGAATTACCCGATGCTTTGCTTCTAAATTATCTGGAAACTGATAAGTATTAACCGCATTTCTCAATAATTTGATTTGAAATAAGCGCGGCGTAGAAGGATGAACAGGCGATCGGGTCATTCAAATATATGATTTGATTAATTAAGTGATTATAGCACTACTTAAAAACTCACCAACTAGATACAAAGAACCACAAAGAATTACCACGTTTCTAGCACTTATCTAAATTCACGCTTCTAAAATTCACGATGTTAAGCATCACGATCTAATACTATCTTTATTAAATCCATAAAAAATTAATTAGCAAATGAAAATTTTAGTAATGGGTGGCACAAGATTTATCGGTGTGCCGCTAGTCAAATTGTTAGTATCGCAGGGGCATGAAGTAACCCTATTTAATCGTGGCAACAAACCAGCCCCCGTAGCAGGACTACGCACAATTATTGGCGATCGCACCGATTCCCAACAATTGCAAGACAAACTTAGTGGCGAAACTTTTGATGCGGTTTTTGACAACAACGGTCGCGAATTGAGTGACACCCAGCCTCTAGTGGAAATTTTTCGCGATCGCCTACAGCATTTTATCTACATGAGTTCGGCTGGAGTCTATCTCGATAGTGATATTCTGCCCTACCACGAGTCTGATGCGACAGATCCCAAAAGTCGTCACAAGGGCAAGCTTGATACAGAAGCATATTTGCAACAAGTTCGCGCTGAGAATGGATTTCCCTATACTTCCATTCGTCCGACCTATATCTATGGTCCGAAAAACTACAACGATGTAGAAGCTTGGTTTTTTGATCGCATCGTTCGCGATCGCCCTATTCCTATTCCTGCTAATGGTAAATTTATCACCCAACTCGGTCATGTCGCAGACCTAGCCAGTGCAATGGCATCTGTGTTGGGTAATCAAAAGGCGATCGGGGAAATTTACAATGTTTCCGACACGCGCTATGTCACATTTACTGGACTTGCCAAGGCATGTGCGATCGCCGCAGGTAAAGACCCTAATCAACTCAGTCTTGTCTATTACAACCCCAAGGACTTTGATTTTGGCAAAAAGAAAGCATTCCCATTCCGTTTGCAGCATTTCTTCGCCTCTGTCACTAAAGCCACCCAAGATTTAAACTGGCAACCAGAATATGACCTAATATCTGGCTTAAAAAATTCCTTTGAGCAAGATTATATGACAGGCGATCGGGCTAAATCTGACATTGATTTTTCAACAGATAATCAAATTTTAAATTAGCTTAAGTAGTTCATCAAAAAAAAAACGTAAATGCCCAGATCCCCGACTTTTTTGTGAATTTGCAAATTGTCTTTGCAGTCTTAGAAAAAGTCGGGGATCTCAACCTACGCTTTTAATTTTTCTTATGTCGAGCTACTTAATTACTTACAGCATCTTGCGCTGAAATCTAAGGTGTTTTTAGCCGAAATGGGGAGTACCTACCGCCCAATCCTTCTACAATCGTGCGGGTATTGGCAATTAACATCCCTGCATAGGTTTCGGCTTCGCTCCCTTTTACACCCAATCCATCAGCATATAGTTCCCGTTCTGCAACTTTAACATTAGCTTCCTTAGCGATCGCCGCAATCAACTTAGGATTGATGGATACCTCCGCAAAAATGGTAGGAACCTTGCTGGTTTTAATCACATCAACAAGTTCCTTAACTCTCGTGGGGGTTGGTTGCTCCTCAGTACTAATTCCATTCAACGCCCCTTCAACAGGAATGTCATAGGCTTTAGCATAATAGCCAAGAGCATCATGAGTCGTAACTAGCTTGCGCGAATCTTGGGGAATTGTGGCAATTTGAGCTTTAATCCAAACATCGATTTGTTCGAGTTCGCCCACAAGTTGAGCCGTATTTTTGGCATAGGTTGACGCTTGATCTGGGCGCAAACTACTCAAGCTATTACTAATTGCTTGAGCAATTTTGATCCCATTTGCTGCATTATTCCAAACATGGGGATCGGCTTCTTTGACAACTTTTTTTTCAGATTTTTCAGTTTTGTCATGAGCATGGGCTTCGTCAAACAGCAAAGGATTTGGTACAGCAACTTGGTTAACCGCAATCTTGGGCGCTGTATTTGAACTAGCTTGAATTAATTTGATCAGACTTGGCTCAAAGCTATAACCGCCATAGAGGATTAACTTTGCCGAGTCGATCGCTTTGCGGTCTTCGGGCTTAGGTTGATAAAGGTGGGGATCAGTACCAGCTTCGATCAAGCATTTAAGTGCGATCGTATCGCCTGCAATTTGCCTCGCCAAGGCGCATGAAACTGAGTTTGTCGCCACAACTAGGGGGAAATTTTCAGCTTTTGCCGCGCTTGTCGTAATGCTTGTTGCAACATTGCTAGATGTAGGAGCGCTGGTGCTGCTTGAGCTAAGGCTGCAAGCGTTAATGCTGGTGGCGATCGCAAATACTAGCACCGAGATTTTTGAAGATAGGTTGAACTGCATTTTAGTAGTCCACGATAAAAATGATAATCATTATCATAATACCTTTGAGTAAAAATTGGGAAGACTTACATAGCTGTAGCTATACCTAGACGGCTAACCCTACCTCTATCTTGGCTAGGCTCGACAATAGCAGTGGGATCGCTGTGATAAGCTAACAATGTTAGTGTCATTAACACGAATCAACATGGATCGACCTTCTCGCTCTGTTCCCCAAGCCGCACAAGCCGCCTATTCAGGGGATTCGTCATACGGACGCACACCGCCGCCTGACTTACCTTCGCTGCTACTAAAAGAGCGGATTATTTACTTTGGGTTGCCTCTTGTATCTCCCGACGAATACAAACAGCAGCTTGGAGTCGATGTCACAGAATTGCTGATCGCGCAACTTTTATATTTGCAATACGAAGATCCCGAAAAACCGATTTTCCTATATATCAACTCCACGGGGACATCTTGGTACACAGGTGATGCGATCGGTTTTGAAACTGAAGCTTTTGCCATCTGCGACACCCTGAGCTACATCAAGCCGCCTGTGCATACAATCTGCCTTGGACAAGCGATGGGAACCGCCGCGATGATTCTCGCTAGTGGTACTAAAGGCTTTCGGGCAAGCTTACCAAATGCCACAATCGTTCTGCACCAAGCACGTCGCCAAACGAGGGGACAAGCCTCTGATATTCAGATTCAGGCTAAGGAAGTGCTGACCAACCGCGAAGCCATGCTCAGAATTTTGTCACGCACCACGGGCAATACGCCTGAAGTGATTACCAAAGACATGGATCGGATGTTTTACATGACTCCTCATCAAGCTAAGGAGTATGGCATCATCGATCGCGTACTTGAAAGCACAAAGGATTTACCAAAATCACTTCCCGCACTTGTTTAGTTTAGATGTAGCGCGAAGCGCTACATCTAAACACCTTCACTGAAAAAACTATACATAACTCAAAACCATGCCCATCGGAGTTCCTAGAGTTCCCTATCGCTATCCTGGTGACTCATATACGCAGTGGATTAGTATCTACGAGCGTCTGTCAATGGAGCGAATCATTTTTCTGAGCGGAGAAGTTACGGATGGTATGGCAAATTCGATTATTGCCCGCCTTCTTTACTTTGATTCTGAAGATCAAACCAAAGATATCTATATGTACATCAATTCCCCAGGTGGTTCAGTCTCGGCGGGGCTTGCCATTTTTGACACGATGCAACATATCAAAGCCGAAGTGACCACAATTTGCGTTGGGTTGGCAGCTTCAATGGGTTCTTATTTATTGATGGCTGGAACTAAAGGCAAGCGCTATGCTCTGCCCAATGCGCGGATCATGATTCATCAGCCTTCAGGTGGAACTAGAGGTCAAGCTTCCGATATTGAGATTGAAGCGAGAGAAATTATTCGGATTCGCCATAAGTTGAATGAGGAATATGCGAAGCGGACGGGACAGCCGATCGCCAAGATTGAGCGCGATATGAATCGTGATTATTATCTTTCTTCCCAAGAGTCTCTGGAGTACGGATTAATCGATCGCGTTCTCGATGCTCCTCCATAAGTCAAGAAATAGCGGTGCGCGGCGAAGCCGCGCACCGCTATAAGGCAGTATCAAATCAAAACCCAAAAAGTAGGGGCAATTCATGAATTGCTCCTACTTTTTGGGTTTTAATATTGGAAATTACCCAACGGCAAGAATTTATGACAAATTCGGAACTACTTCTAAAATTACTATTGCAATTGACGGTGATTTTGTCAGTTTGCCGATTGGTTTCCTATATCGGCAAACGTTATTTAGGACAAACTGACGTAGTTGGCGAAATGCTGGCGGGAATTATGCTGGGTCCATCACTTTTTGGCATGATCGCACCCGATTTTCAGCAATGGTTATTTCCTAAAGTTCCGCTAATTGTGGGCGCAGTTGAGAAAATCCCGCAACCTTCGATGTCGATTTTGTATGCTTTCAGCCAAATAGGATTAATGATCTATATGTTCTTGGTTGGCTTAGAACTAAATACTGATTTACTGCGAAATCGCGCTAAAAGTGCTGGACTTGTCTCGATCGCAGGGATTATTGCGCCGTTTATATTGGGGGCGATCGCCGCTTTTAGTTTGCATAGTGGTGGTGAATTATTTAATCCGAATATTACTCCTTGGGCGGCGGCGCTCTTTATGGGAGCATCTATGTCCATTACCGCTTTTCCGATGTTAGCGAGAATTTTGCATGAACGGGGATTAATCAAAACTCAACTGGGAACTTTAGTTTTAGCCGCAGGTTCCCTTGATGATGCTGTGGCTTGGTGTTTATTAGCTCTGGTTTTAGCAAGCATAAAAAATTCGATCAGTATTGCCGTGATTGCGATCGGTGGCACGTTAGCCTATGTTCTATTTATGTGGTTTGTGGGAAGGCGCATATTACGCATCTTTAGTTATTGGACTCGCCGTGATGGAGAAGTCACAGTCCAAACCTTGACGATCTTGTTTATTATCATGATGCTCTGCGCCTATTACACCGATTTTGTGGGAGTTCACGCAATTTTTGGAGCCTTTGTTTTAGGAACCGTGATGCCTCGCGGTGATTTTGCCAAGTCTGTGCATCGACATCTAGAATATCTGACGACTTCTTTACTGGTTCCGATTTTCTTTGTATTTTCTGGACTCAATACCCAACTAGGTTTGCTAAACACACCGCATTTATGGATGATTACGATCCTGATTATTGCGATCGCCGTTATTGGGAAAGGACTTGCTTGTACTTTAGCGGCTAAATGGTCGGGTGAAACTTGGCGTAATTCAATGACAGTGGGGGCGCTGATGAATACGCGGGGGATGATGGAATTAATTATTTTGAATATTGGTTTGGAGCAAGGACTAATCACACCAACTTTATTTACGATGATGGTGATTATGGCGATCGTGACAACTTTAATGTGTTCGCCATTAGTCAATTTTTTAATGGTTCCATCCCGATCTCTGAAACCCTAATTGTCTACCAGCAAATAGCTCAGTATAATTAAAACCGCAAGCCAGAGAGTGGTTACTCTCTGGCTTGCGCTTATCTACTCATTTAGCCCTATATTTCAATAGTAAAGTGTCTAAGGTTTTCTTTAACTCTTCCGTTTTGGTGAAGATATGATTCTCAAACTCAACTGGCCATTTGATCTGATCGATATTTGCAACATGCTCAGGAAGATAGGGTTGTTCTGATCTTGTACAGTACATTCCCCATATTGTCGCCGAGGTCATAAATTTAATGAACTCAGGCGGGAATTCTGCTCCATCCATTAAATGGGCCTTTGTCTTGAGGATTTTAGTGATCTCATCATTCTGCTGTTTAAATAGGGCAATCACATCATGATTTACTTCCTTAAACGACTGATTCAGCCAAAGGGGATAAATTTCAGAACTTAATTTCAACGACGCATAAATTGGGCCATAAAACTCTTCAACTTGACGCTTCCGAAACTCTAGATCGGCTGTGGTTAACAAGATTTCTTTTTGTAGAGCCTTTTGTAAGCCTGTCTCAATAATTTTTTCCGCCGAGAATTTCAGAAATGTTCCCGCGCCAAGAGCGCCAGCTAGAAAAAACCCGAATATTTGTACAAGATCCATTTAGTGTCACCTCCATATCTCAGATTTTATAACGTTTCTGGGTAAGTAGCTGACTGCCGCCATAGAAATTAGCTGAGCAGTTCCCCAAGACAATCTATTAATTCGCCAACGACAATTGGTTTACTGAGATAGCCATTAGCACCAAGGCTAAGCGCTTTAGCTCGATGCCGATCGCCTGTGCGGGAAGTCAACATCACAACAGGGATTTTAGTCCAATTCTCTTCGGCGCGAATTGTTTGCAACAGATTGAATCCGTTTAGTCTCGGCATTTCCACGTCAGAAATTACCATAGTAACTTTACCTTGAGTCCGAATCAGCATATCTAGGGCTTCTTGACCATCTCGACAAGCAATTACCTCAAAATCTAATTGCTTGAGGATCTGCTCTAACATATTGCGAGTTGCGATCGAATCTTCGGCAATTAAGATTGTTTTGACAGTGTTTTGATGAAGATCTTGATTAATATTTTGATTGTCGTCTTGATCGTTGGTTTGACTTAATTTTTGAGTTCCATTTAGACTTGCTTTCTGATTAGTTTTTGAGTTTGGCTTTTGGGCGGATTTTTTAAGTGCAGTTTGATTTTGTCTAGCAATATTTTCACGGAGGAGAATTTGCAAATTGTCAGGGACTAAAACAGGTACAACTTGTCCTGTACCTAAAATGGTGCAGCCTGTTAGATAACTAGGAACTTTAACAGTACTATCAAAAGGTTTGATAATTAATTGACGTTCTTCAATAATAGAACCGATCGCTATAGCGATCGGCAAATCATTGCGATTTAATACCAAACATACCTTTGGCATAATTGTTTCATCGATCTTCTTTCCATAGGCTAAAGATTGATTGAGATCTAGTAAAGGAATAAATTGTTTGCGCCAAGAAATTTCTGTCCCGTTGTTAGGTTTGTTATTGTGATTGGTAGTTTTTACTTCTGTATAAGGCAAAATATCCAACACATCATTTGCGGCGATCGCAATCAGATTTTCGCCACTCGCACAGATCAGTAAATTTACCAAACTCAAGCCAATTGGCAATCGCAATGTGAAATTAGTACCTTGACCTTGGACTGTCTCAACTTGAATATTGCCACGCAAACGGTTGATTTGCGATCGCACAATGTCCAATCCCATGCCGCGCCCAGAGATATCGCTAACAATATTGCGAGTGGAAAAATTAGGCTGAAAAATAAAGTTAATAATTTCTTGACGGGGAATTTTCTCTATGGGTATTTGGGCTGGACAAATATTTTTTTCTACGGCTCTAGCGTAGACATTATTAAGATTAATGCCATCACCATCATCTTTGAGAGAAATAATGACTTGATTCCCCGCAATAACAGCACTGAGACGGATTATTGCTGTCTCAGATTTCCCTGATTTTAATCTAGTCTCAGGCGTTTCTATACCATGATCAAAAGCATTAATTAATAGATGATTAAGCGGTGTTTGTAATTGTTCTAAAACGGCTTGATCGATGAGAATATCTTCTCCGTGAATAATCAATTCAACTTGTTTATTATATTTTTGACAAAGACGTTTTAGTTGAGGAACAAATCTTCCTGCAAGGTTTTTAAATGGGACGAGTCTTGACTGGGTAAGCTGTCCATAAAGTCGGTCTAGATCTTGTCTTAAATACTCAATTTCTTCGCCGAGATCTCGATAACTAAGATCAATGTCAGATCGACTTTCTCGAACTCGCAATAGTACTTCTTGTAAATTCTGTAATGTAGTATGAGAAGAAGAATATTGGTCTAATTCTAATTGGTCAAAGTCGATATTTAGATCATCATTAATATTTTCTGAATCATCGTTACTATTGACTTGCTCAAATGCCAATTGATCGTAAATTGTCTGCACTTGTTCCTGTAGGGGAATCATTTGCAGTACAAGCGACTGTAAGTTTTTATTGGTCTGTCCTAATTGTTGTTGTTGTCTCAGCAATCTTTCATGGCGCAAGATCATTTCCGCGACAGTATTTGTCATGCTTTCAACTTGTGCTGATGGAATCCGCAGATATGAAACTGCTTCAGCTTCGGGAATTATTTCGATAACAGGATCGGCGATAGCTGGGGTTTGGATTGTTGGTTGACTTTTGTGCTGGCTATTGGTGGGCTGATTATTGGTGGGTTGACTATCATCAATAAGATTCTGGTTAGGAAACGTTTTCTGGATAGTTATCGGTACTATTTGGAGCTTTTCTGATTTAGTTGTCTCTGCATAAAGATATTGATTACGTTGCGATCGTAAATCATCAATAATTAGTTGGACATTCGGTAATAGTTTGGTGATTTTAGTTCCTTGTTTCAGTGCTAATTCAAATGGTTCCACTATATAAATTAGCCAGTCAAGTTTTAGAGTGTCCCCAAGCATTAAACATTCATCACAAAAGTATTGTAATTCTTCTTTAATTTTGGACTCGGAAAGGTTCAAAAAAGTTGTTGTTAATTGCAACTCTAATTGCTGAATACAAGTTTCTAAATTCTTTTCTAAAGCCGATATAACGATGGGACTGATGGTTGATTCGAGTTTAGGTTGATTGTTATTGAGAATCTGCTCATTTGGCTGACTTTTGGGATAATAGCCATCTTCTGATGAGGGTTTGGCTGCATTGGTTGAATTGTCTTTTGATAGCTTTACGATCACCAGTAGATCATCTAACCTTTGGAGAAGATCTAAATCAACCTTAAGGTCAACTAATGAATTATTGGGCAGATTACTTGCTTGAGAGAGTACCGATGCAAATTCATCAATACCAAGACTGAGAACTTCGGCAATCGTAGTGCGATCGCAAAATTCATGATCTTGCAGAATCTCTAACATATCCTCTAATTTATGAGCTAAGCTACTCAAGCTAACTAGTTCGGCGATCGCGGAACCACCTTTAAGGGAATGCGCCGCATGCATCAAAAAAACGTAGTCGGGCTGTCCTGATTGCAATTGGAGCAGTCCTTGTTGGAGATTAGCGAGATAACTAGGTGCATCTTCATTGAGAAAGCACTGGCGAGTTTCAATCGTAATCTCTTTGAGGATTTCTGGGCTTAGAGTTTTCATCGATATTAGACCTAAAATTAAAAGCTCACAAGAAGAAAAAACAGAGCTTCGCTCTGTTTTTTCTATTTCTCTAAACGGAACTGACGTACTGATGTCTGCAATTCTTCAACTACACCCACAAGCACTTGGAGAGAATTAACTACAGTCTGAGTATCGGTAGCTGTGGACTGCGCGATCGCATTGGCATTTTCCATAATTGTATTCACCTTCTCAGAGACTTGGGTTTGCGAAATCGTACTACTAGAGATCGTCTGGAGATAGTTGTCAATTGTCTGGCTCAGATCAGCCAAATCCTTAAGCGTATCTTTGGTTTCTTCTACCGATTGTGTACCCGCAACGACTTCGGCAGTTCCGATTTCCATCGCTTTTAAAACTTCGGTAGTTTCCTGTTGAATGTTAGTCACCAGCAATTGAATTTCTCTAGTCGCATCGGTAACTCGGTCAGCCAGTCGTCGCACCTCATCGGCAACTACCCGAAAGCCCTGTCCATTTTCACCTGCTCTAGCCGCCTCAATGGAAGCATTAAACGCGAGTAAGTTGGTTTTTTCGGAAATCCCAGAAATAATTGCCACGATTTGCGAAACCTCTTGAGACGACTCCGCCAATTGCTTCATTTTTTTCGATGTCGCTGCCACCGTAGAACGAATTGCTTTAATACTACCAACGGTACGATCCA
>Ga0194061_1002253_pt1 | contig 10613 bp, 5 predicted proteins | sample SepL2221m_MetaG_FD_163423 | JGI IMG/M metagenome (GOLD analysis project Ga0194061, IMG submission 163423) | Anoxic zone freshwater microbial communities from boreal shield lake in IISD Experimental Lakes Area, Ontario, Canada - Sep2016-L224-21m | ecosystem: Environmental > Aquatic > Freshwater >...
ACCACTGGCGCCTCGAAAAACTCCGCTACCAATCTCCCGTTGAAGCCCGTATTGCTTTCCAATCCACGATGCCCTTAGCTGCCTAAATACTCCTGTCCGGTGTCCAATCAACCGGGTGCGGTACAGCGATGCTTATGCCTCGTTGCGCGACAAGCAAACGTTGGAACAGGCCGTGGGTGCGCTGTGGAATGTCGTCGAAGGCTACGGTGATCGCTACATCATCCCGACACGCAGTTTGCTGGACGATTTGGCTAAAGACTTCGGCTACACGCAAGCAGGCGAGGCCCTCAGGGCAGCACGGGAGCAGACCCGCCGCATGGTGGAACAAAAACTGGCGGCCACATGCAATTACGAAGAAGCCGACCGTCGCGAGCGGGCCAACCGGTTTGTGACGGATGCATTCAACGGACGGGTGGATGCGATTCTCTCACGGACCAAGCACGACAATTTCGGAACGCTGGAACAGGAAATCCGCGACGCATTCAGTCTCGTGAACTTGAACGGCGTGACCTTCCGTGATGCTCGTGTCCTCCCCGCCTATCTCGACGCGCGGCTCGCGGAACTGAAGTGGGCCGTGGTCGTGCAGGAATTGAAACTGAGGGAACGCGAGGAGCAGCGCCGGATTCAGGAGCAGATGCGCGAGGACGAGAAGGTGAGACGCGAGCAGGAGCGCGCTATCCGGGAAGCGCAAGACAGGGAGAGCGCCATCGAAAATGCGCTCGCAAAAGCACGTCGCGAAGCCGAGCAGGTATCAGCTCAGGATCGCGCAAAGTTTGACTCCCAGATTGCGGAACTCAACCAGCGGCTCGCCGAGGCGGTGGCTGTGAAGCAACGCGAGCTTTCGATGGCGCAGCTCACGCGCGCGGGGAATGTCTATGTGATCTCGAACGTCGGTTCCTTCGGCGAGGAGGTGTTCAAAATCGGCATGACGCGCCGACGCGAACCGATGGATCGCATATGGGAGCTGAGCGACGCATCAGTGCCGTTTGAGTTCGATGTGCATGCGATGATCTACAGCGAGGACGCGCCCGCGCTGGAAAGAATGCTGCATGATGCCTTCAACGATTTGCGCATCAACAAGGTGAATCCTCGGAAGGAATTTTTTCGCCTGCCACTGGCGCGCATCCAAACGCTGGCAGTCGAAAAAGGATTCAACGTGACATTCACAATGGCTGCCGAGGCCCGCGAATACCGCGAGACGTTAGCCTTGGAAAAAATGCCGCCTGCCGAGCGGGAGAAATATCAGACTCGCGAATCGGAGGGGAACGGCAGCGGTGAGGAGTAGCGGGCTGTTCCCGCACCGCCTCTGGGGTGCATGGATTTGTTGGGGTGGGATCCGGGTGTGGTCGCCGCGTAAAAGGGCTTTCAGCCCTCACGCGGCAGGCTCGCTTTAGTCCCGGCTTGTTCGTCATCCCTCCGGGCTGGAGGATGCGTCCTTCGCTTTCGGCCTCTGGATGGCGGTTCAGTTTTCGGAGCGGATCCTAATTTTCCAAAAGCCGCGCGGCGCTGGAGGTGAGCGTCCGCATTTGGCGGATGGCGATGGCGTTTAGCTTCGTGAGGCGCTCGGCGGACGGGAGGGCCATGTGGATGAGTTCTGCGTTGAGGCTTTCGAGGTTGGCGAGGACGAGGAGCTGCTTGATGGTGGCGTGGTCGCGCATGTTGCCGTCGAGCTTGGGGTTCGCGTCGCGCCACTGGCGGGCGGTGTGGCCAAAGAGGGCGACGTTCAGCAAATCGGCCTCGCTGGCGTAGGTGGCGGCGGCTTGCGCGGGCGTGACTTCGGGCGGGATGAGGTGCGTCCTCACCGCGTCGGTGTGGATGCGGTAGTTGAGCTTCGAGAGCGTGCGGTGGAGGTTCCACGCGAGCGAGAGGCGGCAACTTTCGTCCTCCTTGAGGCGCTGGAATTCCTTGATGAGGTAGATTTTGAACTCCGGGCTGATCCACATGCCGAACTCGAACGCAATGTCGCGATGGGCGAATGTGCCGCCGTAGCGTCCGGCGCTCGCGCGAAGGCCGATGGCCGCGGTTTTTTCGCCCCAATCCTTCACGCTGAGCTTGTAGCTGTTCAGGCCGGCCTGGCTTTTAATTGTGGCGAATTCGCCGGAATTAAAACGCGGGTTGTGGACAGTCTCCCAGATGCCGAGGAACTCGACGGTGTTCCGGTTGCGCAGCCAGTCGGCGATGAAAAAGTCGCCGTCCTTGGCCTTGAGCATGTCGGTGAGCGAAATGTAGTCACCGTCCGTGGTGCTGAGGATGGTGACTTCGACTCCCTTGACTTCGATGGTGGCTTTGGCGGGCTTTTTCATGTGGGGAAATGTTCGGCGCATTGTGGCAGCGGCGGGCACGGCGGCAAGGACGGGCGCATTCGTCTGCGCGGGACACAGCGGGCCAAATTTCCAGCGACGGGCATCTTCATCGGGGCACCATGAAATCCCTCCGCCTCGTCCTTGTGCTCGCGCTTTTCCCTGCCACGGCATCGCTGCACTCCGCTGAAAAATCCGGCCTGCGCGCGGTGGCGGTGGCGGCGTATCGGCGACCTCGCGGTGTGTGGCATCCCGTTCGAGACGTTCGTCGAGACGGGGCTCGACTTGAAAATGCGCAGCCCTTTTCCGCAGACGATGGTCATCGGCCTCGCAAATGGACGTCACGGCTACCTGCCCACGTCGGAGCAGCACGCGCTCGGCGGCTACGAGACGTGGCTCGGCACGAATGTCGTGTAGGAGGACACGTCCGTGATCCTCACGAAGAACCTGCTGGAGATGCTCGCCGAACTGAAGAAGGCGGAGTGAGACGATGCGCGCGCATGGAGCCGGGGTGCCATCGTCCCGTGTTTGAGCCTTGGGGCGAGGGCACCCCGGCTCCTGGCATGACGCTGCGTTTCGGATCCATTTTCCGACAGGCTGCTATTCGGCGGGGCGCAATCTCAGCGTGAGGGGAGCCCCGCGCGGGGAGGCGTTCCCGAGGAAATCCACCTGTTGGAGCACGCCGGCGTCGTCGAGGAGGAACTCGGCGATGATTTCCTCCGCTCTGCGTTCGTGGTGGAGCGTGAAGCGGGTGAGGGTGCGCGTCCGGTTGTCACGCTCGATGGATTCCTTTCCGGTGCATTCGAGGCGGTAGCTTTCGTTCGACTGCGGGCGCATCCGGAATTCGTTGAAGACGCGCCCGATGCCCCATTCGCCTTCGGCATCCGCAGGCAGTGCGGTGACGATGCGCATGAGCGAGAAGAGCGTGACGGTGTCTGGCGGGTAGTCGAGAATTTGATCAGGTGATTTGGCCGCGCCCGCCGCGCGGACGGTGGCCTTGCCGTCGGCGACGGTGAGGGTCTGCTGTTTTCGCGTGGTGCCGCGCACGCTCTCGGCGGCGATCTGCTTCACGCGCAATGCGGTGCCTTTTTCCAGGACGGTCTTGCGCGTCAGGGATGTGGCATTGGCCATGGTGAGCGTGAGTGCGTCGTCGAGAGTGATGGAGTCGTTCGCGACCGTGGTTTTCATCTCGAAGCGGCCGGTGATGGTTTCCTGATCGTTGACGATTTCGATCACGTCGTAACTCCGCGCGGGTGCTGCATCGAGCGAGGCGACATTGAACCGGGCCTGATCGAGCGGCGGCGCCTGGGGAAGGCTGCCCGGTTTTGCGTCGGCCGCTGGAACGCCAGCGGGAGCCTTCTGGCCCGGGCGCTGCCAGGCGATTTCGGACAGGGCCGCGACCGGGAACTTCACCTCGCCGAGGAGGGCGCTGCGGCAGGACACGATGCCACCGGCGAGAGTGAACGATTGCACGGTGAGCACTCCGCCGCCTGTGAGGCGCAGGCGCGTTCCCGGCCCGGGCGCGACGGGCGGCCCGGTGAACTCGACCATCAGCGCGCGCTTCGACGGGAACTCGACATCGCCGCCGTCGTATCGCACGCGGATTTTTTCCGGCGTGGTGCTTTCGATGGTGCCGGGCGTTTCGTCGCCGTTGATGAGCGAGATCACGTCCGACAGCAGCGGCGCGGGTTCCGCAGTCTTCGTGCCGGCGGACTTTTTTGGAAAGGAGCCGGCCCACGGCGCGATCCAGAGGTTGGAAAAAGTCATGCCCATTGCCTGCGGTGAGAGGAAAACATATCTGCCGCGTTTCGGGGATGCCTTTCCTGCGCGCGGCGAATAGCGGGCCACGAGTTTGCCGTTCACGAACATCGCGAGTTGCCCGGTCTTGCGATCCGCGAGGAAGCGGAAGCGTCGCGCGCTGACTTTCTCGCCGGCCGACGCCAGCTCCACGTTCAGCGCCTGCAGCTGCATGTTGCCGGGCTGCGGCGTCATGTCCTGAATCGCCCCCTGATTCCCGCCGAAGTCGATCGCCAGGCCGCCGCCCCGCACCGGGTCCGCGAACAGTTGCAAATTGAACGCCGCATCGCCGTCCTTCGGAACGGGCACGTCGAAGCTGAACTCCACCTTGTCCGGCAGGCGGGCGAAGCTGCGCCCGAGGTTGGCGAAGTCGGTGCCATCCGTCCGGTTCTGTCCGTCGGCGTTGGGAAAAAATGCGCCGTCCAAGTATCGGCAACGGGTTTGGTTTCCGCCGGGCTCTCCGCCGCCGAGTGCGTTGCGTGTCCAGATGCCGCGATCGGCGGCGGCATCGGAGACCGGAGTCCCGTTGCCGGTGGAAAAATAGAGCGCGCCAAGGTTGGCCCGGGCGATTTGCAGCGGCCCGGCCGCCGCGGAATTGAAACACAACTCCGCCGTGTCGAGCCGCTCCAGATTGCCTTCGAGCCAGTCGCCATTCCGGAGGCGGACGACCGCGCCCGCGGGTTGCGCCTTGGAGACTGCGGGCCTTCCCATCACGATCCCGGCGAGCGTTCCGGTCGCAGCCTCCAGTGCCGCGCCCCGTGCGGGACGCCACTCCACGACTCCGGCAGGCGCGGCGAGCAGCGTGCCGCGCAGGACATCGCCATTCTTAAATACGAGTCTGTCGGCAACAGCGTCCACCTCCGCCGTTCCGCGGATTGTTGGAAATTCAATCGTCCGGATTGCCGTCTGTGGGAGCGCAATCTCACCGGCGAAAGAAGTGCGGATGCGAAACTCCCCGTCGCGGAAATCGAGCGACGTGGCGTCAATTTCCCCGCGCTGCGTGAGGCGCAGGCGCGCGACCGTGCGGGGCTGCGGGCCGTCGGGATTTTTCCCCGCGAGCCGGATGAAGAGCGGCTCCTTGCGCGCAAAATCCTTCCCGTCGAATCGAACGGTGTCCGCGCTCATCGCTTCGAGGCTGCCCGCCGATCGTCCTGGGGCGTCCGAGGAAAGGAGATCCTTTCCCGCTTCCCCGGGTTTCGAGTCGGGCTCGATATTTCCATCCCACGGCGTGATGCGCATGGGCTGGTCCGGCCACGGCACGGAGTTGCACTGCATGATCACCAGGCAGGATTTCAGCGCGTTCTTCTTCCACTGCGCGTCCCAATCCGCGACCTTCCTGCCGTTGACGAGAACGATCATCCGTCCTGCGCGGCGGTCGAATAGCAGGCGGTAGTGGATGGATTTCGGCGCGTCCTTCTCGGCCTTGAGGCTCTGTTGGAAGCTCTTGTTCGCGCTCTCGGTCTGGTTGCTGGAATTCGCCGAGACATTGTTGCGCTGCAACACCACCTGAAAAAATCCTCCCGTGAAATTTTCACCGTCAGGATTTTCACCACCCTCTCCGATGGACATGATGATGGGCGTGGAATTGCCATTGGCGTCCCTGCTTGCGGTGAACTCGATGTCCAGCTTCGCGGGCAAATCCAGACTCCGCCGGAGCGGCGCGGCCTGCCCTCGCGCCACAAGTCCCGCATCGGTCGCTTCCCATGCGCCGCCGTGCCAGCCAGCAAGCCCCAGCGGGCTGCCCGGGCCTTCGCAGGAATCCGGCGAGTCCGATGGGGAAAGGAAAAGCCATCGCACCTTCTCGCGATCGATCGTCACGTTCCCCCCCATTCCGACTCGCATCTGGAACCGGCCATTCTCGAACGAGGCAAGGTTCCCAGCGATCCATCCGCCGTCGTGAAATTGCATCGTGGCATTCGTTGCCGAGTCCCTGCGCTCGGCCTTCGAGAGCGGACCGCGCAGGACGATCCGCCGGATTTCCCGGAGCGAAAACACCAGCGGCTCCTTGAAGCCGAGCCGTTGCAGAAAAAGCTCATCGGTTCCCAATTTCAAAATCCGCCCGTGGATTCGCGTGTCGTCGGTAAACTCCACGATCTGATCATCGGCTTGCGCCGCCTCCGGTGATTCTACCGCAAATGCGCCTGCGCCGAAGACGAGCACCGATGCAAGCAGCGACGCGAGAAATCCTGTCTTTGCATTTTGGGTCGCGCGCCGCATGTGGTCTTTGGATGATGCTGCCCGGAGGACGCATTTCAAGCACCCCGTCGCGAAGACCGGACGCGCGGGAACAGCAAAGACCAGGAGCGCGACGCCATCAGCGACTCCGGCGAGGAAATCTGGAACCTCCTCGCCGGAGTCGCATGGACAACGTGATCCTCATGGGCGTGCATGTGAACATGTGCGCCTCGGGCCGTCCGTTCGGCCTGCGCCAGCTTGCGCGGAACGGCAAGCACGTCGTGCTCATGCGCGACCTCACCGACTCCATGTACAACCCTGCGCGCTGGCCGTTCGTGAGCCATGTGCGCGGCATGGAGCTGTTCATCCAGCACGCCGAGAAACACATCTGCCAAACGGTCACGTCGGATCAGATTCACGGCGGAAAGCCGTTCGAGTTCAGCGCGGCGACTGCGGGGAAAAAGCGCATCCAGATTCTGCTGCTCGGCGACAGCACCACCGAGGCGAGCTTTCCGAAAAAGTTCGCGCCCGACGAGCCGCAGATCGAGGACACGCTGCGCTCGCTGCTCGACACGCGCTATGACCGCGCTGTGAAGACGAAGCCGCAGGCGGACTGCATCTTCACCCGCCACGGCCTGAACGACGTCCGCAAGCGCGAGGACTTCGACAACAATTTCGCGAAGGACTTCCGCGAGCTGATCGCACGGCTGCGAAAGGATCACCCGAATGCGATGATCATCCCCGCGACGGTGATTCCGTTCGCCGAGGATCTCACCGCAAATGCGCCCGCGGCGAAGCGCACGAGCATCCAGGATTTTCTGATCGAGAAACTCACGGGCGCTCCCGCGAAAAAATAGCGCCGCAGTCCTGCGAGAAACCGCAGATTGCATTGATACAGGCGGCAAATAAACTGCAGGGTGCGGGGTGACTTCCCCGCACCCCATGTTTCGCCACCGCTCATCGCTCCCGCTCGTCTCTGTCATCGTGCCTGCGTTCCTCTTTGCCGCGATGTGCAGCGCGCAGACGCCGCCGGATTTTCAGCGCGAGATCCGGCCCATCCTCTCGAACAACTGCTTCTTCTGCCACGGCCCCGATGAAAAGGAGCGGAAGGGGGGCGAGCACGGCTACCGGCTGGATCTCGCGGAGGGCGCGTTTGCGGATCTCGGCGGCTACAAGGCGATCATCCCCGGCAAGCCGGAGGAGAGCGAGCTGTTCAAGCGCATCACGACGAAGGACGAGGACGATGCGATGCCGCCTCGCAAGAGCGGCAAGAAGCTCACCGAGCGCGAGGTCGCGCTGGTGCGCGACTGGATCAAGAGCGGCGCGAAATACACGAAGCACTGGGCGTATGAGAAACCGGTGCGGCCGGCGGTACCGGGGAAAAGTGCTCAGTCCTCAGTGCTCGGTGCTCAGACTCCGGGCACAGATGCGCAGCTTGCCAAACTGAGAACTGAGCACTGGGCACTGAGCACTAATCCGATCGATGCATTCATCCTCGCGCGGCTCGAAAAGGAGAAGCTGTCGCCGCAGCCCGAGGCGGATCCCTTCACACTCGTGCGCCGCGTTTCGCTCGATCTCACCGGCCTGCCGCCAACGCCGGAGGAGGCGGATGCCTTTGCAAACGACAAGTCGCCCGATGCGTATGGGAAGCTTGTGGATCGCCTGCTCGCATCGAGCGCATACGGCGAGCACTGGGGCCGCGCGTGGCTGGATCTCGCACGTTACGCAGACTCGGCGGGCTATGCGGATGATCCGCCGCGCACGATCTGGGCGTATCGCGACTGGGTGATCCGCGCGTTCAATGCGAACATGCCATTCGACCAGTTTACCATCGAGCAGCTCGCGGGCGACCTGCTTCCGAAGGCGACGGATGAGCAGCTCACCGCGACCGCATTCCACCGCAACACGATGACGAACAGCGAGGGCGGCACCGACGACGAGGAGTTCCGCAACGCCGCGATCGTGGACCGCACAAACACGACGATGGCGGTGTGGATGGGCACGTCGTTCACCTGTGCGCAGTGCCACACGCACAAGTATGATCCGATCTCGAACGCCGAATACTTCCGCCTCTTCGCCTTCCTGAACAACACGGCGGACGCGGACAAAAAGGACGAGTCGCCCGTGCTCACCTTCACCACGCCCGAGCAGAAAAAGCAGCGCGCCGAGTGGGAAGCGCAGCTCGCGGCGACCGATGTGAAATTCAAGACGCCATCCGCCGCCGTGATCGCTGGTGCGGAGAAATGGGCGCGGGAATTTTCCGCGAAGCTCGACTGGAAATCGCCGCAGCCGCTCGCTGCAAAAACGAAGTCCGGGGCGAAGATCGAGACGCAGCCCGACGGCACGATCGCCGTGCCGAAGAACGACGCGAAGAAGGACAGCTACACGATCGAGTTGGCTCTAAGCGCAGCGGAGAAAATCTCCGCGCTCCGGATCGAATCGCTCCCCGCGGACATGCTGCCCGGCAAGGGCGCGGGACACGGCGGCGGGAATTTCGTCGTCACGCGAGTGCGCGCTTCGGTCGTTCCGCCCGCAGCGGCGAAGGGACCGGTTGCGCGGTTTGTCCGCATCGAGCTTCCGGGCAAAAACAAAATCCTCCAGCTCGCGGAGGTCGAGGTTTTCAGCGGCGGAAAAAACGTCGCGCTCGGCGGTGTGGCCACGCAGTCCGGCACGCTTGCGGACGCCGAGGCGAAGCGGGCGATTGATGGGAACACGAACGGCGAATACGCGAAGGGCTCCGTGGCGCACGCCGCAGAGGGCGATGATCGCTGGTGGGAGGTGGACCTGAAAGCCGACTTCGCGCTGGAGCGCATCGCCGTGTGGAACCGCACCGAGACGCCCGAGCGGCTGAAAGGCTTCCGCGTGGTCGCGCTCGACGCGCAGCGGCGGCCCGTGTGGGAGCGCGCCGACAATGACGCGCCGACGAAGACCGTCGCGTTCGCCTTGAATGACAGCCGCGAGATCGCATTCAGCACCGCAGTCGCGGATTTCACGCAGGCGGACTTTGACGAGCAGGGCGTGCTCTCCGACACGCCGAAAGCCGGCAAGAAGCCGGCGGGCTGGGGCGTCGGCGGCGCGACGACGAAGCCGCACACGCTCACGTTGCTCGCGACGAAGCCCGTGGATGCGTCCGCCGGATCGCGCATCGTCGTCACCATCGAGCACGACTCGAAGTCCGAGAAGGCGACGCTCGGGCGCTTCCGCATTTTCGCGACATCCGATCCGCGCGTTGCGACGCACATGCGCACGCCGGTGGACGTGCTCGGCATCCTCGCGGTCATTGAAAAGGATCGCACGCCCGCGCAGCGCGGGGGGCTGAACGAATACTACGCGCGCCAGATCGCGCCGGAACTGAAGTCCGAACGCGAACAGATCGCCGCTTTGCGAAAGCAGATCAACGGCATCGCGCAGGTGACAGTGCCCGTGCTGCGCGAACTCGCGGACGCGCAGCGGCGCAAGACAAAGATCCAACTGCGCGGCAATTTCCAGGTGCTCGCGGACGAGGTGACCGAGGGCGTGCCCGCGGCATTTCATCCGCTGCCGAAGGACGCGCCGATGAACCGACTCACACTCGCACGCTGGCTGGTGGACGAAAACAATCCGCTCACCGCACGCGTGATCGCTAATCGCTTTTGGGAATCCATCTTCGGCACCGGCATCGTGCGCACGAGCGAGGAATTTGGTGCGCAGGGCGAGGCGCCATCACATCCCGAATTGCTCGACTGGCTCGCGACGGAACTCGTCCGCGAAAAGTGGGACGTGAAGAAATTTCTGAAGCTGCTCGTGACGTCTGCGGCATATCGCCAGTCGTCGAAAGTCACACCCGAAGTCGTCGAGCGCGACCCGGAGAACCGGCTGCTCGCACACGGCCCGCGTTTCCGCATGGGCGCGGAGGTCGTGCGCGATCAGGCGCTCGCGGTGAGCGGTCTGCTCTCGCAGAAAATGTACGGCCCGTCCGTGCGTCCGCCGCGACCGAACATGGGCCTGAACGCGGCCTTTGGCGGCGCCCTCGACTGGGCCACCAGCACCGGCGAGGACATGCACCGCCGCGCGCTCTACACCGAGTGGCGCCGCACCGCGCCGTATCCCTCGATGGTCACCTTCGACGCGCCGAACCGCGAAGTCTGCACCCTGCGCCGCAACCGCTCAAATACGCCGCTCCAGGCACTCGTGACGATGAACGATCCCGTGTACATCGAAGCCGCGCAGGCGCTCGCCCGCCGCATGATCGCAGGCGGCGCGACGACGCAGGAAAAAGTGCGCACCGGATTCCGCCTCACGCTCACACGACAGCCGAGTGAAAAGGAAACGCAGCGGCTCATCGCCCTGCACGACGCGGTG
>Ga0194061_1002255_pt1 | contig 10612 bp, 9 predicted proteins | sample SepL2221m_MetaG_FD_163423 | JGI IMG/M metagenome (GOLD analysis project Ga0194061, IMG submission 163423) | Anoxic zone freshwater microbial communities from boreal shield lake in IISD Experimental Lakes Area, Ontario, Canada - Sep2016-L224-21m | ecosystem: Environmental > Aquatic > Freshwater >...
TTCACTGGCCATATTTGGTGGCGGTTGGGACTCCTGCTCGCGATCGCTAACGTAAGCGGCGCACTGATTGGATCCAGACTTGCTATCCGTGGTGGATCCCCGTTGGTCCGAAAAGTCTTCCTCGTGGTCACAACTTTGCTCATCGCGAAAGTGGGTTATGATTGGCTCACAACTAAATAGCGAAAGAGAGTAAAGAACGCATGGCATCTGATTCTGCAAAACTAAATAACCAAGAATTAATCGCTGAAATTTCAGCCGCAATTACGCCGGCAATAACCGCTGCGGATTGTTATCTCGAAGAAGTAACCATTACCCCGGCTGGTAAAAGCCGGATCCTCACTGTGATTGTGGACAGTGACTCCCATTTGAATTTGGACCAAGTAACAGTGGTTTCTCGCGCCGTCTCCGAAGTTGTCGAGGCGCTGCCCGCACTTGGCGATCATCCATTTACCTTAGAAGTTACCTCTCCTGGCGTGGATCGACCGCTGACCCAACCACGCCATTGGCGTAAAAATAAGGGTCGTTTGATCAACATAGTTTTGACCGATGGCTCGACCGTAAAAGGGCGAATCGGCGAGAGCACCGAAAGTTCAGTCTTGATTGATGGAAAAGGTGTTGAATTTGCTCAGGTGAAGCGAGCCACAATCGAAGTTGAATTTAAATCACTTTCCGCGGGCACTTCAGCCGAAGGCGACGACGAATGAATGTCGATATCAAAGCGCTGATCGCGCTAACTGTTGAACGAGAAATGCCACTCGAGAAATTAATCAATGCCATCGAGAATGGCGTTGCCGCGGCTTATGCCGAACTTCCGGAGGCTCATCCTGGTGGGCGTGCGGTCTTGAACCGACAAACTGGTGAGATTGTTATTTATTATCCCGTTCTAGGTCCCGATGGGGATCGAATTGATACTGCGATTGATAGCCCCGAAGGTTTTAGTCGGATCGCTACATCTACCGCTCGCAAAGTTATTAAAGAGAAGATGCGCGAAGCTAAGGATGCCGACATCGTTGGGGAATTCACTGCCTCCGTTGGTGATGTTATTTCCGGTGTAATCCAACAAGGCCGCGACCCAAAGATTGTTTATGTTCACCTTGGTCGAGTCGAAGGAAAGATCCCGCCAAATGAACAGGTCCCAACTGAAACTTATGTTCACGGCCAACGAATTAAGTGTTTTGTAGTTGAAGTGAAGCAAGGGCTTAAGGGTCCAGAAGTTACGCTCTCCAGAACTCACCCAGCCTTAGTTAAAACGCTCTTTGCGCTAGAAGTTCCAGAAGTTAAAGAGCGAATCGTTGAAATCGTAGGAATCGCCCGCGAAGCAGGTCATCGCAGCAAGATTTCAGTTCGCACGCACCGAGCTGGCGTCAGCCCAAAGGGCGCCTTGATTGGACCGATGGGTGCCAGAGCTCGAGCCGTAATGGATGAACTAAATGGCGAGAAGATCGATATTGTCGATTACTCCGACGATATCGCCACCTATGTTGCCAACGCTCTTGCCCCAGCAAAGGTCACTTCGGCCGAAGTCGTGGACGCGGAAACCAGGTCGATCAAGGTTGTGGTTCCGGACTATCAACTCTCCTTGGCAATCGGCAAAGATGGTCAAAATGCCCGCTTGGCCGCTCGGTTAACTGGCGCTCGGATTGATATCCATCCCGATAATCCAGTCGAGCGGATCGAAAAACCCAAGCCAGTTTTGCCAGTTTCTGAGATAGATGAGGCTCAGACCGACCCCATCGAGATCGCCTAATTACGCTTCCCACCGCCGAGAAGGTAAGGTAGGGGAGTTAAGTTTGAGGCGAGGGCAAAGATGGCAACTCCGATTCGAAGCTGCATACTTTGTCGCAAACGCGAAAACTGGACGGAATTACTTCGAGTGGTTAAAGATGGCGATCAGGTGATACCCGATCCGCTGAATCTGCAACCTGGCAGAGGTGCTTGGTTACATCGGGAATGTTTCGATGCCGCCAAGGAACGTGGCTCTTTTGGTCGAGCACTTCGATCTACTGAACCGCTCTCTACCGAGCAGCTTGAGGATTTTTTAGAACAGCAGTAACAAGATCAGACGCCCGTCTGATTTCTCAAAGGAGTAGCAATGTCCCTTAAGGCAATCTCACAATCATGAGCACTCAGCGCTCATGAGAAGGCATGACATTTAGGCTCCAATAAAACGTGGGGCCATGACAGGAAGGTAACTGTGGCAAAGGTCCGCGTTCACGAATTAGCAAAAGAATTAGGAATCCCTAGTAAGGATCTCCTCGCCAAACTCCAAGAAGTCGGCGAGTTTGTAAAATCAGCCTCTTCAACTGTTGAAGCACCTGTTGTGCGCAAGTTGATGGAGAAGTTTCCGGATATTAAGCCGGCCGACGATGCCCCTAAGCCCGTTAAGAAGGCGGCGGCAAAGAAGGTTGCAGCAAAACCGATCGCCCCAACCGCTGATGAGATTCAAGCTGCCTTGGCACAATTTGCGCCGGGCACGATTCCACAATCTGCCATGCCTTCCGCTCCGGTTCTTCCGGTTGCGCCAGCTGCATCTGTTCCATTTCCTCCAGCCGCGCCACAAGCGCCAGCTGCACCTGCAGCAGCAACGCCAGCTGCACCTCATGCGCCGCGAGCTGGTAACAACGCCTTCTCTGGCAATGCAACGCCAGGCAACGTTCCGATGCCACGGCCACCGCGCGCCGGCAACAATCCATTCAACACTGGGGCGGGTGCAATTCCTCGGCCACCTGCACGTCCGATTCGACCAGGTGAACGTCCCGCAGGTCCGGGCGGTGCTCGGCCACCAATGTCAGGTGCGCGTCCTGGCGCAGTTCGTCCCGGCTTTGCTGCAAGACCTCCAGGTTCTCGGCCACCAGGTGCCGGTACTGGAGCACCAGGTGCTCGTCCTGGCGGTCCAGGTGCTGGTTCGCCGTATCGCACACCATCAGCAACACCGGCACAACCAAGTTTCGGCGGTCCAAATAAGGGCGGCGGTCGTCATCAACGTGGCGGAACTGCTGGCGCATTTGGAAAGTCCGGCGGTAAGAATCGCAAAGCGCACAAGAGTAAGAAAGCGTTGCGCGAAGAGTTCGACAATATGGCAGCGCCATCTTTGGGTGGCGCGGTTATTCCTCATGGTGATGGCAAGACCGCGATTCGCTTGCGACGTGGATCCTCACTTATGGACTTCGCCGAGAAGATCAATGGCGATCCAGCCGCATTAGTTTCAGCGCTATTTCACTTGGGTGAAATGGTTACTGCAACGCAATCAGTTGATGAAGATACCTTCATGCTCCTTGGCTCTGAACTTGGATATGTAATTCAAGTTGTTAGCCCAGAAGATGAAGACCGCGAACTCCTTGAAGAGTTCGACATTAACTTGGAGCAAGAGCTAGAAGATATCGACGAAGAAGATCTCGTCGTGCGCTCGCCAATCGTTACGGTCATGGGTCACGTCGATCACGGTAAGACTCGCTTGTTGGATGCAATTCGTTCAACCGAGGTCGTAAAGTCCGAAGCTGGTGGAATTACTCAGCACATTGGTGCCTACCAAATTCACCACATGCATGATGGTCTTTCACGCGCAATTACCTTTATCGATACACCTGGTCACGAAGCGTTCACCGCTATGCGTGCTCGTGGTGCCAAGGTGACAGATATTGCCGTCCTAGTTGTTGCCGCTGATGATGGTGTGATGCCTCAGACCATTGAAGCGCTCAACCATGCGCAAGCAGCCGACGTTCCAATTGTTGTTGCTGTTAACAAAGTTGATAAAGAAGGCGCCAATCCAGACAAGGTTCGCCAACAACTCACTGAATACAACTTGGTTGCCGAGGAGTACGGCGGAACCACGATGTTCATTAACGTCTCTGCTAAATCAGGTGAAGGCATTGATGCCCTCATCGACAGCATTTTGCTAACTGCTGATGCTGCTCTTGATCTTCGCGCTGTTGCTGATGATGCCGCTCGCGGTGTTGCTATCGAAGCCAACTTGGATAAGGGACGTGGCCCAGTTGCCACCGTCTTGGTTCAACGCGGAACTTTGAAGGTCGGAGACGCCATCGTTGCCGGCGGGGCTTATGGCCGCGTTCGTGCGATGTTGGATGAGAATGGCGATGCTGTTCTTGAAGCTGGTCCTTCACGTCCTGTCCAGGTTCTCGGATTTACTTCGGTACCAGGCGCTGGCGATACCTTCATAGTTGCTGAAGATGATCGAACTGCCCGTCAGATCGCAGAAAAGCGTCAGCTTGCCATGCGAAATGCGATGCTTGCCAAGACTCGCAAGAAGGTCTCCCTTGAAGACTTCATGGAGCAATCCAAGATCAGCACCCTTAACCTCATCCTCAAGGGTGACGTTTCCGGTTCGGTCGAGGCGCTCGAAGATGCCTTATTGCTTCTCGATGTCGGTGACGAAGTTGATCTTCGCGTTATCCACCGTGGCGTTGGCGCGATCACTAAGAACGATGTAACTCTTGCCTCGGCTTCAACTGCGGTAATTATTGGTTACAACGTTAAGCCAGAGCCACAGACTGCGATCTTTGCTGATGTCGAAGGCGTGGAAATTCGTTTCTACACCGTCATCTATCAAGCAATCGAAGAGATCGAAGCATCACTCAAGGGCTTGCTCAAGCCAGAGTACGAAGAAGTTGTACTTGGCAGCGCCGAAGTACGCGACATCTTCCGCTCCAGCAAGTTCGGAAATATCGCTGGATGTTTGGTTCAAGATGGATTTATTCGACGAAATGCCAAGGCTCGCACTTTGCGAAATGGCGTTGTAGTTGCGGAAAATCTCTCAATCGAATCACTTCGTCGATTCAAGGATGATGCCACCGAAGTTCGTGATGGTTACGAGTGCGGTATCGGACTTGGTTCTTACAAGGAACTTCAGGTTGGGGATACCATCCAAACCTTCGAGATCCGCGAAAAGAAGCGCGCATAGACCATGGCCTCAAATCGAGCACTCAAAGTTGCCGATCGCATTAAAGAAGTGGTCGCACAGACTCTAGAGTCGCGGGTTAAAGATCCGCGCCTAGGGTTTGTCACCATTACCGATGTGCGCATCACCGGTGATTTGCAACAAGCCTCAATCTTTTACACCGTGCTAGGTGATGAAGCCGCTCACACCGGCACCGGCATCGCACTTAACTCCGCCAAAGGAATGCTTCGTTCCGAAGTTGGCAAAGCCTTGGGCCTTCGAATAACACCAACCTTAGAATTTTTTGCTGACGGCTTGCAAGAATCCGCCAGCGCGATGAATGAATTAATGGCTGCCGTTCGAAAAGCTGATGAAGAGTTGGCAAAGTTGCGCGAGCACGCCAAACCTTCCGGCGAGGCCGATCCTTACAAGACGCAAGAGTAGATATTTAATTTTTATGAATGGTTTTCTGCTGATTGATAAAGCCAGTGGAATGACCAGCCATGATGTTGTGGCCAAAATGCGAAAGCGCTTCGGCACCAAAAGAGTTGGCCATGCCGGAACTTTGGATCCGATGGCGACTGGGGTATTGGTCCTCGGCGTTGGCAGCGCAACTCGGCTGCTCCAATACGTAACCGATGGCCTGAAGGGATATGAGGCAACAATTGAATTGGGTCGCAGCACTCATACCGATGACAAAGAGGGCGAGATAATTTCGCAATCAACGCCGGCTGAAATTCAAAAAATAACTGATGAGCAAATAACACAGCTCCTCAATTCCTTTGTTGGCACGATCTTTCAGCGCCCAAGTTCGGTCTCTGCGATAAAGATCGATGGCAAGAGCGCCCATCAAAGAGTTCGCGAGGGCGAAGTAGTAGAACTGCCTGAGCGCGAAGTCACCATTTCGGCGATCGGGATCCATGAAATTAGACGGAGATCGGATTCAATCGAGATCGATATTTCGGTTACTTGTTCAGCTGGAACCTATATCCGAGCGATCGCTCGAGACTTAGGGGAGCGTCTCGGTGTTGGCGGATATTTGACGAAGTTGCGCCGAAACTTGGTTTCGCCATTTTCGCTGAGCGAATGCGCCCCCATGGCGGAGGCAGAACTATTTCCAGTGGCAGTTGGGATTTCACGGATCCTGCCTACTCGTTCGGTGGATTTTGAAGAACTCTCAGAAATCTCATTTGGTCGTTATCTGTCCCCAAGCCAGGTTGCAGGAATCGTGGCGGCGCTGGGACCTGATGGCGAATTCGTTGCCTTACTAGAAAACAAAATTATCGCCGACCAAAGTTTGGCTGCGCCGATCCTGGTAGCTGTGAAATGATAACCCGATGAACCGAGCGGTAGCGATTGGTATCTTTGATGGCGTTCATGCTGGCCATCAAGAGCTACTTAAGTTGGCAAAGTTATATGGAAAAGTTATCGCCTTAACTTTCTACCCACACCCAACTTCGGTTTTCGCCCCAGAACGCACACCATCACAATTGGTCTCTTTGGAGGACCGAATCGCGTTGCTAAAGCATCACGGCGCTGATGAAGTCGTCGTAATTGAATTCACCAAAGAGTTTTCTGCTTTATCACCAGACCAATTCATTGAAGATATTTTGGTAAAACAATTGCAAGCAACACACATTGTCGTTGGCGAGAATTTCACTTTCGGCCACAAGGCGGCTGGCAACGTTGAGTATTTGCGAAACCATAAGCGCGGCTTTGATGTGACTGCAATAAAATTAGAAGAGAATCGCGGCGTTCCGGTTTCTTCGACCCGAATTCGCAACCTAATTATGGATGGCGATGTAGAACGAGCGGCGGATTTGTTGACCCGGCCGCATTATGTTTCTGGTCCAGTAGTGCATGGCGAAAAACGTGGCCGTGAAATTGGCTATCCCACAGCCAATATCGGACTTGCTTCTTATGCCACGATTCCGGCAGATGGGGTTTACGCCGGTTGGTTGACCGTGGGCGGCATTCGTTGGCCAGCTGCAATTTCAATCGGCACCAACCCGACTTTTCCTGGAATTCGAGGTCGCCAGGTCGAGGCATATGCTCTAGATGAGACCGATCTTGATCTTTATGATCAAGAAGCCAAACTGGAAATCCTCTATCGCCTGCGCGACACCCTGAAGTTCGAAAGTCTCGATGAACTCTTGGTACAAATGGCAAGTGACTGCATGCAGACTCGAGTACTGCTTAAATCCTGATTTAACGAGGGGAATATGCTTCCCTTATCGCGGTATTACCCGCACAATTGCGCCAGTAGTTGATTTTGAATCTCAAACTATGGAGGCTAAATGTCAGGTAAAAATCTAGTTAAGAATCTCAACGTGTGGGAAGCAATTGGTATCTCAGTTGCGCTGATGGCACCTTCGATGGCCGCCAACATAAATCCACAGGGAACTGCTGGCGTGGTTGGCCGCGCCGTTCCTGTTGCATTCGCACTCGCGACAATTGGCGTCCTCCTCGTCGCCTATGGCTTCGTCCGATTGACTCAAAACTTTAACCACGCTGGAAGCGTTTATGGCTTCGTCGGCGCAACAATGGGCCCACGCTCAGGCGTTGTAGCAGGTTGGGGTTTGCTCGGCACTTACATTTTTTATGGCTGCGTAACTTCGATGGCCGCTGGCATCTTCGGCTCCACCTTCTTGGATGAACTTGGCGTTTGGCATCACCAGCCAGCCTGGTCCGGATTCCTAATTGGTGCGATTGCTCTGGTATTGGCTTATGTATTAGCTATTGCCCCAGCTCGTAATGGCACCCGCGTTCTTCTCAGCGTTGAAGGCGTAACTGTTCTTCTTATTCTTATCACCACCGTCATCATCTTTGCGAAGCTCGCTGGCGGCCATGCACCTGATAATCACCATGTTGATTGGTCGGTCTTCTCAATTCCTAAGGGAGTTGGAACTAGTGGCGTCTTCCTTGGTGTGGTCTTTGGCTTCCTTTCGTTTGCTGGCTTCGAAGCAGCAGCGACTTTGGGCGAAGAGACCAAGAACCCTAGAAAAGATATCCCGCGGGCCATGCTCGGAACTGCAATCTTCGGTGGCGTTTACTTCGTCATTGTTACCGCTGTGGAAGTTATGGGTTTTGGAACCGACGCTGCTGGTGTTAAGGCTTATGTCAGCTCCGGTTCACTGCTCGGCGACCTTGGCACCAAATATGTTGGCTCATGGATTGGAACTGTCATCACATTGGGAGCCGCAATCAGCGCTTTTGGTTGCTGCTTAGCTTGTGTGGTTGGCGGCGCCCGCCTTTCATTCTCTTTAGCTCGCGATGGCGGCAACGCCAGCCTGTCACAGCTATCAGAGAAGAATGGCGTTCCAGTAAATGCCACCAGAGTCGTTGTTGGTGCTGCTGCAATCATCATGATCGTCTGGAAGTTGATTTGGCACGTTAAGCCATTCGATATCTTCCTTGGCAGTGGTGTTATTGGAACTCTAATCATCTTGGTGGCGTACTTACTGGCAACAGTTGGCGCTATCAAATTCTTGTTCTTCTCGGGCAAGAAGCGCACAAAGCAATGGGAGATCATTATTCCTATCGCTGGTATCGCTCTGCTCCTTTACACCCTTTACAAGAATGTGATTCCATTCCCAACAAGTGGCCCAGGTCGGGCATATCCGATCGTTGGCGCTATCTGGTTGCTAATTGGAATTGTTGCCATTGTTTCTCGGCCGGCACTGGCTGCGAAAATTGGCGCAAAATTAACTGCCGATGAGAAACTCTCAGAAGCTCGTTCCTAATTAATAACAACTAACAATTCAGGAGAACCATGCTTGGCAATGCAACGGTAATTGATCTAACAATTCCACTAGGTGCTGGAATCATTATGTGGCCAGGGGCTCCGGCTCCTGAAGCGGAGACGCTAGTTACGATCAAGCACGACGGGTACTTTGCTCGCCGCGTCTCCTTCTTTGAACACACTGGAACGCACTTTGATGCGCCCTGTCACTTCATTGAAGGTAAAGCCACCGTTGATCAAATTCCTGCTAAGTCATTGGTTCGCCCAGCAGTTGTAATCGATATCTCAGCGCGCGTCGGCAGCGATGCCGACGCCGTGCTGACTCTGGCAGAGGTCCAAGCCTTCGAAGCGGCCAATGGCCAGATCCCTGCTGGTGCCGCTATTTTGCTGCGTACTGGTTGGGAAGATTTCAATACCGATGAGCTTCGTTATGCCGGCGCTCCCGGCGATTTACATTTTCCAGGCTTTGGCGTTGAAGCGGCAAAGTTCTTGGTTGAAGAACGTGCTGCCGCAGGATTGGGCACCGATACCTTGGGAATTGATCCCGGTTGTGCCAGCGATTTTCCAGTCCACTCCCAAGTTTCCCACCCGGCAGGTTTGTGGCATCTAGAGAATTTACAGAATCTAAAGCAAATGCCACCACTTGGTGCCTGGATAGTTGTTGGTGTTCTTCCGCTCGTTGGTGGTTCTGGAAGTCCAGCACGCGTTCTCGCCTTACTTCCGTAATAATTAGGAAGTGAGCACTCCGCTAGCTTTTATAGCTACTTGTGATTTGGTGGGCTTGGTCCGTGGTCGTTCTCTAAGTCGTGATGCGGTTGTAAATCATGGCAAGAGCGTTGGTTGGGTTCCTGCAGATCTATCCTTAAATGCATTTGGTGGTATCGATGACGATAATCCATTTGGTTCTGTCGGCGATCTCAGATTGCTCCCCGATTTAAGCACCGAAATTACCTTGCCAAGCATCGGCGCCGCAGCTCCGCTTTCCATTTTCTTGGCTAATCAAGTTCTTCCTGATGGTTCACCTTGGAGTTCCTGTCCGCGCACTCATTCGCAGGAAAGTATTGCGCAGCTTAAGGCGGTGCACGGCATTGACTTGGTGGCCTCATTTGAACATGAATTTGCCTTGACTTCGCTAATGCCGATTCCGGAAGGTTCAGCATTTGGTTTAGATAGTTTTCGGATTGCAGAACCATTTGGGAGCGAACTCGTATCACTCCTTGAATCAAACGGCCTAGAGCCAGAAAATTGGTTGGCCGAATATGGCGCAAACCAATTTGAAATTACCGTTAAGCCGTCGCCAGCCATGATCGCGGCTGATCGGGCGGTATTACTTCGCGAGATTGTCAGAGATACCGCCAGGCGCCATGGCCTGCGCGCGAGCTTTGTTCCGTTGGTATCACCGACTGCCGTTGGAAATGGGGTGCACGTTCATCTCTCGCTTTCGAAGAACGGTCTTCCAATAACTTTTGATCCAACCCAACCCGGTAATTTGTCAGAGCTTGCCTCCTTCGCCGCGGCGGGGATTTTGGCGCATGCCGGCGCTTTGCAAGCCTGGACCGCCCCCAGCCAGATCTCGGCGCTTCGCTTGCAACCAAACCGATGGAGCTCGGCCGGAATTTTTGCTGCAGTGCAAGATCGGGAAGCGCTGCTTCGCATCTGTCCATTGACCACTTTAAATGGCGCTGACCCAGCCGCTTCCTTCAATCTGGAATATCGAGCTGCCGATGCCACCTCAAATCCTTGGTTAGTAATCTCGGTTTTGGCACGGGCCATCACGGCAGGGATAACGGCCGGCAAGCGAGTCGATCCGATTCACACCGAACCGATCTCTTACGAAGATCCATCGATTAAACGCTTACCTGAATCGATAACTAAGGCGATCGAAAGTTTGAAGTCAGATCCAGAAGTACTATCTTGGTTCTCAGAAGAGCTGCTTGCGGCTCACCTGGGAATTAGAACGAGCGAAGAAATTGAAC
>Ga0194061_1002256_pt1 | contig 10610 bp, 9 predicted proteins | sample SepL2221m_MetaG_FD_163423 | JGI IMG/M metagenome (GOLD analysis project Ga0194061, IMG submission 163423) | Anoxic zone freshwater microbial communities from boreal shield lake in IISD Experimental Lakes Area, Ontario, Canada - Sep2016-L224-21m | ecosystem: Environmental > Aquatic > Freshwater >...
CTCAACGACTACGAAGGCGGGTCGCCGAGTGAGCGATACCTATCGGACATGGTCGCTGCAGCGGCCGCAGCTGGAGCACCCGACGACTACGTTGACGCCCTACGTCGGCGCCCCACCCGCTAGCGTCAGGGTATGAACAACGACTTCTTCGCCGACCCAAAGGCAGCCGCAGCGCAGGCCGCCGCAGCACTGGCCACTGCGACAGGGGTGGCTCACCATGACGTGGCTATCGTGCTCGGTTCTGGATGGGTGCCCGCTGCCGATGCGCTTGGCCACACGGTTGCCGATATCTCGGTCACTGACCTACCGGGCTTCACCGCGCCAGCCGTGGCAGGACATGCCGGTCGCATTCGAAGTATTCGTTGCGCAGACACTTCGGTGCTGGTGTTCTTAGGACGCACGCACCTCTACGAAGGCCGCGGTACAGCAGCGGTTGTACATAACATCCGCACTGCTGCGGCTGCCGGAGTCAAGACCATGGTCATCACCAACGGCTGCGGGGGCTTGAATCCCTCGTGGCACCCAGGGACGCCGGTACTGATCAGCGACCACATCAATCTGACCGGCAAATCCCCTTTGTCGGGCGCGAATTTCGTGGACTTGACTGACCTTTACTCGAAGCGACTGCGCGATCTGTGCCGCGTTGTAGACGGCACGTTGGAAGAAGGCGTGTATGTCCAGTTCCCGGGACCCCACTATGAGACTCCGGCCGAAATTCAAATGGTTCGCGCGATCGGCGGAAACTTGGTTGGGATGTCCACGACGCTTGAGGCAATCGCCGCCCGTGAGTCCGGCATGGAAGTGCTCGGCTTATCTCTGGTAACCAACCTTGCCGCCGGGATGAGTGGCGAACCACTTGATCACCATGAAGTCTTGGCAACTGGCAATGCAGCTGCCGCCCGGATGGGCAAATTGCTTGCCGATGTGGTGGGGCACCTGTGATGTTGGCTCCCAACTTGGCCGCTTTGGCCGATGCGTGGCTGGCTGAGGATCCGGACCCTGATACTCGCGGAGAACTTGCGGACCTTGTTGCGGCAGCGGCGACCGACGACGCCGCGGCCACCGACCTCGCCGAGCGATTCGCGGGTCAACTCCAGTTCGGTACGGCCGGACTACGCGGGGCGCTAGGCGCGGGGCCAATGCGCATGAATCGCGTGGTGGTGCAGCGAGCTGCAGCCGGTTTAGCTGCGTACGTTCGAGCGCAAGGCGGCGGAGCCGTCGTGATTGGTTACGACGCTCGGCACAACTCCGACGTGTTCGCCCGTGATACCGCCGCTGTCATCGCCGGCGCCGGACTCAACGCTCTTGTGCTTCCGCAACCGCTCCCAACGCCAGTGCTTGCGTTCGCGATCCGTCACCTCGGTGCGGCCGCGGGCGTGATGGTCACAGCCAGCCACAACCCATCGCAGGACAACGGCTACAAGGTCTATCTGGGCGACGGCACGCAGATTGTGCCTCCCGCAGATGTGCAGATATCGGCGGCAATTGATGCGGTAGGGCCGTTGGCGGGGATTGCCTTGGGCACCGAATGGGTAACCCTGGATGACAGCGTGCTGGTGGCCTACTTGGCGCGCGTGAGCACTTTGGTCGAGGTCGGGGCTGGCCCAGCTCTTCGCGTCGCGTACACCCCCCTTCATGGCGTCGGCGGACAGGTCGTGCTTGCGGCTTTCGAGCAGGCTGGGTTCGCACTGCCACATGTCGTTCCAGCGCAGTTCGCACCGGACGCCGACTTTCCGACCGTGGCGTTCCCCAACCCTGAGGAACCCGGTGCCATGGACCTGCTGCTTGCGGTGGCCAAGGCGACTGACGCGGACGTCGCGATTGCCAACGACCCGGATGCTGACAGGTGCGCGGTAGCAGTCCGAACTAGCGCCGACTTCCGAGCCCTGCGGGGCGATGAATTGGGCTCGCTTTTGGGCTGGTGGCTCGCAGAGCGGGCTCATCGCAGAGGCCGTCCGCTGAGAGGCACCTTTGCGAACTCGATTGTGTCGTCGTCGCTGCTCGGCAAGATCGCTAAGTCATACGCGCTGGACCATGTCGAAACCTTGACTGGCTTCAAGTGGATCGGCCGCCTGCCCAATCTGCTGTATGGATACGAAGAAGCGTTGGGGTACTGCGTCGACCCTGCCGTCGTTAGCGACAAGGACGGAGTCAGCGCTGCCTTGCTGGCTGCTGAAGTCGTGGCGTCCCTTGCCGCCGAGGGGCGTCGAGTCGACGATGCCCTCGACGATCTTGCGCGCCAGCATGGTCTGCACGCAACCGACCAACTCTCTATTCGAGTGGCCGACATTCGAGTAATTCCGCCGCTGATGGATCGCTTGCGCCTAGACCCACCCGCGAAGATTGGTACATCGCGGGTCGAGTTGGTCGAGGACTTGTCGTTGGGTATCAACGGATTGCCTCCCACCGACGGCCTGCGCTTCTGGCTGGCCGGGGGCACCAGGGTGATTGTCCGGCCGAGTGGGACCGAACCAAAACTCAAGTGCTACCTCGAGGTGATCATCGATGTCGGCAACGATATGGCCGCGGCGAAGACACTGGCGAAGAATCAGTTATTCGCTTTACGCGAAGCGCTAAAACCGCTGCTTGGTGCGTAGAACTAGGTCAGGGCTGGAAACTGCGCGAGTAGATCAAGCCGTCGCGGTCTAACCAAATCACGCGTCCGGCCACAATCGGTCCGGCGCTGATACGTTCAGGCAACCATTCTTCAGCCCCTACCCGATAGACCCCCGGGGTCACTTCCACCAGTTCGATCTCTGCGTCAGGTGCCTCGACACCGCCCGGAGCAGCAAGAAACAGTCGGCTGGCGCGCTCATACACGCGCAACGTCGGATACCACGGCGAATTGCACCGATACTGGCCAGCAACCGATGGGGCCGCGGTCTGTTTCGGACGACCGGGTTCGAGCGTGTACCGATCGGGCCCATGGATCCAACCCGCCCCAGTTTGGTCGCGATCCAGATGAAAGCGGCGCAGCGCCGACACGTCGCTTACGTATCTCCCTTGAGGCGTGCGGAATAGTTTCCCTGCCACACCGTTGTGGGTGAGAACCACCGGTTCGCCGATTTTCGAGGTGGCTACTTCGAATAAGTCACGGCTCGAGTGATACCGACCGGGAGCAACGTCGGGATCACCTGTGGCGACGGTCGGGTCAACTTCCGGGAACGGTGGCAGGGGCTGATTCTCAATCCTCGCAAGGAAATCAGCGTGCCCCAGGCGAGCTAGCTGTTGGGCTTGCAGGTTGTCCCCGTTAGCATTCGTCAACACGATGATCATCGCGCCACTAGTGCGATCGACAATGTGGAAGGTCGAATACCCGACCATTCCACCGCCATGGGTGAGTAGCGCATGACCGCCCACCACTTCGGTATTCATTCCTAGCCCATACCTGCTCGCGGAGACCGTCGGCAACCCAGGAACATCGAGCGCAGGTTCGCCACCTGGGCCAAGTAGTTCGACAATTCGATACGGTACCGAAGCCATCTGGGAACCATGCAGGAACAGGCCAAGGAACTTTGCCAGATCCTCTGCGGTAGCCCCGATGTTGCCGTCACCGGTTGCACACTCAAACCAAGTGGCACGTGCCAGCGCATCCCCGGGTACCCACGGTCGGTCTTCGCGATCCGGGACATAGCCCTGGGCGTAGCGGTGGCGATCATCATTCGTGATCGCACCCGAAGATTCGCTCATCCCAAGTGGCGTAAGCACAAATTCCGAAACCAGTTCTGGCAATGACCTTCCGGTGATCTCGGCGGCCAACCACCCAGCGAGTCCATAGCCAACATTGGAATAGTGGAAGTGGGCGGTTGCCGGTGCGCTAGCCGGACTGTTACGCACCTTCCAAATCTGAGTCAACTCATCCGGCCAAGCATCGGCACCCATGATCAGGCCGCCGCTGTGGTTCAGCAGTTGGCGCACTGTCACGCCGGCCGCGTCCGGGCCAAGATTCACCCAAGGGAGCAGTTTGCAAACAGCGTCGTCCAAGCTGAAGAGTCCTTGCTCAGCTAGGTGGGTAACGACATATGACGTGAAGGCCTTACTGATCGAACCAATCTGGAAAACCCGATCAGCGCTCATGTCGATATTGCGCTCAAGGTCGGACTTTCCGAAAACGACTTGGGCAAGAACACCATCAGCGTCAGCCAGTAGCAGCACGCCACCCGGAAGCGGCGTCCAAGCGCTCAACCTAAGCGCGTAATCGCGAAGTCTGCTTAGACTTTCGATCGCCGCTTTGGTAGCGATTTCGCGCTGCGAGGAGGTCACTGTGCCAGCACATCCCGCTGAACCAAGTCGGCCAAACTCTCGCGCCGAATAACCTCGCGCGCTATTCCGTCTGTGACTAATACGACCGGCGGACGCAACGCCCCGTTGTAGTTGTTGGCCATCGTGTAGCAGTAGGCACCGGTGACCGGCACGGTTATGAGGTCCCCAACCTGAGGACTGGCCAGTTCAATTCCCTTGACCAAAGTGTCCCCTGATTCGCAGTGGCGGCCGACGACATCGCAGATCTCCGAAGACGCGGCCCGGTCGATGATGCTGGGTGCGAAGGCGGCCCCATAAAGGGACACCTCCAAGTTGTCACCCATACCGCCGTCAACCGCCACATGAGTTCGCATGCCACGCTTTACGGTGACCACTCGATACACAGTAACCCCGGCCCGGGCAATCATTGATCTACCTGGCTCGACCATGATGCGCACATCGGTACCAAGGCGTCGATGCACTGCAGTGACAAGGTGCTCGGCATATTCGTCGACGCTAGGCACCTGATCGGTGCTCACGTAACGCTCGCCGAGCCCCCCGCCGAAGTCATATACCGGGAACCGCTCCAGCTTTGCCAACGAAGCCACCGCGGCTTGGAACTGGGCAAGGTCAGCGATGCCCGAACCAATATGCGCGTGCAGTCCGCGCAGATTGAGCATTGGTTCACGCCGGATTCGCGCAATCACATCGGCAATTTGCCCTGACGGGATACCGAATTTCGAGGCATCGTGACCGGTCATCATCGTTTCGTGCGTCGCAGCGTCGATCTGCGGACTTACGCGAAGCAGCACCGGTACTGGGGTACTTGCGAGGCGGGCAATCCGCTCGACGTCGTCGAGGTTGTCGACCACGATGTGGCCGACACCGGATGCGATGCCGGCTGCTATGTCGGCGTCCGACTTGGCATTTCCGTGCAAGACCATGCGTCTCGGGTCTGCGCCGGCCAATTCTGCGATCGCCAATTCCTGCCAGGCTGCGACATCTACGCCACAGCCTTCCTCCGCCAGTACCCGAACAATGCTGGCGGCGGGAAAGGATTTCGATGCAAATAGCACTTCACAATCGGCATGCCGAGAACGAAAGGCCGTCAGGTAGTCCCGCGCTCGCGCCCGCAGCGCACCTTCGTCAATCAAATACGCGGGTGTTCCGAATGAAGCAGCAAGTTCGGACACCGGGACTCCGCCAATAACTAGGGCGCCTTCGGCCGAGATCGAAGTTCCGTCCGGGTACAGGCTCAGATCAATGGGCGGGGACAACTCGTCGGCTTGCACTAACTGCCTCCAGTCCCTGATCAGCCGAGGTAATCGGCGATTGCGCCTACCAGTACGTCCACCAGACTTACCACCTCTGGGATCGAGACCCACTCATCGGGGGCATGAAAGTTTCCACCCAGCGGCCCGAGGAGCACAGTTGGGATCCCGGCATCCTGCAACAAGGCGGCGTCGGTCCAGGCATTTAGCCCCTCTTGTTCCAGCTTGGTACCAAGGTGTAGTTGCGCGGCCCGGTCCAAACTTGCGAGTAGCTGTTCGTGTCCCCGAGCGAGGAAGGGACTACGGTCTAGGCGCACTACAACATCGGTGGTTAGGCCTGGCAGGACCTCGCGGGTATCCGCCAAGATTGCTTCGATCTCGCGCACTCGATCAGCCAAGGTTTCCCCTGGCTGAGTGCCGATTTCAATCCCGAGGACGCATTCGCTGGGGTACGTCGCGTAGTCGGTGCCACCTCGGACCGTGCCGGTGTGAAAGACGGTGCGACCGTTGCGCGGCTCCGGTTCGATCGCGAAATGCTCCAGATCCCAGGCGTGGAAACGCGAAAGGAATTCAGCCAAACCCACAATCGCATCGACACCTACACCCGGAGCTGATCCGTGCGCGGCTTTCCCGTGGAACTCGACATCGATCCATCCGAATCCTTGGTGCTCGACCACCACCTTGGGCAGCGCGTCGGCTTCGATCACGATTGCCGCGTCAGCCTTGAGACTCTTCACGAGGACTTCACTACCCAACGACACGCCTTCTTCGTCTGCAACACATGCGATTATCAGATCACCACGCAAGCGAACACCGGTTGCAATTAATGCTCGCAGTGCAAGCAGTGCAGCGGCGCAGCAGCCCTTGTCGTCGGCAGCCCCAAGCCCGTAGAGCCGATCTCCATCAAGCCGCGGCACTAATGCAGTGTCGACCCATCCGGCATAACCCACAGTGTCCGCGTGCGCATTGATACAAAGTGTTGGACCGCCGCCGGTACCGCGCCAAGTGACCAGCAGATTGAAACGACCTGGAGCTATTTCGTCCTGAACTATCTCCCACCGGTAAGTCGGCGCACCAGTCCGCTAGGAACGCGACCACTTGGCGCTCACCTGCTCCACCTTCCACCAGCCAAGGCGTGACCGATTCGATTCGCACCAGGTCACTGATGAAATCGATCACTTGTGCTGCGCTTACCGAACTCACGGGTTCTCCTCAACAAAGTGACAGGCTGCCTGATGGCCAACCAGCGTCGTTGCAGTTTCGGTGAGTACTGGATCCACTTCCCGACACTGACTTGGTTCATTTAAGAGCCGATATTTTGGGCAACGCGGATGGAAGCGGCAGCCCGGGGGAATCGCCGCTGCTGACGGAGTCTCCCCGGGAAGGGTTCGATGGCCGTCGCCGCGGGTAACCTCTAGCAGCGCTTGGGTATACGGGTGCCGCGGGGCTGCCACCAAGTCGGCCGCTGATCCGATCTCGACGATGCGGCCTAGGTACACCACAGCGATCCGGTCAGCCAGGACCCAAGCGACCGACAGGTCATGGGTGATGAACAGATACGAAATCCCCAACCGGTCACGCAGATCGACCATGAGCGAGAGGATCCCGGCGCGGGCAGATACATCGAGCATGGACACGGGTTCATCTGCAACAACTAGGTCTGGGCGCAGCACAACCGCGGCGGCGATCGCAACTCGCTGGCGCTGGCCACCTGATAGTTCGTGTGGGTACCGCTGTGCGAGTCGCTCCGGAGGCAACAACTGCGCAAACTCAAGTGCCTGAAGGACTCGGGTGCGGCGCTCCTCCGCTGGCACTCCATGTATTACCAATGGTTCTACAACTGTTTCGTAGACGGTCTGGCGCGGATCTAGGGAACCAAACGGGTCCTGGAAGATCATTTGAAAGCGACGTCGAGCCCGACGCAGCGCCGACCCATTAACCGTCGCTAAGTCCACTCCGCCGGAAGCGATTCGACCCGCCGTCGGTGCGACCAGCCGCATGATCGCAGCGGCGATGGTCGACTTGCCGCAGCCTGATTCGCCCACCAACGCAAGGATCTCGCCCTTGGCTATCGCGAAAGAAACGCCATCGACCGCACGCACCAGACTCTTGGCCTGGCCACTAGAGCGCCGACCAGGGAAGTACACCTTCAGATCGCTTACCTCAACGACGGATTCGACCGTCACGTGACATCGCCTCCGACAAGATGACAAGCAGCCAGATGTGCAGTGCCGGCCACTGGTCGAAGGGTCGGAGCCACCTCGTGGCAAATCGATTTACGCACCGAGCACCGATCGTAGAACCGACAACCTTTGATCGGGATCGAAAGATCAGGCGGATGCCCAGGCAAAGCCTGCGCCAAGACCCGCTCGCCGGCTAGATCGGGGTGGGCTTTGATCAGCGCTTGGGTGTAGGGGTGCGCCGCGGTGCGCTTTTCAGTACCCCTACCAAGGATGACTGCAGTTGGCCCCGTTTCGACAACAACGCCGGCGTACATCACGACGACGCGATCACACGTTCGTCGGATGGCAGCAAGATCATGGGAAATCAGAAGCAATCCGAGTTGCTGCTCTCGCTGAAGATCACCAAGCAGCGACAGGATCTGCGATTGGCTGATGACATCGAGCGCCGTTGTGGGTTCATCGGCAATCAGAAGTGACGGTCGACAGGCTAGGGCCATTGCAATCATCACACGTTGGCGCATTCCGCCTGAGAACTCATGCGGGAAACTGCGAGCTCGGCTCGGAGAGACGCCGACGAGCTCAAGCAACTGTGACACTCGCTCTTTGGCGGCCGCCGAAGCGGTGTTCGGTTCATGAGTTCGGATTGGTTCGAGGATTTGTCTATCGATCCGGTGAACCGGATTCAGCGCATTCATTGCGCCCTGGAAGATGAACGAAACCTTGGTCCAGCGCAGTTCATTTAGGTCGTCCTCGCTGCGCCCAATCATCTCCTCGCCGAGCAACTGAACGCTCCCAGTCGGAGTCGCATTCGCCGGTAGCAGGCCCGGTACCGCCAGACCCAAAGTCGTCTTGCCACACCCAGATTCGCCCGCGATTCCAACGGCCTCACCGGCAGCGACACTGATGCTGACTTGGTCCACCGCCCGCAAGGAATCAGCGCCAACTGTGTAGTCCACGCAAAGGTCTTTGATCTCTAGCAAAGTCACCGTGCACCACGCGACTGTGGGTTGAGGATGCGATCAAGGCTGTGGCCCACCAATGAAAATCCGAGCACCAGGATCACGATGCCGATTCCTGGGGGAAGCACGTACCACCAAGCACCACGACTCATGGCGCCGGAAGTGAATGCGAAATGAAGCATCGTGCCCCAAGACACATGAACGGGATCACCCAGGCCAAGGAAAGCCAGACTGGCTTCGGAAAGAATTGCACCGGCCAAGACCAAGACCAAATTGGCAAAGATCAAGGGCGAAACGTTAGGAAAGATGTGCACCCAGATCGTGCGTCGGTCTGTGGCCCCAAGAGATCGCACGCGGAGCACAAGCGGGCGTTCCCGCAGTGACAGCACTTGCGATCGGATGATTCGCGTGGTCTGCGGCCAACTCGTAAGCCCGATGACCAGACTCGTGATCACCACGCTCTGACCAAGCAGCGCAGCTAAAGCGATGATCAACGGCAGAGTTGGCAAGACAAGGAAGAAGTCCGTGATTCGCATCAGCACGTTGTCGCGCCACCCGGCGTAATAGCCAGAAACCAGCCCCAGTCCAGCGCCAACGACCATCGCGATCGCAGTTGCCGATAGCCCAACTAGAAGCGAGATCTGACCACCTACGAGCACCTGCCGGAAGACGTCACGACCGAGTTCGTCCGTGCCGAGCCAATGCCCACCGGAAGGTGGCTGCAGGATCGAATCGGCCGACAAGCCAAAAGACGACGCTGCAAACGGGAAGATCATCGGTCCGACGACCACGAGGGCAAGGACGACGACTACCAGCACAAGACCGACCCGTCCCATGCGGTCGCCCCAGACCGCACGCCACCACGGGATGCGGCTGCTCGGTTGCATTGTGTCTTCTCCCGGTTCCACCGGAAGACTAGGACGCTTGTCGAGGCTCATGACTGCCTCACCCGTGGATCCAGCGCTCGATACAGCAGATCACTTGCAAAGTTCATGATGATTACGGCCACAGCAAAAATTAGGAACGATGCCTCAAGAACCGGATAGTCACGACTGAGCACTGCCTTGTACGAGAGCAAACCCATCCCGGGCCATGAGAACACCGCCTCAACTTGGATGGCGCCGCCAAGCACGAGGCCCATGTACAGCGCAGTCGCCGTAACAATTGGCAGAAGCGCGTTGCGGACGCCGTGGCGCCAAACGATAACTCTGCGCCGCAACCCTTTCGCGCGAGCAGTCACCATGTAGTCCTCGGACATGACATCAACCAGCGAACTACGGGTGATAAGCGCGAACTCAGCCACGTTTACTAGCGCCAACGTCAAGGTAGGCAAAATGAGGTGTTTCCCGAGGTCGACAAGATGCCCCAGCGAGGTGAACGAATACCCAAGCGTATTGATCCCGGAAATCGGAAGCAGATGGAACCAAACTCCACAGATGAAGATCAAGATCATGCCGGTCCAGAAAGTCGGAAGACTCCAAAGCACCAAACTGCTCACGACTACCGAAGTATCAGTGCGCGAATTGGCTCTGGCGCCTGCGATTACACCGAGCCCTACACCCACCACGATCGTTAGCAATGTGGCCGTCCCGAGCAACAAGACGGTGTTGCGGATGGCTGGACCCAACACGGTGGTTACTGGCTGTCGATATACGTACGAGAAACCAAGGTTGCCCTGAATTAGGTCCCGTAGGTAAATCAGGTATTGAATCGGCAGCGATCGGTCCAGCCCGAACAACTGCTTCAACTGCGCGACCGCGGCCGGATCCAAGTGCCCTGCTCGAGCCATCAAACGAACCGGATTGCCCGGCAACACGTGGAACAGCAGAAAATTGAACGACGCGACGGCGTACAAGGTCACCGCAAGAGAGAAGACCTTGCGCGCTAGATAGCGAACGCTCATCAGATATCAGGGCTCGAGTAGTCGCGATTAGACCGGGGTCACGCCGAGATAG
>Ga0194061_1002257_pt1 | contig 10608 bp, 10 predicted proteins | sample SepL2221m_MetaG_FD_163423 | JGI IMG/M metagenome (GOLD analysis project Ga0194061, IMG submission 163423) | Anoxic zone freshwater microbial communities from boreal shield lake in IISD Experimental Lakes Area, Ontario, Canada - Sep2016-L224-21m | ecosystem: Environmental > Aquatic > Freshwater >...
GCACCTGCCAGTTTCATCAGCTTGAAGTGCTTGAGCTTTCCGGTGCTCGGAACGTGGGGACCACGGCAAAGATCCTCGAACTTGCCTTCACGGTAGAGCGAAACATCCTGGTCGGCAGGAATGCTTCCGATGATTTCCGCCTTGTAGTGCTCGCCCATACTCTTGAAATAGGCAATCGCTTCATCACGCGGCAGCACGCGGCGGGTCACCGGCTCGTCCACTGAGGCCAGCGCAGTCATCTTCTTCTCGATAGCGGCCAGGTCTTCAGGTGTGAAGGGGCGCTTGTAGGAGAAGTCGTAGAAGAAGCCGTTCTCAATCACTGGGCCAATGGTGACCTGTGCATCTGGAAATAGCTCCTTGACCGCATAAGCCAGCAAGTGCGCTGTGGAATGGCGGATGACTTCAAGACCGTCAGCATCCTTGGCGGTGATGATGGACAGCGCGCTGTGGGTGGAGATCTGGTAGCTGGTGTCCACGACCTTGCCGTCCACTTTGCCTGCCAAAGCAGCCTTGGCCAATCCGGCACCAATCGATGCAGCGACCTCTGCCACAGTGACTGGGCCAGGGAATTCACGTTGGGAACCGTCGGGAAGCGTAATTTGAATCATGGTGTGTGCCGAAAAAGTGACTTGGTGAAAAGCAAAAAGCGCGGAAGGATCCGCGCTTTACTATGAATTTGGTAGCTGGCTACGCACAAGGCGCGCGGACCGCGGCCTTATTTGCTTGAAAAAGTTGCCGGTGTCGTTCGCGGTGTCATAACCAAACTGCCTTTCTCGCTCTTATACAAAGTTGATGGGGTGATTTTAACCCCACTCTGAATAGAGCCCGCAAACGCGGGCATGAACCCATCGCGAAACCCATCAAAAAAGCCGGGCCCCCTCACAGGGGCCCGGCCGTTCTCAAATCACGCGAAAGATCAGTGGAACTGTTCTTCTTCAGTAGAACCGGTCAGCGCAGTGACGCTTGACTTGCCACCCTGAATGACGGTGGTCACTTCGTCGAAGTAACCCGTGCCCACTTCCTGCTGGTGCGACACAAAGCTGTAGCCACGGTCACGGGCTGCAAATTCAGGCTCTTGCACTTTTTCGACGTAGGCAGTCATGCCACGCGCCATGTAGTCTTGCGCCAGGTCGAACATGTGGAACCACATGTTGTGGATACCAGCCAGGGTAATGAACTGGTACTTGTAACCCATGGCGCCCAATTCCTTCTGGAACTTGGCAATGGTCGCGTCGTCGAGGTTCTTCTTCCAGTTGAACGATGGCGAGCAGTTGTAGGCCAGCATCTTGCCGGGGTGCTTGGCGTGCACGGCATCAGCAAACTTCTTGGCAAATTCCAGATCAGGCGTACCGGTTTCGCACCACACCAAGTCAGCATAGTCGGCATAAGCAACAGCGCGGCTGATAGCTTGGTCCAGACCCTTCTTGGTCTTGTAGAAGCCTTCGGCGGTGCGCTCACCGGTCAGAAATGGCTTGTCGTTGGCATCGTAGTCGCTGGTCAACAGGTCGGCGGCTTCGGCATCGGTACGGGCAATTACCAATGTAGGCACGCCATACACGTCGGCAGCCATACGAGCCGCGATCAGCTTCTGGCAGGCCTCGGTCGTGGGAACCAGCACCTTGCCACCCATGTGACCGCACTTCTTCACCGAAGCCAACTGGTCTTCAAAGTGAACGCCACCGGCACCCGCACGGATCATGGCTTTCATCAGTTCGTACGCGTTCAACACGCCACCGAAACCGGCCTCCGCATCGGCCACGATGGGGGCGTAGTAATCGATGTACCCCTTGTCGCCAGGGCCAACACCTTTGGACCACTGAATCTCGTCAGCGCGGCTGAACGAATTGTTGATGCGCTCCACAACCTTTGGCACAGAGTCGACTGGGTACAGCGACTGGTCCGGGTACATGGCGGAATATTCGTTGTTGTCCGCCGCAACTTGCCAGCCGGACAGGTAAATGGCTTTCACGCCAGCCTTGACCTGTTGCATGGCTTGTCCACCGGTCAGCGCGCCCAGGCAGTTGACGTAGGGCGTGTTGTTTACCAGATCCCAAAGCTTTTCGGCACCACGGCGGGCCAAGGTGTGCTCTACCTGCAAAGATCCGCGCAGGCGCACCACATCGGCGGCTGTGTATCCGCGCTTGATGCCTTTCCAGCGCGGGTTGGTTGCCCAGTCTTTTTCAAGGGCGGCGATTTGCTGTTCACGGGTCTGGGTAGTCATGGAATCACTCCGTAGGTTAAAGAAACGGTGCCTGAACCGTTTGGCGTTTCAGGCTACGGGTTTATTCTAGTCTTCTATAAGACCAAGATTGCATCTTATGTCTTATATAAGACATCTATTTTACAAATATTTTGCGAATTCCTATTTGGCAATTCGCATTGTGAAACGCAAAAATCCATCGTGAAAAAATCAAATCAAAAATATAAAATTTGTCAACTTGAGCGATAAGCCGCAGCCATTTCTTGTGCCCTGCGCCGTTCAGCGCGAGACATCAACACGCTGGCAGCCAGGACCCCCACGCTGACCACGGCAACGGTCAATGTCGCCACCGTATTGACGCTGGGACTCAAACCCAGTCGGGCACGACTGAAAATCGTGATCGGCATGGTGGTGGAGCCAGGGCCCGACAAAAATGCAGACAGCACAACATCATCCAGCGACAGCGTAAAGGTCAGCAACCACGCCGACCCAATGGCTTGCGCAATGAGTGGCAGCGTCACCAGAAAGAACACCTGGATGGGCCTGCAGCCCAAATCCTGTGCGGCCTCCTCGAGTTGCGGACTCATCTCCTGCAAGCGCGACTGGATGACCACCGTCGCATAAGCCATTCCCAGCAAGGTATGGCCCAACCAGATGGTCGCCAGTCCCCGCTCCGGAAAACCAAACATGCGCTGCACCGAGACCAGCATCAGCAACAGCGACAAGCCGATGATGACTTCCGGCATGACCAGCGGCGAGCTCACCATGCCGGCAAACAGCGTGCGCCCCGGGAATCGCTTAAACCGATGCAGCGAAAAGGCAGCCAGCGTGCCCAACACCACAGATGAGCAGGCGGTCAGAAACGCAATTTCGAGCGATAACACAAATCCGTTAACGATCTCCGTGTCGTTGACCAATTCAGAATACCAACGCAAGGACCATCCACCCCATTGGGTCACGATGGGGCTGGCGTTAAAACTCAGTATGACCAGGGTAAGGATGGGCAAGTACAAGAATGAAAAGATCGCCCCGATCCAGATGCGCGAAGTGATGCGGCTGACATTCGCGCTCATACGCTGGCCTCCGCACGCGATTTGCTGAAGAGCGCAACCGGCACGATGATGAGCAACACCATGACCACCGCCACGGTAGCGGCCATCGGCCAGTCGTTATTGCTGAAGAACTCATCCCACAGCACCCGTCCGATCATCAGGGTCTGGGGGCCGCCCAGCAACTCAGGGATAACAAACTCCCCCACGCAGGGAATAAAAACCAACATGGCGCCCGCCACGATGCCGCTACGCGACAGCGGCACGGTGATACGCCAGAACGCCTGCCAGGGTGTTGCGCCCAGGTCCAGCGCGGCTTCCAGCAGGCGCAGATCCATCTTTGCCAGATTCGCATATAGCGGCAGGATCATGAACGGCAGATAGGTGTAGACCATGCCCAACACCATGGAAAACGGCGTGTTCATCATCTTGAGTGGCTCGTCAATCAGCCCGACCGCCAACGCCAGTGTATTGAACACTCCGGCGTCCGCCAACAGCATCTTCCAGGCGTAGACCCGCAACAAAAACGAAGTCCAGAACGGCAACATCACCAGCATCAGCAACGCGGGGCGCTGGTCGGCCGGGCTACGCGCCAAAAAATAGGCGAATGGGTAGGCCAACAGCAGGCAAATGACCGTGGTCAGCCCGGCAAAGCCCAGCGAACTCAGGTAGGTCTGCACATACAGCGAGTCCTCGGCCAAACTGAGGTAGTTGTCCACCTTGATCTGAAAATGAATCGCGCCTTCGGCCCAAGTCATAAGGTCGTTGAAGACCACGCCCTCCATCTCCGACAGACTGATCTTGCCCACCACCAGAAAAGGAAACAAGAAAAAGAGCAACAGAAAGACCATTGGCACGCCGATGACCACGCCGCGGCCCCACGATCTGGTCAAACGGTCAAGCACCGATGGGGTCTGCACAGCTTTGGTCTTCATGTGGAGGTCACTGGGTCAACACGACCACATCGCTGCCACACCACCACACATGCACACGGTCCCCGGCCTGCAAATGGGTGACCGTGTGCCGGGCCGCGTTGGTGTGGGTCACCTTGACAACGGCACCGGAGTCCAGCTTGACGTGATAAGTCGTCAAGCTGCCCAGATAGGCCAGATTCTCGATAACACCCTGCACAATGTTCAAGCCAACCTCTGCCGCCGACTCACGTTCGCTGTCCAGCGGCGACGTGCTCTGGATCACCATCTTCTCCGGGCGAACGGCTACATGTACCGCCATACCCGTTGTCCCTGTGATGCCATGGCTCACATAGTGTCGGCACTCGGCGCCTGCAATGACCACATGGTCTGGTGCATCGACGTCTACTGTGCCTTTGAACAAGTTGACGCTACCGACGAAGTCGGCGACAAAGCGGCAGTTCGGCGTCTCGTAAATTTCCTCTGGCTCGCCGATCTGAAGAATTCGGCCTTCGCTCATGACGCCGATGCGCGTGGCCATGGTCATGGCCTCTTCCTGGTCGTGCGTCACCATCACACACGTCACGCCCACCTGGTGGATGATGTCCACCAGTTCGAGCTGTGTCCGCTGGCGCAGCTTGGCATCCAACGCACCCAAGGGTTCGTCCAGCAACAGAAGTTTGGGCCGCTTGGCCAGACTGCGCGCCAAAGCCACTCGCTGTTGCTGGCCGCCTGACAGTTGGTGCGGCTTTCGCTTCGCATAGGGCTTGAGTTGCACCAGATCCAGCATCTGCTCGACCCGCATGGCGATGTCGGGCTTGGGCATGCCGTCACGCCGCAAACCAAAGGCAATGTTGTCCCACACGGTGAGGTGTGGAAAAAGAGCATAGCTCTGGAACATCATATTGATGGGTCGCTCATAGGGTGCCAACCCCACGATATCCTGCCCGGTAAGCAGAATTCTTCCAGCGGTTGGAACTTCAAAACCTGCCAATATGCGCAGCAAAGTGGATTTACCACAACCGGACGACCCCAGCAGGGCAAAGATTTCGCCCTGAGCAATATCCAGCGTCACGTCGTTGACGGCGAACATCTCATCAAATTTCTTGACAATGTTCTGGATCCGCAAAAATGGAGCCGTCGCTGCATTTATCACTGGCTGTATGTCTGAATAAGTTGCCACCAAAAGCCTTCATTCAAGAATTTTTACGATCACCGAAAACCAAAACGCTATTTTAGTTAAGGCATGATGGGCCGCTTTCGAGTACACCCCGATTTTTTTGAATCGCCATGCCTACGCAACCTGACCACCACGACCGTCCACCCAACCGCTGGGCTGCCTACTGCTTCCTGGCGCTGAGCATGTCACTGGTGGGCAGCTATGTTGCCCTCTCCAAGCCGCTGGTAGCCGCACTGGGCGTTTTCCTGCTGGCCTGGATGCGTTTTGGCATTGGTGGCCTGGCCATGGCGCATTGGCTCAAACGGCCTGAGCAGGAACGCCCAATGACCACAAACACCAAGCGTTTAGTGTTTCTGGAGTCATTTCTGGGCAACTTTCTGTTCTCCATCTCCATGCTGTTTGGTGTCAGCATGACCAGCGCTGTTTCCGCCGGCGTCATCATGGCCACCATACCGGCTGTGGTCGCGGTGATGAGTTGGGCCTTCCTGAAGGAGCGCATCGGCTTGCGAGTTTGGGCTGCGGTAGGATGCGGCGCGCTGGGCATCGGCTTGCTGGCACTATCAAAAGGTGAGCACGTCACGCAAGTTTCACGGGGGCTGGAGGCTGATTTTCTCAATAACAAAGCGCTATGGGGCAATGTGCTGGTGTTTGTCTCCGTGTTGTGCGAGGCGGCCTACGCTGTCATTGGCAAAAAACTCACCGGGGCCTTGTCGCCCAAACGCATTACCGCGCTCATCAATCTTTGGGGATTTCTGCTGATGACGCCCATGGGGCTGTACGCCGCTCTGAACTTCGACTTTGCGGCGGTCACCGCGTCGTCTTGGTTGCTTTTGCTGTTCTATGCCATGGCCGCCAGCGTCTGGACGGTGTGGTTGTGGATGACCGGGCTCAAAGGCGTGCCAGCCGCCCGTGCCGGGGTGTTCACGGTCATGCTACCCATATCGGCCGCCGTGGTCGGGGTTCTGGTTCTGGGCGAGTCGCTCAGCGGCATGCAAGCCCTGGCGTTTGCGATAGCTCTGCTGGGCGTACTGCTGGCCACACTACCCTCCGGCGACACGACTACACCAGCGCCTTAGACGCCACCACGATGCCGTCTTCGTCGGCATAGAGCCAGTCACCCGGGCGCACCCAGACGCCCTGAACCTGCACCGCCACATTGGTCTGGCCCTCATTGCGCTTTTCGGTTGGCCATGGCATGGGGGCGAGCGCCCGAATGCCTATTGCGTGGCCGGCCAGTTCGGCCGTATCACGCACACACCCGTCTATCACTACACCGGCCCAGCCGTTACGCGCCGCGGCGGCACCCAGGTTGCCACCCAGTAGTGCGCGGCGCAGCGACCCGCCACCATCCACCACCAGCACTTTGCCGATGCGCCCCTGCGGCGTATCGACCATGCCCGAGGCGTCAACCGCCGCTTTGACCAACGTGTTGTCTTCAAAGCATTTAACCGTTTCCACCGGGCCAGCGAACTTTTTCACCTGGCCGAAATCCCTAAAAACAGGCGGAAGCACCCGAAAATCCCCAGTGAAATCGTTCTTGTGAGCGTCACACAAATCACAGGTTGCAAAGTCAATCGCCATAGCGCGGCACTCCATTTTGATAAATATGTCCATTCTCCAATGAAAAAAACAACATTTCCCAATGAAAAAGTGATTTTCCCGCTGGATAAGCCCCTTTTTCTCCAGTAGCATCCGGGTACCAGCGAAGAAGCAGTTTTTTTCTGGTGATTAATCAACTTCAAGAAGGACAATCAATCATGGCAACTGCAAAGAAAGCTCCGGCTAAAAAAGCGGCACCTGCAAAGGCAGCAGCAGCACCGGCAAAGAAGGCAGCTCCTGCTAAAAAAGCAGCCGCTCCCGCAAAGAAAGTAGCCGCAAAGGCTCCTGCTAAAAAAGCAGCCGCTCCAGCTAAAAAAGCTGCTCCCGCCAAAAAGGCAGCTCCTGCAAAGAAAGCTGCTGCAAAGGCTCCCGCTAAAAAGCGCACCGTGAATGCTGCATTCATGAAGGCCCTGACGCCTAGCGCTGCTTTGGCCGCCATCGTGGGTGCTACACCTCTGCCACGCACCGAAGTGGTGAGCAAGCTGTGGGCTTACATCAAGAAGAACAAGCTGCAAGACGCAGTCAACAAGCGCATGATCAACGCGGATGCCAAGCTGAAGGAAATCTTCGGCAAGATGCAAGTGTCCATGTTCGAGATGGCCGGCCTGATCGGCAAGCACCTGAAATAATAGGTCTCTCGACCCTCGCAAAAAAGGCCGACTTGTTCGGCCTTTTTTTCAAACTCCAACCAGATCTCCACATGCTGCGCTTCCTGTTCACGCGCCTGAGCCTGATCATTCCGACTTTCTTCGGCATGACGCTGGTGGCGTTCTTCCTGATTCGCCTGGTACCTGGCGACCCTATCGAAACGTTGGCTGGAGAGCGCGGCATCGACGCTGCGCGCCACGCTGCGCTGCTCACCGAATACGGCCTAGACCGTCCGGTCATCGTGCAATACGGCATCTATATTGCCAAAGTCCTGCAAGGTGATTTAGGTAAGTCCGTCATCACCCAGACCAAGGTCCTGAGCGAGTTCGCAGCCCTGTTTCCCGCCACCATCGAGTTGGCCTTGTGCGCTATTTTGTTTGCCCTGCTAATTGGAATTCCGGCGGGCATCATCGCCGCGGTCAAACGCAATTCCATCCTTGACCAGGGCGTGATGGGCATCTCACTCACCGGCTACTCCATGCCCATTTTTTGGTGGGGCCTGCTACTGATTTTGCTATTCTCCGTCCAGCTTGACCTGACCCCCGTGTCGGGCCGTATCGCGGTGCAGTACTTCATTGAACCAGTGACCGGCTTCCTGCTCATCGACACCCTGCTGGCCAACGACACGGCGGCGTTCTGGTCATCCGTGTCACACCTGATTCTTCCCACCATTGTGCTGGGTACCAACCCGTTGGCAGTGATTGCACGCATGACGCGCTCGGCCATGCTCGAAGTGCTGGGCGAGGATTACATCCGCACGGCACGCGCCAAGGGAATGTCAACCTTTCGCATCGTTGCCGTGCACGCGTTGCGAAATGCGCTGATACCGGTCATTACAGTGATTGGCCTGCAGGTCGGCGTGCTGTTCACCGGGGCCATCCTGACTGAAACCATCTTTTCCTGGCCCGGTGTTGGAAAGTGGCTCATCGAAGCCATCAGCCGACGTGACTACCCCGTGCTGCAAGGCGGCATGCTGCTGCTCGGCGCAGTGGTCATGGCCGTCAACTTGCTGGTGGATGTGGCCTATGGAATCATCAATCCGCGCATCAGGCACCAAAAATGACACCGACCCACACCGTGCTGGCTCACTCTGATTCGCCCGCGCAAGCTGAGCCCCTGCATCCATTCAAGGACTTCTGGCGCTACTTCAGCGCCAACCGGGGTGCACTGGGTGGTTTGGTGATTGTCGTGACCGTGCTCCTGCTCGCCGCATTTGCCGATGTGGTGGCCCCCTACAACCCGGACCTGACGGACAACTCGGTCTTTTTGGTGCCCCCTGCGTGGCAAGCCGGTGGTTCATCGGCCCACCTGCTGGGCACCGATGCCATTGGTCGGGATATTTTGTCTCGCCTAATCCACGGTGCGAGGCTGTCATTAACGATTGGCATGGCCGTGGTTGCCATCTCGGTGCTGATCGGTACCACGCTGGGGCTTTTGGCGGGCTATTTCCGTGGGGTGTTCGAGATTGCAGTCATGCGCGTCATGGACATCATCCTGACCCTGCCCAGCCTGCTGCTGGCCATCGTCATCGTGGCCATTTTGGGCCCGGGTCTGATGAATGCCATGCTGGCTGTAGCCATTGTGGTACTGCCCCATTACGTGCGCATTACCCGCGCCGCAGTCATCAGCGAGACCTCGCGCGACTACGTCACCGCGGCGCGCATGAGCGGGGCCGGGCACTGGCGCATCATGTTCAGCGAAGTGCTGCCCAACTGTACCGCGCCGCTCATCGTGCAAGCCTCACTGGGCATTTCCGCTGCCATTCTGGACGCGGCCGCGCTGGGCTTTTTGGGCCTGGGCGCACAACCACCATCACCCGAATGGGGCACCATGCTGGCCGACGCTCGGGAGTTTGTGCTGCGCGCCTGGTGGGTGGTGACCTTTCCCGGGCTTGCCATTTTGATCACCGTATTGGCTTTTAATCTGCTGGGCGACGGCCTGCGCGATGCGCTGGACCCCAAGCTCAAGCGTTAACCCCACGACCGAACACCATGGCCTTGCTTGAAATAGAAAATCTGTCGGTTGAATTCCCCTCACACAACGCAACCATGTATGCAGTGGATGGCGTCAGCCTGTCCCTCGATACCGGCGACGTGCTCGGCATAGTGGGGGAATCTGGCTCCGGTAAAAGCGTCACCATGATGGCCTTGATGGGTTTGGTGGCCTACCCCGGTCGCGTGAAAGCCGAGAGGCTTCGCTTTGACGGACACGACCTGCTGGCGCTGTCCGAGCGCGAGCGCCGGCTCCTGACCGGCAAAGATTTGTCCATGATTTTTCAGGACCCCACCACCAGCCTGAACCCCTGCTTTACGGTGGGATTCCAACTGGCTGAGACCTTGAAGCTGCACATGCGCATGGACAAGGCAGCAGCCCGAAGACGCTCCATCGAACTACTGGAGCAAGTGGGCATTCCTGCCCCCGAGAGCCGTCTGGGCGTCTACCCGCACCAGCTTTCCGGCGGCATGAGCCAGCGCGTAATGATTGCCATGGCCATCGCCTGCAACCCCAAGTTGCTCATTGCCGACGAGCCCACCACGGCACTGGATGTGACCATACAAGCGCAAATTCTGGACCTGTTGCGCAGTCTGCAAAAAGAGCGTGGCATGGCACTGGTGCTGATCACCCACAACATGGGCGTGGTGAGCGAAATGGCGCAACGTATTGCTGTGATGTATGCCGGTCAGATCATGGAGCAACGCGGCTCCAACACCTTGTTTGCCGCGCCACAGCACCCCTACACCGAAGCGCTGATGGCCGCCCTGCCCGAGCGCAACGACGGCCATTCACGTCTGGCCACCATTCCCGGCATGGTTCCCGGCTTGTACGACCGCCCCGCTGGCTGCCTGTTTTCCCCCCGTTGCAGCTACGCCAACGATGGCATGTGCCAGACCCGCCCTCCCCTGCGCGAATGGCAGGATGGCGCTGTGCGCTGCCACTACCCTCTGGGCGAGGCTAACCGCCCTGCTGACACGCCCAAGCGCCCGGAGATGGCAGCATGAGCACCACGCACACCGTGGAGAG
>Ga0194061_1002259_pt1 | contig 10600 bp, 7 predicted proteins | sample SepL2221m_MetaG_FD_163423 | JGI IMG/M metagenome (GOLD analysis project Ga0194061, IMG submission 163423) | Anoxic zone freshwater microbial communities from boreal shield lake in IISD Experimental Lakes Area, Ontario, Canada - Sep2016-L224-21m | ecosystem: Environmental > Aquatic > Freshwater >...
CGTCGTAGACATACCGGGTCGGTACGGCCAACGCATCCAAGGTGCGCACCACTTCCCCGGCGGGGTTGTATTCGGTCTGGGTAATCAAATAACTGGAATTCATGCCCGACTGCCGGGTCAGACCCGCCAGATAGGCGTTGTAGGCTTCGGGATCGGTCGGCAAAGTCAGGGCATTGGGGACGGTTTCCTGCACGGTGCGAATCACCCGGTCCATATTGTCATAAACCGAGAAGGTCCGCCGACCATAGGCATCCTGGGTGTACAGTTCCCGGTCGTCTTTGTCATAGACCGTGCGGGTGGTCAGCGTGGTGCCGGTATTGGGTTGGCTATGGGTGGCTACGATGCGTTGCCGGGAATCGTATTCGTAGGTGGTGGTCTTGCCGGCGGTGGTGGTGGACAGGGTGCGATTGGTGCCGGGGAGATAGGTAGTGGTCGTAGTCAGGGCCACGGCAGTACCCGCAGCACTGGTGCTGGCAATCTGACGACCATGGGCATCATAACTGTAACTGGTGAGGTTCCCGTTGCGGTCGCGCCGCGTCACTACCAAATCAGCCTGTACGCCGGTCCCGTAGACGGTTTCTTCGTAGCTGTCATCGGGATAGTGGGTGCGGATTTGACGGTTGCGCAGGTCATAGTCATAGCTGGTGATGCGCCCCAGCGGGTCGGTGCTGCTGGTCAAGCGTCCGGCGGTATCATAGGCGTAAGTGGTGACCGGCGCAGTGGGGTCGGTGGGTTTGTCCTTGGGCTGGGTAATGGTGACCAGATACCCCTGGGTGTTATACCCATAGGTGGTGATGTTACCATTGGGATCGGTCTGGGTCTGCACCTGCCCCCGGCTGTTGTAGGTGTATGTGGTGGTAGCGGCCACGGTGGTACCATAGGCCACGGTGCGGGTAAGGAGATTGTCGCTGTCGTTATAGGTGCAAACCGTCGTGCGCCCCGATTCATCGGTGACGGTAAGCGGTTTGCCATTGCTGTTGTAGGTAGTTTGGACCGTGGTACCGTTGGGGTTGGTTACTTTGGTTAAACGCCCGGCGGTACGTTCGCGCGAATAGCTCGTGCTTTGACCATGGGCATCTGTTTTCTTGGTAGTCCACTTATATTGGCCATCAACGATATAGGATTCTTGGTTGGTGAAATCGCCTTCATAGGCAACCGCGCCGGTGGCGCTATTTACATTGATCTCCCAAGTATTCGCCACCCCACTGCTAATATCCTGCTCGCCACGGAATACTGCCCGTTGCATACGCCCGGCGCCGTCGAGCACCTGCATGGACTGGTCCCCATTGCTCAGATTGGTGGGCAAAGACACATTGCATACTTCGCCCTCACCATTGACGGACATACGGAACAAACGACCAGGTTGATTGCGAAAACTCCCGTCTACCGGCTGCGTCCACCCATCCACGGTCAGGTAAATACTCTTGTTCCGATGGGTACCACCCGCCGCCGGATCGTTAAATGTGAGTACCTGACAAGCTGTGGTCGTGTCGTAGGTCACGGTCCACTGACTCTGGGTACCGTCAGCGTGGGTGACTCCGGATAAGCCCACAATGGGATAGGTGTCATTGGTCTGAGGTGTCAGGTTGTAATGATATTGCACAGCAGACCCCGTTGGCTGCGTGATCTGGCTGACTACCCAACGGCCTGATACCGGGGCATCGGCATAGGCAAACTGCGCCACTCGTTGATGTGCGTCCGTAACCGTGGCAATTTTCCACAACTGACTGCGGTCACTATTAAGTTCGGTATCGCTGGCATCTGCGGCATAGGTATAAGCGATTTGCAGGGCATTACCGTGGCGATCGGTATAACCGCGCAACCGCCCAAATCGCGATAAGGTGTTGGGATCATTATTGGTGCGGATGATATCAAATGTCATCGTCCAACCGTCATGACGGGTTAATACCGCCGTGGCCGCCGTGGCTTGATTGGTGATCACCTGACCTTGGGCATCATATAGCACCACCCCGCGAATCGCATTATTGCGGGTATCGGTATAAGTCCGAGCCGTGGCGTTCCAACCCAAAGGCCGGTCGGTACGATCATTGGGATCAAACAGGCGCATCGAGCCCGAGCCATCGGCTGCCGTGGCCGACTTGCTCAGGATCAGTTGTATGTCATAATTGCTGAAAACCCCCGGTCCAAACATACCAAAATAGGTAATGTCACGGTAACGATGCATGCGGGTAAGTTCAAAGGTTGGCAGCGTCCCGGAACCATCGGAACTACCACCACATGAGCCGCAACCAGCAGAGATTTTAGGCTCAATATAATCACGCGCATAATGCACATAGGACAAACGCGAATAATCAATATACGAGGCACCACTACCCGACGCATTCGGAGTTGGGTGACTGTTAGCATCAGCCGTATAGGGAGCTTCCGGCGGACAAGGATCACATGGGCTACAGGTGATTTTCTTTTTGTCTTTTTTGCGTTGCGGGTTAAGACAGTTTGGAACGTTTGTTGCACGTACTGTCACATCAACTGCGGTCTTAGACGTTGGCGTGGCTGTAAAAGTTTGGTTCGTGATAACAGTGTCGGCCCAAAGCTGCGATCCTGCGATCACGACCGCGAGGCCCGCGGCCAAGCGTACTAAAAACCGACCGTTACGTTTCTGCATTTTTACCATCCGTTCCATGATCTACACTCCAACTTGAAGCCATTCTACCTGTTGTACTATTCTGGCGATAACACAATCCCAACCTTATTGGGCTGCGGTCGCGTCGGTCACATTAATAAAAAATTGCACCTGCCCGGCGGTCAGGGGACCACCGGCAATAATCCGCACGTCCCCCACCGTTCCCGGTGTGGCCGTAAATACCGCTGTGGCAATACCTTTGGCATCCGCCGCTACGGTGATGGTACTGAGGCCATTGGACCAGGCCCCCAAGTCCGCACTGTAAAACGTCACCGGCACCCCCGGCTTGGCCTGCACCCGCAAGGGTAACTGCCCCTTGCGCGGCATATCAAACATCGTACCTTCCACCGAATCCAACACCGTCACCCCCGGCCCCGCCCGTAATACCTGATACACCCGCCCCGGCTCAATACTGGCCAGATAGGGGGCGGGGTTTTCCGCATACGCTTTGGCATCAAAAGGTTTGGCGGCCAGCAGCGGGGTCACCCGCTGGGGGTCTTTGCCGGTCCGCAGGGTTTCCTTTACCTGATTGACCGCGGCATTGGGCGCCACAATCGGCGTTTCACCGGGCAAGGCATTGGTCACCAATTTAGGATCGGTATCCGGTCCCCATTCCACCGGCGCGGTACTGGGCGTGGCAATCGATACTGGGGCTGGTGTCTGCGGCCAGAATTTGACCAGTACCAGAGCCACCAAGCCCAGCCCGATCACCCCACCGATCAAACCAATTTTGCGTCCACGCGTCATATTATTCCTCACGTAAATAATCCTATCACCACACCACACACACATGACATGCTAGCGCACCAAGCCCCACACAGGTGGCTTATACGCCGCCTTTTAGGACCCTATGTCCACCAGCCAAACCACAAATCGCAGTCACATGTAGAATCTGCGACACGGCTTCATAAGTTTTTCTAAGGTTCTCCAAACAGGCCGCCCACGGCCTCTCCGGTGAGATTGATGGTCTTGACAACCACCCACCAAACCGCCTCAGGCAATGTTTGAAAAAGATACCAAAAGTGATTTTCGTAGTCAAGAGAATTATTAGAGGATGGCACGTTTTTCGTGTTTCTTTACCGGACCTTTACCTCCACAACACAGACGTGGCTCCTGATTTTGGCGTACCTTGGCGAGTCTTCACCCCTCGCGTACAATGCACCACCTAACCGGGAGTCGTGATGCGTCGTGCCTGCTCTATTGGATACACGGTTATCAGCTTGATCCTGCTGCTGGGCGCGGGTTTACTATCTGCACAGTCAGCAGCAACCCCAGCGCCGACCACGACCACGGCTCCCGCCGAAAGCATTCCACTCACCTACACACTCACCAACCCTGGTACCGTACCACTACGACTGCTGCGTGTCGAAACCGATTGCGTCTGCGCGGGCAAGGTCACGTTTCCAGCGGTGATCGCACCGGGAGATAGCGGTGTTATTACGGTGACCTTTATCCCCGGCGAACGTGAAGGTCGGCAAGTCGTCCCGCTGAAAGTATTTACTGATGATCCCAAGCAACCACTGCGCCAGGAACAGGTATCCATCACCCTACCCACGTTGGCCAACATTATTCCACGTTTGTTGTTCTGGCAGATTGCCGACGGACTAACGGCCAAGACGATGGATGTACTCATGCAATTACCCGAAGCCAATTTAAGTGCCATCAGTTTACCCGATGGCTGGCAAGCCCAGTGGCAGGCTCTACCCGGCCCGGCACGTGGCTACCGGGTTACCGTCACCCCCAGTGCCACCACGCCCGCATCCGCCACTGGGACGTTATGGTTCGTCACTACCGAGGGGAAACGGATCGGGCGAAGTTTTGTCGTGCGGCGCAGTGTCGCAACTACGAGGCCCGCATGAAGCCAATAGCCCAATACCTGCGTGCGTTACGCCGGATGCTTGCGATAGGCGTTCTGGCGGCATTGCCAGGAACAGGCTATTACCTGCTTTATGGTTGGCCCACCCCCGCCACCACGCAGGCTGCGGAAACCCTACCCACCATCACATGGTCGGCGGCCCAAGCCCAACAAGTGTTATGGATTGATGCCTGGCCGACCGGATCGGGTCCCACAGGCGCCATCCCGCTGCGGCTGGCCCAGTGGGAGTCAGACTTACCGACCGTACTGCAAGCATGGCAACCGGGGCAATTGGTCGTGGTCTTTTGCCCGGCGCATACCTGCAATCAAGCCCAGAGCGTGGCCCAACGGCTGCGTCAGGAAACCACCGGCACGGGTATGGATATTTACGTCCTCGCAGGTGGCTGGCCACCCGAGGGGGCCAGACCATGAGTCATTCATTCGTGTTGCGCGGTGTGCTCTGGTTGCTGAGCCTTCTGCTGGCGTCGTTCTGGATCGTGATGGGGGTCAGTAAGTTCCTCGCCCTAGCCGAATGGGCCAGCACCCTCAGCCACTATCCGATGTTACCGCCGGCCCTGCAACCGATGATCGGGCTTTACCTGCCCGGCCTGGAAATCCTGCTGGGCTTGATACTACTCACCCCTTGGCAACCCACCGCCCACCGCTTGGCGTTGGCCGTGTTACTGATTTTGAGTCTGGTTCTGATGTGGGCCTACTGGGGTTATGGTTTGACGGACTGCGGTTGCGGCTATCTCCGGCTCAGTCCCCCCCGGGCATTAGCCCGCAACGCGCTGCTCATGGTGTTGCATGGTTACGTTGGGTGGGCATATCTGCGTATCCAGCGCAGGGGTGGCGGTTCGTCGACGGCCCCGTTGGCTGCATCGTAAAGCCCATGATAGACCGCGAGTGTCAGTTACTGTCCGTTCAAATCCAACACCATAAATACCTCAATGTCTGATATTCTCGGCGCTTCACTAGCCGGTTGAGTCAACTCTAACCAAGCAGGATCAGAGACCATTGTAACTACCCCCTATGACAACCCTATGTCGTAGGTATTGGGACAGGTGGGAGAAATTGGCGATAATACTCTCGCAATGACCGGCATACGGTGAGGAAAGGGCCGTTTATAATTATATCTTAATAATAGCCCCCGCCTGGGGGCAGTCTGAGGGTATGGGGACCGGGTGGCTTGGGGTCTGGCGGAAAATATTTATTCCTCGAGTGTTAAAAGTCGGATGAAAATGAAAAAAGTGGGAACTGGGGGACTAGGATTCGAACCTAGACAAACAGAGTCAGAGTCTGTTGTGCTACCGTTACACTATCCCCCAAATAGGCCTTTTGGGCGCTAATTGGAATGAACACTATACCAGCGCGGCGGGCGGCTCGCAAATCTGGGGGGAATGGGCGGTTTTCGGGGTTATTTTGTCGCCGTGGGGGGTTGCCAGTGGTAGACCACGATCTTGCCGCCGATGCGGTCGGTTTGACTGATGACAATCGTGCCGTCCTTACGGGCCAGAGCGCGCAGGCCGAACATCTGGTCCACATCGGATACATCCATATCCACGCCGGGCTTGAGTTCGCCCACCAGTTTCCCGGTGACCACATCGCCCACCACAATCCCGCGCCGGCCGCCCAGCATCCCCAGGAAGTAATACCCCCCCGCCACGATCAGCGACTTGGGTAAATCCAGCTCGTTATAATCACGCGGATGTTGCCGATAGGGCAGTTCCGTCACCCAGGCGGGTTCGCGGTTGCCCGCATTAAACCGCGGAATCGCCATGATCACCTTGCCCGCCAGATCGGAATCATCCGCCGGTAACTGGGCGGTATAACCCGTCAGCACCAGCGTATCGCTGGCGGCGTCATATTCCACCCGCCCCACGCGGTTCAGCGGCGCGGGCAGCGGGAAACTCTCCACCTTCGCAAAGTCATAAATCGGATTCCCCTGCGTATCCAACCCGCCGCAGGCATACTTCAGCAGCACACGCCCAGCCATCCACACATTGCCATCGCGATCCACCGCCATGCTGTCCACCGCCGGGGCGGGATACCGCGCGGCACGATATTCCTGCGCCTGCATGCGGCCATCGCCGTTGTCATCGCACCAGATAAAATCGTTGAAACCCGCCGGCCGTTCCGGCGGCCACGTGGCCGTGCCGCGTCCGCGTGTGGCGATATAGCCGCTGGGAATCGCCGTGGCGCCATATTTCTTGGCATCAAACCGGTAAATCGCCAGCGGCCGGCCCTGCGGATCGGTCACATACATAATCGGCTGGCCGTTAATCCGCCGCAGCCAGGTACTGCCCCCGCCCATGGCAATATTCACGCGCATATCGTGCGGAAATTTCGTCGGGCTGGTGGTAAACGCCGACCATGACCATGCCGGTGCGGCGCTGGTCATATCCGCCAGCGTGAAGCGATCCTCCGGCCCCTGCAAGACCAAACCATCTTCGGCGGGGTCAAAGTCCGCGGCTTCCTGCTGGATCAAGCCATGCAGCGTCCACAAGCGTTCGAGCTTGGGCGAGTAACATTCCAGCACAGCGCCACCGCCCATGGTGCTGGCGCTCTGGCTGATGTACAAATTGCCCGCTTTATCAAAACCCGCACCGGTGGGATTGGTGAAAATCAGCGGTCCGGTGGTGCCGGGCACTTTGGCTGCCGCCACGCCACCCTTGAGCCCGATGGTTTTTTCCAGCACGGGATAGGTATCGAGATTCTTGTAGATTTTCAGATTCTGGTCCGGCCCCGCATCCACCACCAACATCCGCGTGCCCTCGCTGAACATTTTGCGCGGCGTGACCTTGGCGGGCACCGGCGTCTCGGGACTCGTGGGCATCAACGCCTCGGGGGCATTGGGCATAATCGGCGCCTCGACATACACCAATGCCACCGGCTTACAGTGCGCTGGCAGCGTTATGGTGGGCGCCCCGAGTGCGTCTTTATCCAACCCGCGCATAAAGACGACCCGGGCCGGTTCGGTATCCGAAGCTTCCTGCACCGCCCAGACACCGCGCGGCCCCATGGTCAGCGCGCCGGGCCGTTCCAGAGTAAATTCCTGAATGCTGGTCAGACTATTAACGTCAAACACCCGCACTTTACTCTCGGCGGGATCGGCCACGTACACCCGCATCTTGGCCGCCACGATACTGGGCACGCGCACATCGTCGGGTTTGCGGTCGAATTGTTCATGCAGCACCATCATGCTGCCGTCCCAACCATTGCCGGTGGGAAACGCCCCCGGCTCACCGGTAAGACTGTACCGCCGGAGCACCTGCCAGGTGCCGCGCTGACGCGGATATTTCATCCCACCCATAATGTTGGGTTTGGGGCCTTCATAGCCTCCCGCCTGCCACAGGGTGGCATAGATCCAATCCTCATTACACGCCACCGCCAGCGCCCCGCTGCGGCCCCAGCCGTGCGTATCCACCAATTGCCCCACCGCGCGGCCATCGCGGTACATACCCGCCTCGCGGCCATTGGGGTCCCAGGGACTGTTGGTCAGCACCGTGCCATCGGGCCGGACGTGTATGGACTGGATATCGGGTTGCACCGCCGCCACGTGCCGCGTAAAGCTGTTGCCCACGCTGTAGGTCTTGCACTGCAACACCGGCAACGCCACCGGCTGGGTGGCCGGTGCGGTCGTCTGGGCCGACAGCGCCGGAACCCCCGCCAGCAAAGCGGTCAGCAGCAACAACGATCGGGCGCGTGGCTTCATAGTGATAGTCTCAACGCAAAGTGGCCATTCTATTGCACACTTGGATTCACGGACTCATTTTTTTCCCAACCGCCGCAACACATTCTGCTGATACGGTTGGGGATTAAGCTGCAGTTTACCACTATCTATCTGGACCTGATACTTGTCGGCAATCTGCCGTTGGATTTCCGCATGACGGTTGGGCGATGAGGGATGGGTGGCAAACCATTCGCTGCCACCGCCACCCCCAGCGCTACGCTCCAAGGTATCCATGACCGTCAACCCGGCCCGGGGATCATACCCCGCCGCCGTGGTATAGCGCACGCCCAGCGAATCGGCCTGATATTCCTCGTCACGGCTGTACTTCAGCGTATACATCTGGGCCGCTACCTGAGTGGCGGCAAGGGTGATCTGGGCCGTGGTGGCATACTCTTGCCCCGCATAGCCCGCTCCTACTTGGGCAGCCCCCAGCAACAGCCCCATTTCCTGCTGTTTGGACATTTGCCGGGCGGAATGTTCTGCCACCACATGGCCCGCTTCGTGCCCCAGCACAAAGGCCAACTCCGCTTCATTGGTCAGTTGTTCCAGCAACCCCCGGGTGATGTAAACTGGCCCCCCCGGCAGGGCAAAAGCATTCACCGCTGGATCATTCAGAACGGTGAAGGTGTATTTGAAGTCGCGTTTGTGTTCCGGCGGAATGGCCGCCACCACTCGTTGTCCGACACTGGCGACATAATTCTGTACCACGGTATCGGCCAACTTGCCCTTGCCTTGGGCTTCAAATTCCGGCGCAAACTTCAGCCCCATCTGCACCTGTTCCTGGGCACTGGGCATGAACATCACAAAATCGCTCTTTTCGGTGGCCGGGTTATATACACAACCCGTCAGCAAACACAGCCACACACTCGCCACCACACCACCAAGTAAGGACTTAAGTCGCAGACAGATCATGAGTTACCTCCATATCGTTAAACGTCGATCATACGGGGCCAAATGCCCTGAGGGATTGTAGCGCACTGGGTGGCACAGGAAAACCGGCACTTTCAGGTCCAACTGACTGGCGGTATAGTAATGCCTCCAAGGAGTCCGATTCATGACCACGCGTAGTGCCAGTTTGCCCCCGCCCGGGGCAATCACCCGAAAACACGCCGATGCCCTGCGCACCGTGCTGATTGGCGTGGCCGGCGGCATCGGCTATGTCCATCTGCGTGAATTGGAAGCCAATCCTCATCTGATTTGCCATGGGGCGTTTGATCTGTATCCGCAGGACCCCGCCGTGGCCAACGGTCTGGCCCATGTACTGAAATTGGGTGGGCAGATTTACCGCAGCTTTGCGGAAGTCCTCGCCGACCCCGCCGTGGAGGCTGTGGACCTGTGCGTACCCCACCATTTCCACCGGCCCTACGCCGTCGCCGCGTTTCAGGCGGGCAAACATGTGCTGGTGGAAAAACCCATGGCCAGCAGTCCCGAGGATTGTCAGGTCATGCAGACCGCCCGTTTGGCCAGTGGCCGGGTGGGCGCGGTACAGATGCAGCATCTGGGCCGCAGTTCCATGCTGGATTTACGTGCCCAACTCGCGGCGGGTGCCATCGGTCAAATCAAGGAAGTGTTCATCTCCAGCCTCTGGTTCCGCACCGAAGCCTACTACCAACGCGCCGGCTGGGCGGGAAAAATGAAGGTGGACGGCGCTTGGTGTGTGGATGGGGCCTTATTCAACCAGTGCATCCATTATCTGGTCCAGGGATTGATCTTGGCCAATCCCGCCGGGGCCGTGCAGGTGCCGGGATTCCGGGATTTACAGGCCGCGCTGTATAAATTTCACGAAGCTCCGCTTTTAGAGGCTGGCGACACCTGCTTTGCCACCGCAACGCTGGAAACCCCCGATCAGCCACGCCTGACGCTGGTGGGTACCACCGCCAGTGCCACCGAACGCCATCGCATTGATATTCTCGGCACTCAGGGCCGGGCTATGTGGAACGGCAGCGGGTTTCTCTACCCCGACGGCCAACCCACGCAGGAATTCACCGACGACAACCAATTCTTCGACGGCACTTCGCGCATCTTCACCAGCTTTGCGCAGGCGGTCCGGGGCCACGGCACTGCCCTGACCGATTTTTCCGCCATCGCCCCGGCCAGCACGTTTATATTTAATTGCTACGACTCCGCCCACTGGCAGATCAAACCCGTCGCCTGGCGCCACGCGCAAGACCTGCCCGGCCAGATCATCCCGGCCGTCTGCGCCCAACGCTGCCTGCCCGGCGGGCTCAAAACCCCGCCCGCATGGGCATAATCCGCATGGTATTACGCAAGCCTTTATCTCCACCGGCGTTATGCTGTTGACATAATTCGTATACCCGCAGGGTTGCGTGCGGACGCCAATAGCGTCTAATATGCCCCTTTAGTATGT
>Ga0194061_1002261_pt1 | contig 10592 bp, 19 predicted proteins | sample SepL2221m_MetaG_FD_163423 | JGI IMG/M metagenome (GOLD analysis project Ga0194061, IMG submission 163423) | Anoxic zone freshwater microbial communities from boreal shield lake in IISD Experimental Lakes Area, Ontario, Canada - Sep2016-L224-21m | ecosystem: Environmental > Aquatic > Freshwater >...
ACGTCCGGCCCGGATGCCGGGAATGAAGCCGCCGTACTTCTTCATGTCGTCGGCAACTTCGGTCGGGTTGAAGGTGATCGACACATAGAAGTACGCAAAGAAAATGATCAACAAGAAGTAGCCGGTCACGTATAGCGGACTGCCTGAGGTGCTCAGGTTTCGTGCGATCCACTGGGCCCAAGTAGCTGTACTGCCAGACATCGTGACGATCAGCGTCGGGATGTAGAGCAACGAAGATGCAAAGATGACTGGGATGACCCCGGCCATGTTGACCTTCAACGGGATATACGTGGTGGCCCCGTCATATAGCCGCGAACCAACCATCCGCTTGGCGTACTGAACCGGGATCCGGCGCTGGGCCTGCTCGACGTAGACAACCGCTGCGATGGTCGCGAACCCGATGATGAGGGTGACTACGAACTTGAACAGTCCATCGCCCACCAGAATCGCGTGCAACTGTCCCGGGAAAGTTGCGATGATCGACGTAAAGATCAGCAGCGACATACCGTTGCCGACTCCGCGATCAGTGATCAATTCGCCCAACCACATGATGACCGCGGTACCGGCGGTCATCGTGACAACCATCGTCGTAATTAGCGCGATCGACTGATTAGGTACAAGTTGCAGGTTGCAGCCCTGGAACAGTCGACCGGGCGTGCGGGCAAGCGCCACGATTCCCGTTGACTGCAAGATCGCCAGCCCGAGCGTCAAGTAGCGGGTGTACTGGGTCAGCTTCGTCTGTCCGGCCTGACCTTCCTTCTTCAACGCTTCTAGGCGCGGAATCACCACAACCAGCAACTGAATGATGATGCTAGAAGTGATGTAAGGCATGATCCCGAGCGCGAACACGCTCAACTGCAGTAGCGCGCCACCGCTGAAGAGGTTGATCAGCCCATAGAGATTGTTGGACTGTTCGGTGGTGATGCATTTCTGGATCGCTGTGTATGCGACACCCGGAGTCGGCACGATCGACCCGAGGCGGAACAGCACCAAGACGCCGAAAGTAAACAGCAGTTTGCGACGTAGATCGGGCGTCCGGAACGCCGATACGAACGCGGTGAGCACGCTGCCTCCTGGGCCGTTTGGGATGCCAAGCCCGAAGCTGGTCTAGGACCCCTTCGAACCCGGCCGAGCCTAACAGCCTCCGATTGCCCAAGTTAGAGCGAATCGGCGACCAGGCCCAGTCACAACAGGGTGGTAGTTCCGCCGGCGGCGGTGATCTTGGCTTTGGCAGAATCCGAGAAAGCATCGACGGTGATATTGAACTTCACCGAAAGGTCGCCCTGACCGAGTATCTTCACCGGCTCCTTGCGGCGAACAGCTCCCGCAGCGACGAGCTCGGCCACACCGATCGTGCCGCCCTCCGGGAACAGCCGCTGCAATGCAGCCACGTTCACGACCTGGAACTCCACCTTGTTGCGGTTGGTGAAGCCCTTCAACTTGGGAAGGCGCATGTGCATGGGCATTTGGCCGCCCTCGAAGCGCGTCGGAACCTGGTACCGGGCCTTGGTGCCCTTGGTACCACGACCGGCCGTCTTACCCTTTGAGCCCTCGCCTCGACCAACGCGGGTCTTGGCAGTCTTGGCACCAGGTGCCGGACGCAGGTGATGGACCTTGATCGTCATATCAGTCGACCTCCTCGACCGTAACGAGGTGCGCCACGGCGTTAACCATGCCGCGGATCTCGGGCCGGTCCTCCTTGACGACAGTGTCGCCGATTCGCTTAAGTCCCAAGGAGCGCAAGTTGTCGCGCTGGACCTGGGTGCCACCGATTTTGGATCGCTTCTGCGTAACCTTCAACCGGTTCATGATGCGGCGCTCCCCATTGCCCGAGCCCGCAGCATTGCCGGGGGGGCGACGTCTTCGACTGCTTTGCCGCGGCGGGCGGCAACTTGCTCCGGGTGCTCCAGCATCTTTAGCGCAGCCACGGTGGCGTGAACCACATTGATGGCGTTGCTTGAGCCCAGCGACTTGGAAAGCACATCGTGGATTCCGGCGCACTCAAGCACCGCGCGGACCGGACCACCGGCGATAACACCAGTACCAGGCGATGCCGGACGCAGCAGCACAACGCCGGCTGCCTTTTCGCCCTGCACCGGGTGCGGAATCGTGTGCTGGATCCGGGGCACCTTGAAGAAGTTCTTCTTGGCTTCCTCGACTCCCTTGGCGATAGCCGCGGGCACCTCCTTGGCCTTGCCGTAACCGACGCCGACCGTACCGTCGCCGTCGCCTACGACCACCAAAGCGGTGAAGCTGAATCGGCGGCCACCCTTGACCACCTTGGACACGCGGTTGATGGCTACTACGCGCTCGATGAACTGAGTCTTCTCTTCGCGCGGGGGACGTGCCCCATCGCGTCGATCTCGACGCTCAGATCCGCCGGTGCCGCCGGTGCCTCCGCCGCCGCCGCGGCGTTGGGCTCCAGTCATCAGTTTCTGCCTCTCAGTCGCTGGCGTTAGAACGCCAGGCCGCCCTCGCGGGCGCCATCTGCCAGGGCCGCGACGCGACCGTGGTACTTGTTGCCGCCTCGGTCAAACACGACCGAAGCAATTCCGGCTGCCTTAGCTCGCTCGGCGACCAAACGGCCAACCTCGCGTGCCTTCACAGTCTTGTCACCGTCGTTGGCGCGCAGCGCGTCTTCCATCGTCGATGCAGACGCAAGTGTGCGTCCGATCGAGTCGTCGACTACCTGCACGAACACGTGACGGCTCGAACGGGAGACGACCAGGCGCGGTCGCGCTGCTGAGCCAATGACCCGCTTGCGCAGTCGGAAGTGTCGCCGCTGGCGAGACACCCGCTTGGGCGAACCTGAACCGAGCTTGATACCGACAGCCATGGCTACTTACCAGCCTTTCCGGCCTTGCGACGAACGACTTCGCCTTCGTAGCGCAGCCCCTTGCCCTTGTACGGGTCGGGCTTACGCAGCTTGCGCAACTTGGCAGCGACTTCGCCGACCTGCTGCTTGTCGATGCCCGACACCACAAACTTCGTCGGGGTCTCGACTCGGAAGTCGATTCCTGCGGGCGCCTGGATGAAGACTGGGTGCGAGAACCCGAGTGCGAACTCAAGGTCAGAACCCTTAGCCACGACGCGGTAACCCGTACCAACGATCTCCAGGGTCTTCGAGAAGCCCTGAGTGACACCGTCAATCATGTTCGCGATCAACGTACGAGTCAGTCCGTGCAATGACCGGCTCTTGCGGTCGTCGTTGGGGCGGGTGACGGTAATGGTGCCGTCTTCGTTGCGAACCAATTCGATTGGGTCCACAACCTTGTATGAAAGTGTGCCCTTCGGGCCCTTCACGGTGACATCGCGGCCATCAATGGCCACGTCTACACCTGACGGGACCGTGATGGGCAAGCGGCCGATGCGCGACATGCTCCAATTCCTCCCGTCACCAGACGTAGGCGAGGACTTCCCCACCTACGCCTTTCTTAGCAGCCTGTCGATCGGTCAGCAGACCGGTCGAGGTCGAGATGATCGCTACGCCAAGTCCGCCCAGAACACGCGGCAAGCCGGTGCTCTTTGCGTACACCCGAAGCCCTGGCTTAGAAACGCGGCGCAGGCCTGCAATTGAGCGCTCGCGGTTCGGGCCGTACTTAAGGTCGACTACGAGCGCCTTACCGACGGTCGCATCCTCAACGCGCCATCCGGCGATGTAGCCCTCTTGTTCGAGGATCTCCGCGATGTTCTTCTTGATCTTCGAATGCGGCATGACTACGGACTCGTGGTACGCGGTGTTCGCGTTCCGGAGCCGGGTAAGCATGTCGGCAATCGGGTCGGTCATTGTCATGGCCTAGGGGCCTCTCTCACCGTGGTATCCCGACGTAGCTCGTCAGGACCTTCGGCATAGTTGGGTTACCAGCTGCTCTTGGTGATGCCGGGAAGTTCGCCGCGGTGAGCCATCTCGCGAAGGCAGATGCGGCACAACCCGAACTTGCGGTAGACCGAATGCGGACGGCCGCATCTGGTGCACCTGGTGTAGGCGCGCACTTTGAACTTCGGCGTGCGAGCCGCTTTCTCGACAAGCGCTTTCTTGGCCACGTTCAGGACTCCTTGAAGGGGAAGCCGAGGTGCCGCAGCAGCGCGCGCCCCTCATCGTCGGTCTTTGCGGTGGTAACCAAGGTGATGTCCATACCTCGCACCCGGTCGATTGAATCCTGATCGATCTCGTGGAACATGCTCTGCTCATTGAGACCGAAGGTGTAGTTGCCGTTGCCATCGAACTGCTTTGGCGATAGCCCACGGAAGTCGCGGATCCGAGGAAGAGCCACCGACACCAGACGGTCGAGGAACTCCCAGGCCCGGTCGCCGCGAAGTGTCACGTGCGCGCCAATCGGCATTCCCTCGCGCAACTTGAACTGCGCGATTGACTTACGGGCCTTGGTTACCTGCGCCTTTTGACCGGTGATCAGTGCGAGGTCGCGAATTGCGCCCTCGATCAACTTGGCATCGCGTGCGGCCTCGCCAACACCCATGTTGACGATCACCTTGACGACGCGGGGCACTTCCATGACGTTTCCGAAACCGAACTCCTCGCGGAGGGCGGGAACGATCTCGTCGCGGTAGCGCTGCTTGAGGCGAGGAATCGATACTTCAGTCGTCGTCATCAGATGTCCTTACCAGTGCGCTTCGAGATGCGCACATTGCGCCAGCCCTCGTAGGTCGTGCCGTCTGGGCGACGCTTCTCGACTACCTCGCGGCGGTAGCCAACGCGAGTCGGCTTGCCGTCCTCGTCGAGCAACATGACGTTGCTGATGTGCACAGTTGCTTCCTGAGTGACGATTCCGCCCTCAGTGGCGCCCCGCGTGGTCGTCGTGACCTTGGTGTGCTTCTTGATCCGGTTGACGCCCTCGACTAGGACCCGGGTCGACTCGGGGTAGACCGCGATAACGCGACCCTTGACACCCTTGTCCTTGCCCGTGATCACTAGGACGGTGTCGCCCTTACGAATGTGTAGCGCTGCCATGTCAGAGCACCTCCGGTGCCAGCGAGATGATCTTCATGAACTTCTTCTCGCGCAGTTCACGTCCAACTGGCCCGAAGATGCGGGTGCCACGGGGCTCACCATCAGCCTTGAGGATCACCGCTGCGTTCTCGTCAAAGCGGATGTACGAGCCATCCGGGCGACGACGCTCCTTGCGGGTGCGAACGATGACGGCCTTGACGACGTCGCCCTTCTTGACGCCACCGCCTGGGATCGCATCCTTCACGGTGGCGACGATGACGTCGCCGATACCCGCGTAGCGCCGACCCGATCCGCCGAGCACTCTGATGCAAAGGAGTTCCTTTGCACCGGTGTTGTCGGCGACGCGTAGTCGCGACTCCTGCTGGATCACTTTCGTCTCCTGATCGTCGCGTTGGTTCTCGGGGATCCGAGCCTGACGGAACCTGCCTTGGTTGCCCGCGAGACGGGCATGGTCACTTAGCCTTCTCGAGGATTTCCACGACACGCCAACGCTTGGTCGCCGACAGCGGCCTGGTCTCCATCAGGAGTACCCGGTCGCCAACGCCGGCTGCGTTCGCCTCGTCGTGTGCGTGGAGCTTGCTGGTACGGCGAACAACCTTGCCGTACAGCGGGTGCTTGTAGCGGTCCTCTACGGCCACCACAACCGTCTTGTTCATCTTGTCGCTGACAACAAGGCCCTCACGGGTCTTGCGGAAGCCACGCTTGTCGTCCAACTCAACCTGTTCGCTCATGCCACACCCTCCGTACCGTCGACGGGAGTGATGCCAAGTTCGCGCTCCCGCATGATCGTGTAGATCCGCGCGATGTCCTTGCGGACGGCACGAAGTCGACCGTGGCTCTCGAGCTGTCCGGTCGCGCCCTGGAAGCGCAACTTGAACAGTTCGTCCTTGCCCTCCAGTAGCCGGGCGAGCAATTCCTCATCGCTGAGGTTGCGCAATTCGCGTCCCTCGGTGCCTGTAGTCATCAGTCCTCACCAACCTCGCGCCGGACGATTCGGCACTTCATCGGGAGCTTGTGCGCCGCCCTCAAGAGGGCTTCCTTGGCGACCCGCTCATCTGGGTAACTCAGTTCGAACATGACCCGGCCGGGGTGAATATTGGCCACCCACCACTCCGGTGAACCCTTACCGGAACCCATTCGAGTTTCGGCCGGCTTCTTGGTGATCGGGCGGTCTGGGTAGATGTTGATCCAAACCCGGCCGCCACGGCGAATGTGCCGGTTGATGGCAATACGGGCCGACTCAATCTGCCGGTTCGTGACGTACGCCGGTTCAAGCGCCTGCAGGCCCCACTCGCCGAATGTTACTTCGGTGCCGCCCTTTGCGGCGCCGTGACGATTCGGGTGGTGCTGCTTGCGGTGCTTGACGCGACGGGGAATCAGCATGGCTCAGCCCTCCGTTCCAACTGCGGCAGCAACGGCTGGCTCAGCCACAACGGCTTCAGCGGCCGGGGCGTCGCCATCTGCACGGCGCGGACGGGGGCTAACCGGGCGCTTGGCCTGGCCCAAACGAACTGCAGCCGCGGCTGCCTCCCGCTCGGTGCGAGTGCCGAGTGCATCGCCGTGGTAGATCCAGACCTTTACGCCAATGCGACCGAACGTCGTCTTAGCCTCATAGAAGCCGTAGTCAATGTCCGCACGCAGGGTGTGCAGCGGAACTCGTCCTTCGCGGTAGAACTCCGAACGGCTCATCTCAGCGCCGCCGAGACGACCAGAACACTGAATCCGGATTCCCTTGGCGCCACTCTTCATTGCGCTCTGCATCGACTTACGCATCGCGCGCCGGAAAGAAACTCGGCTAGCCAACTGCTCGGCCACGCCCTGCGCAACGAGTTGTGCGTCAACTTCGGGGTTCTTGACCTCAAGAATGTTTAGCTGCACCTGCTTGCCGGTCAACTTCTCCAGGTCGCCACGGATCCGGTCAGCCTCGGCACCACGACGGCCGATGACAATACCCGGGCGGGCGGTGTGGATGTCGACGCGAACACGCTCACGCGTGCGCTCAATCTCGACCTTGGAAATCCCGGCGCGCTCCATACCTTTGGCCATGAGTCGACGAATCGCGACGTCTTCTTGGACGTAGTCGCGGTAGCGCTGCCCAGCCTTTGAGGTGTCGGCAAACCACTTGGACTTGAAGTCCGTGGTAATACCGAGACGGAACCCATTCGGGTTCACTTTCTGACCCACTAGGTCATCCCCTCTTTCCGTTGGCCGCGACAGTGCGCGACTCGACCACGACAGTGATGTGGCTCGTGCGTTTGCGGATCCGGTAGGCCCGGCCCTGCGCACGCGGCTGGAACCGCTTCATAGTCGGTCCTTCGTCGACATAAGCCTCACTCACGAACAAGGTTCGCGCGTCCAGGCTCTGATTGTTGGTGGCGTTGGCGATGGCGCTGTCGAGCACCTTGCCCACCGGCTCGCTTGCCGCCTGTGGTGCAAAACGCAGAATCGCCTGCGCTTCGGCTGCCGGCAGCCCGCGAATGAGGTCCACCACTCGGCGGGCCTTCATGGGCGTGACACGGACGTACCGCGCCTGAGCCCTGGCTTCCATCGCTGTCCCCTTGCTTGTTGTCTGGTCTGGTCTGGTCGATCGGAGCGTCAGCGACGCTTCGCCTTACGGTCATCCTTGATGTGGCCCCGGAAAGTACGCGTAGGGGCGAATTCACCAAGCTTGTGACCGACCATGTTCTCGGTCACGAACACGGGCACGTGCTTGCGGCCGTCGTGCACCGCAATCGTGTGTCCGAGCATGTCGGGAATGATCATTGAGCGGCGCGACCACGTCTTGATGACGTTGCGCGTGCCCTTCTCGTTCTGGACGTCCACCTTCTTCTGAAGGTGATCGTCCACGAAGGGACCCTTTTTCAGGCTGCGTGGCATGTGTAGGGCTCCTAGCGATTCTTGCCGGACTTGCGACGACGAACGATGAATTTGTCGCTCGGCTTATGGGCCTTGCGGGTGCGCCCTTCAGGCTTGCCGTTGGGGTTCACCGGGTGACGTCCACCGGACGTCTTGCCTTCACCACCACCATGTGGGTGGTCGACTGGGTTCATGGCCACACCTCGTACGGTCGGGCGCTTGCCCTTCCAACGCATCCGGCCAGCCTTGCCCCAGTTGATGTTCGACTGCTCGGCATTGCCGACCTCGCCGATCGTCGCGCGACAGCGCACATCAACGTTGCGGATTTCGCCCGAGGGCATCCGTAACTGAGCGTAGGGACCATCCTTGGCGACCAACTGCACGCTCGAACCAGCTGAGCGAGCGATCTTTGCACCGCCACCGGGCTTGAGCTCGACGGCGTGGATGACCGTACCCACTGGGATGTTGCGAAGTGGGAGGTTATTGCCCGGCTTGATGTCAGCTGCCGGGCCAGTTTCGACCTGATCGCCCTGACGCAGCTTGTTCGGAGCAACGATGTAGCGCTTCTCGCCGTCGGCAAAGTGCAGCAGTGCGATCCGAGCCGTACGGTTCGGGTCGTACTCGATATGCGCGACCTTGGCCGGAACGCCGTCCTTGTCAGCCCGACGGAAGTCGATGATTCGGTAAGCGCGCTTGTGGCCGCCACCCTGGTGTCGCGTCGTGATGCGACCCTGGTTGTTGCGACCGCCCTTTTGAGGCAGTGGCTCGACGAGTGACTTTTCCGGCGTGGACCGGGTGATCTCGACGAAGTCGGCCACGCTGGAGCCACGACGGCCCGGGGTGGTCGGCTTGTACTTGCGGATGCCCATGGTTATTTAGTCCTGGTGTCTCGGCCCGGTCAGCTGACCGGACCTCCGAAGATGTCGATGCGGTCGCCCTCGGCAAGGCTGACGATCGCCCGCTTCGTGTCGGCCCGCTTGCCTACGCCCCGGCGGGTACGTAGTCGTTTGCCTTCCCGGTTATGCGTGTTAACACCGGTGACCTTGACGCCGAAAACCTGCTCCACGGCGATCTTGATCTGAGTCTTGTTCGCGTCCGGGTGGACGATGAACGTGTACTTGTTCTGGTCGAGTAGTCCGTAGCTCTTTTCGGAGATAACGGGTGCAATCAGAATGTCGCGCGGGTCGGCAACCTTCACAGCGATCCCTCCTCGAGCTCGGATGCGCTAGCAACAGCCTTCGCGCCCTTGCCCTTGATCGGTCCCACAAGGAATTCGGCCAACGCGCCCTTGGTGAACACGACGTCATCGCTAACGAGCACGTCGTAGGTGTTCAACTGGTCGGGAACGATTAGGTGCACCGAATCCACGTTGCGCAAGCTCAGCCACGAGACGTCGTCTTCGCGCTGTACGACGACTAGCACTCTGCGACGATCGCTGATCATGGCGATCGCAGCAATGGCTGCCTTTGTCGACGGTGTTTCGCCGCTGACGACGCTGGACAGCACGTGTACGCGATCGTTGCGCACCCGATCCGACAGGGCCGAGCGAAGTGCGGCGGCCTTCATCTTCTTGGGTGTGCGCTGAACGTAGTCGCGCGGGCTTGGGCCATGGACAACGCCACCGCCAACAAACTGCGGAGCGCGGATCGAACCCTGTCGGGCGCGGCCGGTGCCCTTCTGCTTGTACGGCTTGCGGCCACCACCGGAGACCTCAGCGCGAGTCTTGGTCGAAGCGGTGCCCTGACGAGCGGCAGCCAACTGACCAACAACCACCTGGTGCATCAACGGAATGTTGACCTGTACGTCAAAGACTTCGGCCGGCAGATCAACGGATCCGTCGGTGCCGCCTTCAGGCGTGCGAATGTCGAGGGTTGTCATTACTCAGACCCCTTTCGCCTGGGTGCGCACGAACACGAGGCCGCCCTTGGGTCCAGGAATAGCACCCTTGATCAACAGCAGGCCGCGGTCAGTGTCAACTGCGTGAATCAGCAGGTTCTGCGTGGTCTGACGCTCCCCACCCATCCGGCCAGCCATGCGCATGCCCTTGAATACCCGACCAGGGGTGGCGCAGCCACCGATTGATCCGGGTGAACGGTGCTTGCGCTGCACACCGTGAGAGGCGCGCAGACCGTGGAATCCGTGGCGCTTCATAACACCGGCGAAGCCCTTGCCCTTGGTGGTTCCAACGACGTCAACGAACTGGCCGACGGCGAAAATATCTGGGCCGATTTCTTGCCCGAGCGCGTACTCGGAAGCATCGGCGGTGCGAATCTCGGCGACGTGGCGGCGCGGGGTTACCCCAGCCTTGGCGAAGTGGCCGGTTTCAGGCTTGGTCACCTTGCGCGGGTCGATCGCACCAAATGCGATCTGGACCGCGGCATAGCCATCCTTCTCAGGTGTGCGCACCTGAGTGACGACACAGGGACCGGCCTTGACGACTGTCACGGGGACGACCCGATTGAACTCGTCCCACACCTGAGTCATGCCGAGCTTCTCGCCCAGCACGCCCTTGACGTTGTTACCCATGTCCGTCGTCCCTCTACAGCTTGATCTCGATGTCGACGCCGGCCGGAAGGTCGAGTCGCATCAGCGAGTCGACTGTCTTCGGGGTCGGGTCGAGAATGTCGATGAGCCGCTTGTGCGTGCGCATCTCGAAGTGCTCGCGGCTGTCCTTGTACTTGAAGGGCGAACGCACGACGCAGTAGATGTTCTTTTCGGTCGGCAGCGGCACCGGGCCCACAACCTTTGCACCAGTACGGGTTACCGT
>Ga0194061_1002263_pt1 | contig 10588 bp, 5 predicted proteins | sample SepL2221m_MetaG_FD_163423 | JGI IMG/M metagenome (GOLD analysis project Ga0194061, IMG submission 163423) | Anoxic zone freshwater microbial communities from boreal shield lake in IISD Experimental Lakes Area, Ontario, Canada - Sep2016-L224-21m | ecosystem: Environmental > Aquatic > Freshwater >...
GTTCGCAAAAGTACATTTGAACCAATTTGCGTAACGAAACAGAAACTGATGACTGATCGGCACCGGCAGCAGAATCAACTAACGGGTAGAATATTTGGTTAAAATCTCAAGCCCGACAAACTCCTAGGGGAGAAAGATAATGTCAAAAGTTCAAATAACAGCGGACCTGAATGTGCGTGATCCAGCCGATTCTCCTGAGCAGGTGTTCCTAAAGCTCCACGAACTACAGGTGCGTCTGGCTGAACTGGAGATGCAGAACGATACGTTGCAGCACACGCAGGCTGAGAACGAAGCCCGCCTGCGCACTCTGGTTCGTACCATCCCCGATCTGGTCTGGCTTAAAGACCTTAACGGTACCTATCTGGCTTGCAATAGAATGTTTGAACGATTCTTTGGGGCCAAGGAAGAGGACATTATCGGTAAAACCGACTATGACTTTGTAGACAGGGAGCTGGCTGATTTTTTCCGTGAACACGATCGCAACGCGATGGTGGCAGGAGAGCCGACCAGCAACGAGGAATGGATTACCTATTCAGATAACGGGCAGCGGGCCCTGCTGGAAACCGTAAAAACCCCGATGTGCGACAGCGCAGGTAAGCTGATCGGAGTACTGGGGATAGCCCGTGATATCACCGGGCGCTTGCGGGCTGAAGAAGACCGACTGAAAATGGAACGTGAATTCCAGCAGACCCAGATATTTCAGGCTGTTTCCGATTCAATCATTATGATCGATACGAATGGCTGCCTGGCAAACTTAAATGCAGCGGCGGAAAAAGTCTGTGGCTACACGCATGAAATGATTGGCAGAAAGATAACTGAAATCGGTCACGGTTTTGGTGATATTTTAATGGAAACACTCTCCAGCAATTTTCCTCGCGAAATACGTCGCTTTGAGATGCGTACACCAGAAGGAAAAAACTGCATCTTCAGCCTCAAGGCAACTCCGGTGACCGAGCAGAACGGCACTGTCAGCGGTGCGGTGGCGGTCATCCGGGATGAAACTCATCTGGCAGACCTGGAACGTTCCCTCAAAATTCGTAATCAGTTTCATGGCATTGTCGGTGCTTCTGCATCAATTCAGCGGGTCTATTCCTTGATTGAATCCCTGGCCGATGTGCCGACGACAGTACTGATATTGGGTGAAAGCGGGACCGGCAAAGAACTGGTCGCCGCAGCGTTACATTTATCCGGAAAGCGATCTGAAGGGCCATTTATCAAGGTCAACTGCTCGGCATTGTCAGAATCTCTGCTTGAGAGTGAACTGTTCGGTCATGTACGCGGAGCGTTTACCGGAGCGATTGCCGACAAGGTCGGGCGCTTCAAGAAGGCAGACGGCGGAACGCTTTTTCTGGACGAGATCGGCGACATCTCTTCCGCCGTCCAGATGCGGCTGTTACGGGTATTGCAGGAGAACGAGTTTGAGCGGGTGGGTGATTCAAGCCCCATCAAGGTTAACGTTCGTATTATCGCCGCAACAAACAATAATCTTGAGGAAAAAGTCCGGAAGGGAACATTCCGCAAGGACCTTTATTATCGGCTGAATGCAATCTGCCTTGAGTTGCCGGCTCTCAGGAATCGCCTGGACGACCTTCATCTCCTGGTTTCCCACTTCATTAAACGGTATAATAATAAATTCGACCGTGAGATTCTGGGTATATCTGATAATGTCATGGATGCGTTCCGTGTCCACGATTGGCCCGGCAATATCCGGGAGCTTGAACACGTTATTGAACGCGCCATCATCCTCTGCACCTCAAACATCATATCCGTCAATGATCTGCCTGACTCCGTGCTGCATGATTCCCGGCATGTCACCACTATGACTTCGGCGGTAACATATCCGTCGTCAGAAACCACTCTGCAGCCTCCTCTTACCATCGAAGAGGCCCTTGTCAAAGCCGGCGGCAATAAAACCCGAGCTGCAAAACTGCTGGGAATCAGTCGTTGGACATTATATCGAAAGCTGTAGCATGCTACAGTTTCACCGCACATATATGACACTTTAAGTTGTAGCATGCTACAGTTTTCCCTCCCCTCGCAGTAGCTTCCACAAAACCAACAAACTCCATTTTAAGCCCGTTTTATGCACCATTACCCTTTGTCCCTTGCCCCTGTTTAATCATGGCACATTTGTTGTACACATTCCTTCAGCACTCAGCCCAAAACAAAGCTGCCAGAGGATTTCTCTCTTTTATCTTTCAAAAAAGGAGTCCAACCGTGAAATGTCTGATAGTGGAAGATGAATTACAATCCCGTCATATTCTCAAAGGGATGCTCACGTCGATCAGTGAATGCGATATCGCAGTCAACGGTCAGGAAGCGATTGACTCCTTCCGTCTGGCGCACGAATCGAAGCGGCCATACAACGTGATATTTATGAATGTAACGATGCCGGACGTCGACGGATTAACGGCGCTAAGAGAAATCCGCTCCCTGGAAAAGGGTATGAACATCCCTTCCGGGCTAAAGGTTAAGGCTGTAATGATGACCGTTCCTGACGATCCCCGCGCAATTATCAAGGCGTTCAAAGAAGGTGAGGCGAACTCATTCCTCATAAAACCGATAACCCAAAAAATTCTGGACAATGAAATGGCTACGCTCATGCTGGAAGAGTAACCCTTTGCAAAAATAGGAACATCAGAAAAAACTTCACCATTCTGAGAGATGTTTCAATGAGTCATGAGAGGTATTTCAATGATAGCCACTTTTTTTGTCAGCACTCGTCTTCGCTCAATCATCAATTTATTCATTCCGGTTTTTGCTTTTCTCTGGGTGGCATTCTACTGTCTGCCGTCTTCAGTCGAAGCAAACGTCGCTAAGAAAGTACTGGTTCTTCACTCCTACCATCAGGGTTATCTCTGGACCGACATGATCCAGGAAGGATTCTCCCGCACCCTGAAAGGGCAGTTTCCCAAAGCGGATATTTACGTAGAGCACATGAATACCAAGCGTCAGACCGCCGATGTAATGTCACCCCATCTGGTAGAGATGTACAAACACCTCTACAACAACGTAAAATTTGATGCTATTGCGGTCTCAGACAATAATGCGCTCGATTTCCTGCTCACCTATCGGGACAGCCTCTTTCCAGGTGCGCCAGTAGTATTCTGCGGGATAAACGATTTTTTCAAGTACCACATTGAACCTGCCCAAGGGTATACCGGAGTCCGCGAAGATCTTGACATCTTCTCCACGATAACGGTCGGCCTCAAACTTCATCCGGGAACAAAGAAAATTGCGCTTATTACCGATACAACTGAAACCGGACTGATCAATCTCGGCCTGGCGCGCACGGTCGCCGGCAAATTTCCCGCCATTCAATTCATTGAACTGCATGCACTGACGACTGCTCAGTTAAGCGATCGTCTGAAGAAACTGGAAAACGATACGATCGTGCTGGCCCTGTCTTTCTTTCGTGACCCGGATGGCAAGATTTTTTCCGCCCGCGAAAGTATGGAGTTTATTCTGTCGGTTACCAGTAGACCGGTCTACACAGTGTGGGATTTTTACATGACCAGCGGCACGGTGGGGGGCAAGCTGCTGAGCGGCCGCCTGCAGGGGGAAAATGCGGCAAAACTTACTGCCAGAATTTTGAATGGTGAGAAAGCCGGCACGATTCCTGTGATTGAAAGCCCTACTGCATACATGTTCGACTATTCCGGTCTACAAAAATTCGGCATCAGTGAATCTCTGCTTCCCGCCGGGTCCTTGGTAACCGGGAAACCGGATACGTTTTACAGTCGCTATGGAAATTACCTGTGGTCAGGCATCGGACTGTTTACCGTTCAGGTGGTGATCATCGGACTGCTCTGGTGGAATATTACGCGACGACGCCAAGAGGAGTCAGCACGCTACAAAGCAGAAGAGGCATCGCGAGAAACTAACGAGCTGTTCTCACTGTTTATGCGCCATTCTCCCGTGTATGTCTTTATCAAGGAGGTGACCCCTGCATCAAGCCGCGTACTGCAAGCCAGTGAAAATTTTGCAGAAATGGTCGGCATTGCCGGTTCGAACATGATCGGCAAGACGATGGAGGAACTGTTTCCACCTGAATTCGCCGCCAAAATCACCGCCGTTGACAGGGACGTTATTGCAAAGGGTGATGCGCTGAAAATTGAAGAAGAGCTTAACGGGCGCTGCTACACCACTATTAAATTCCCGCTGAAGCAGGGAAACAGGACACTGCTGGCCGGTTTCACCATGGACATTACCGAGCGGAAACAGGAAGAGCGGGTGCTGCAGCTTTCCGAACAGAAATTCTCTACCATATTCAACCTGATGCCGGACATGGTCGGAATTACCCGTATGGAGGACGGCCATTTCATAGAGGTCAATGATGGCTTTGAGCAGGGCACTGGTTGGCCAAGGGAAGCGGCTCTCGGCAAATCGTCCCTTGATCTGCAGCTATGGACTCATGAAGCACGAGCTGGTGCAATCGCCATCATGCAGGAAAAAGGGCATCTGTACGAGTTTGAATTCATGATGACCACGAAATCGGGGGAAACGCGGAACGCTTTGATGTATCTGCTCCCCATCATTATTCAGGACGAGAAATGCCTCTTTTTTCTTGCCAGGGATGTCACAGAGCTCAAACAGGCAGTGGAAGATCGCATCGATTTCGAGAGACAGCTGCTTCACGCTCAGAAACTTGAAAGCCTTGGGGTGCTGGCCGGCGGCATCGCCCATGACTTCAACAATCTGCTGATGGCCATTATGGGTAATGCCGATCTGGCTTTGATGCGGCTCAATTCCGAATCCCCGGCTGTGGACAACCTCAGGCGCATCGAACAGGCTGCGGCACGGGCTAACGACTTGGCCAAACAGATGCTGGCCTATTCTGGTAAAGGGAAGTTTGTCGTCGAGCATCTCGATATGAGCCGACTTATGGAAGAAATGCTGCACATGCTTGAGGTCTCCATTTCCAAAAAGGCGGTACTCCGTTTCAATCTCATGCACCCGATCCCCTCGGTTGAAGCCGATGCCACCCAGATGCGCCAGATTGTCATGAACCTGGTCATCAACGCCTCCGAGGCGATCGGCGACAAGAGTGGCGTCATCGCCATCACCACCGGCTGTATGGATTGCGACCGCAATTACCTGAAAGATGTCTGGCTGGATGAAAATATATCTGCAGGGCTCTATGTTTACCTTGAGATTGCCGACAGCGGTTGCGGTATGGATAAGGCAACCATGACCAAGCTGTTCGACCCATTCTTCACCACCAAGTTCACCGGGCGTGGTCTTGGCATGGCGGCGGTGCTCGGCATTGTTCGCGGTCACAAAGGAGCTATCAAGGTCTACAGTGAGCCGAACAAAGGCACTACTTTTAAAATCCTGCTGCCTGCATCTGATCGCCCGGCGGAACTTTTTAACGGTCACACCCACACTGATGACTGGAAAGGGTCGGGGAAGGTGCTGCTGGTGGATGATGAAGAAACCGTACGCGGCATCGGCAGGGAAATGCTGCAGGAGCTTGGTTTCACCGTCATCACCGCTGATGACGGCAGAGAAGGCGTTGCCGCGTTCAAACAGAATCCGGATATTGCTTTCATCATCCTCGACCTGACCATGCCGCACATGGATGGAGAGCAGTGCTTTCGCGAACTGAAGCAGCTCAAGCCTGATGTAAAGGTCATGATGTCAAGCGGCTACAGCGAGCAGGAAGTCTCTATAAAATTTGTCGGCAAGGGTTTGGCCGGCTTTATCCAGAAACCGTATAAACTGAGTGTTTTGAGAGATGCTGTCAGGGGGATTTTGTAAAAGGGGATATGGCAATGATGAAAATGATAATAGGTAGCTTGATGCTGCTGTTGGTCCTTCTTGCAATTCCGCATAAAGCAATCGCCCTTGACTCTCCTGCCAAAGCCGATTCCGGCCAGCGACTAAAAACAATCATAGTTGACAACTATCATCCCTACACATTTATGAATGATAAGGGCCAACCTGACGGATTCAGTGTCGAAATTGCCAGAGCAGTTGCCAAAGCGATGGATCTTGAGCTTGAGATTCGGGTGGACAAATGGGATGTGGCAGTGAGAGAGCTGGAGGCAGGAAGAATTGACCTGCTCCCGATGATGGCAAAGTCACCCGAACGGGATAAAATATTCGACTTCTCAGTTCCGCATACCATCGCCTACGATGCGATCTTTCTTAAAAAAGGGGGTACGGGACTCCGCACACTGAAAGATTTGTCGGGCAAAACAGTTATCGTGATGAACAAGGACATCGCCCACAACTATCTCCTCTCCAGCGGCCTGTCGAAAAATATGAACCTCCTTCCGGTCGATTCGTTGCCGGATGCATTGAAGCAGCTCTCTGCCGGCAAAGGGGATGCCGCCATCATGCCGAAACTGGTCGGCATAGTCACGGCAAAGAAACTGAACCTGGAAGACATCGAGACATCGTCTCAACTTATAGATGCTTACACTCGCCCATTCTGCTTCGCTGTCAAGGACGGCAATCAGGCTCTGCTGGAACGCTTTAATCAGGGTTTGAACATCATCAAAAGCACCGGCCAGTATGATGCCATCTATAAAAAATGGTTCGGAACGCTGGAAGACCCGCTCTTGCACCTTAAGACAGTTATTAAATACAGTTCCGTGTTTGCGTTTATACTGCTTGGCTCAATTGCCTGGAATGTCCTGTTGAAGCGGAAGGTGAAGGCAAAGACAGAACATCTTGAAACAGAGATAATCAAGAGAACGTTGACAGAAGAGTCTCTGAAAAACGTTACGTTGCGCCAGAATGCAATCTTATCCGCTGTCCCCGATATAATTATGGAGGTTGACGCAAACCGGGTCTATACATGGGGCAACAGTGCCGGGCTGGAATTTTTCGGCGACGATGTGGTCGGCAAAGAGGCGGCATATTATTTTGTGGGTGAACAGGACACCTATCAGATAACCAGGCCTTTGTTCGAAGGTGCAGACGGAGCCATCTACGTTGAAAGCTGGCAGCGTCGCAAGGACGGCGAAGTCCGCCTGCTCGCCTGGTGGTGTAAAGCACTTGTTGATGCACAGGGCAATGTGACCGGCACACTGTCATCGGCGAGGGATATAACCGAAAGTAATCAGGCAAACGAAATGCTGCGGAACAGCGAGGAGAAATACCGGGTTCTGGTGAAACACCTTTCTTCCGGTGTGGTTGTGCATGCCGCTGACACAAGCATCATCTTTTCAAACCCCATGGCATCGACACTTCTCGGCCTCTCCAAAGATCAGCTGCGGGGAAGGGAAGCTATGGATCCGGCCTGGCGCTTTATTCACGAAAGCGGGGCAACTTTAACTTTTGAGGAGCACCCGGTCAACAAAGTGCTGTCGTCTGGTATGCCTGTTTCCAACCAGGTGCTCGGAATCAAGCGGCCTGACCTGCCTGAACCCGTATGGGTCCAATGCTACTCCTATCCGGTTACCAGTGCAGATGGTGCGCTGCTGCAGGTTGTTGTGACCTTTTCTGATATCACTGAGCGTAAACAGTCTGAAGTTCAGATGCTCAACATGACTAATCGCCTTCAGCTGGCGACCTCATCGGCCCGCCTCGGTATTTGGGATTGGAATGTCACGGAAAACATCATGGTCTGGGATGACCGGATGTTCGAGCTGTACGGAGTCACGCGGGATGCCTTTCCGAACAGTATTGACGCCTGGATGAACGGACTGCATCCGGAGGACAAGGAGGCCGCCATCGCTGAATGCCAGGCGGCTCTGAAGGGAGAAAAGGAGTTTGACACTGAGTTCCGGGTTCTGCATCCCGATGGTACCGTAAAGCATGTCAGGGGTAAGGGACTGGTAGTACAGGGAGCAGGAGGCACTGCCGAGCGCATGCTCGGTATCAACTATGATGTTACCGAAGCGAGGCATGCCGAAGAAGAGAAATACAAGCTGGAATCCCAACTCCAGCAGGCCCAGAAGATGGAGTCAGTCGGCCGTCTGGCCGGCGGTGTGGCCCACGACTTCAACAACATGCTGGGAGTCATCCTCGGTCATGCCGAACTTGGGTTGATGCATCTTGATCCGACCAATCCGGTTTGTGCCGATCTCAAAGAAATCAGCAAAACGGCTGAACGCTCGGCTGATCTGACCCGGCAGCTTCTGACTTTTGCCCGCAAGCAGACGGTATCACCCAAAGTCATCGACCTGAACGGCACCGTCACCAATATGCTCAAGATGCTGCAGCGAATGATCGGCGAGGACATCAACCTCACCTGGCAGCCATCGGCCGAGCAGTGTCAGGTCAAAATGGACCCCTCCCAGATCGATCAGATCCTGGCCAACCTCTGCGTCAATGCCCGCGACGCCATCGAAGACACCGGCCGGATCACCATTGAAACCGGCAGATGTTCTATTGATGCTGACTTCTGCACTTCTAATCCCGAGGCAACGCCCGGCGACTATGTCCGCTTGGTCGTCAGTGACAATGGCAGAGGCATGGACCGCGAGACCCAGACCCACATCTTTGAACCGTTCTACACCACCAAGGAAATGGGCAAGGGAACTGGTCTCGGACTGGCTACTGTCTACGGTGCCGTCAAACAGAACAACGGATTCATCAACATCTACAGTGAACCGGGCAAAGGGACCAGCTTCTCCATTCACCTGCCGCACTATAGAGGAAATTCTGTCCGGAAACAGACTGAAGGTGATTCGCAGGCAGTACCCCGTGGCCAGGAAACCATCCTGCTGGTGGAAGACGAAGCGGCAATCCTCAACATAACTACCATCATGCTCGAAAAGCAGGGCTACACAGTACTCAAGGCCGACTCACCCGGCCGGGCAATGGAACTGGCCCGCGAGCACCATGGCGCGATCCATCTGCTGATGACCGATGTCATCATGCCGGAGATGAACGGCCGCGATCTGGCCAGGAACATTCTTTCACTCCACCCCGGCATGAAGCGGCTGTTCATGTCGGGTTATACGGCAGATGTCATTGCTCATCACGGTGTGCTTGATGACGGTGTGCATTTCATCCAGAAACCGTTTTCTCTGCCAAATATGGCGGCCAAGGTGCGGGAAGTGCTGGATAAACCGTAGGTACGTAACAGAATAAGGGCTCGGCGTGCCGAGCCCGATGTTTCAGAAACAACGCCCATAACTGCGAGGTGCCATCATGAAATTCTCCGAACTCGTAAATATCGACGAACTGCGGGGACTCTGCGAGAGCTACACCGCCAATACCGGTGCGGCGACCGCCCTGCTCGAACTGGACGGCACCATCCTGATCGCCACTGGGTGGCAGGACATCTGCACTCGTTTCCACCGAGTCAACGATGCCACCGCCTGCCGTTGCCGGGAGAGCGACACCATCCTTGCTAGAGGATTGGGCAAGGGGGAGCCATACAATATCTACAAGTGCAAAAACGGCCTGGTCGATGTTGCCGTGCCGATCACGATTCGCGGCCAACACGTAGCCAACTTTTTTACCGGGCAGTTTTTTTTCGAGGCACCTGACAAGGATTATTTTATCCGTCAGGCAGGGGAGTTCGGCTTTGAGATGGATTCCTATCTTGAAGCGCTGCAACGGGTGCCCATATTTTCTGAAGAGACCATAAAGGCGATGATGCAATTCTTCACCCGCCTGGCCCAATTGATCGGCGAAATGGGGCTTGCCCGGATGGAGTTGGAAGAGAAGAATCAGGAATTGACCAAAATAATTTCCGAACGAAAACAGGCTGAAGAAGCCCTGCGTTCCAGTGAAGCGAAATTCAGGACATTGGCCGAATATGCACCGGTGGGCATTTATATGACCGATCCAGCCGGCAACTGCATTTTTGCAAACAGTTACTGGCAGAAGATTTCCGGGCTCTCACCTGAGGAGGCTGCCGGCAAGGGGTGGGAAAATGCTCTCCATCCGGAAGATCGTAATCTGGTTGCCGAGAAATGGTATCAATCAGTTCAAAGCCGGGGTCAATGGGGATACGAATATCGGTTTTTAACACCGCAGGGAAAATTGACCTGGGTATACGGCACTGCATTCCCCCTTATGGACTCTGATAGCCAGGTAAAAGGATACATCGGCACCAATACGGATATAACCGAGCTGAAACGCTTTGAAGATGAAAAACTGGCAATTGAGCAGCAGCTGCAGCAGACCCAGAAACTTGAAAGTCTCGGTGTGCTGGCCGGTGGCATCGCCCACGACTTCAACAATATTCTGGCTATCATCATGGGCAATTGCTCTCTGGCAGGGATGCATTATGAATCGGCCGGGGATTACATCCCGGTGATAGAAAAAGCTGCCGAACGTGCCGCAGGACTCTGCCGCCAGATGATGGCCTACGCCGGGAAGGCCCCTTTTTCGAGGACTCTTGCCGTTATGTGGGTGCTGGTGGATGATGTGGTCGATATGCTGAAAGCGACCATCAAACAGAATGTAGTGCTTACGACAAAATATTCACCGGATATACCATCCATAATGGGTGATGCCGCTCAGCTCAGGCAGATTGTCATGAATCTGGTCATCAATGCAGCGGAAGCCATTGGCGAAGCTCAGGGCGAAGTATGCGTATCGTTGACCGTTGCAGATATCAAATCCGGTTCAGAGCGCGACCATTTCGGTGCCGTCATACCGGCAGGCGGATATATCTAGG
>Ga0194061_1002266_pt1 | contig 10583 bp, 9 predicted proteins | sample SepL2221m_MetaG_FD_163423 | JGI IMG/M metagenome (GOLD analysis project Ga0194061, IMG submission 163423) | Anoxic zone freshwater microbial communities from boreal shield lake in IISD Experimental Lakes Area, Ontario, Canada - Sep2016-L224-21m | ecosystem: Environmental > Aquatic > Freshwater >...
GGATTTGGGGGTGCTGTTGGGGACCAATGTTGGGCGCGAGGTGTGGGCGCTGGGGGCGTGGCCGTTTGTGCTGGGGTGCGGATTGGTGCTGGTGCCATTGTTGCTGACCAGAATGGGTGCGGCACCACAATCCACAGCGGAAAAGAGCCGTCCGTTGGGGCGCTGGTTTTATCTGGTGCTGGCGCTGCTGGCCTTTGCGTTGACGATGCGTTCGGTGATGACCACCTGGCTGGGAAGTTGGGGGGCAGGCTCGGCGCATTGGTTTATTTATGCCTATGTGGTGGCCTGCGTGGCCAAGATGGCCGGGGGCTGGCTGGCGGACCGGCTGGGCTGGACGGTATTGGCCGTGGGTGCATCGGTGGCAGCGCTGGTGATTATGGCGCTGGGACCGCAGAGTTGGTGGTTGACGGTGGCGGGGGTGGTGTTGGTGCAATTGCCCATGGGGGTGACGTTGGCGGCAACCAGCCGGCTGTTCCCGCGGCGTCCCGCTTTCGCGTTTGGCCTGGCGACGCTGTTTATCTATTTAGGGGGCCAGAATGAATGGCTGATCGCCCCTGATAGCCGACGGTTGGGGTGTGGACTGCAGGTGGGCTGTGCGTTGGCGCTGTTGGTGGCCGTCCGAATGACTCAGACACCGCGCATGGGGGCTGGCGCGGCCGGGATAACGGGTAAATGCCCGTAAATACCCTGTTGGATTAAAATTTCCCTACCGCTCCACCAATGGTTTGGGGTATAATCATTCACTAGAATGAATACCCGCGTAGGGTTGGTGTTGGCTTTGCTGGCAGCAATCTGTACTGGCAGCGGTGAAAATTTGGTTCAGCGAAAGGGTTAGCATATGTGGCGTACATTCACAAGTGTGGTCTTGGTCGGGGCGGGTTTGTTGGTGGCAGGATGCCAGAAGCACGAAGCTCCCTTTGTGCCGCAGGCGGTGCCCAGCGATTTTTCCATTCTGCTGGAAGAGCGGAGCGACAGTTATTTTGTGCGGCAGGAGATTCGCCAGGAAATTACCGCCAGTGACATGATGAGTCATACGAACTTCACCCACTTCCGGGAAAGCGACAATTCGGTGGCCCGCAAGTTCCCTTACGATGCGCCTTTGAATGCCCGGCAATTGCAGGCGATGTGGGATGAAGTGGTCAAGAATAATCTGATGGAAGGCTCCAAGACGCTGCTCTACTTCCACACGGCCAGCGACAATTACAAGCGCGAGTATCATTACCTGACGATTCGGGTGGGAGGTCAGGCCAAGCAGTATGAAATTGGCGCCAATATCCAGCGCACGGTGCGGCCGTTGGTGCTGTTGGCCGAAGCGGCCCGGCTGCCGACCGGTCAGGGCGTGACGCCGGAACTGATCGGTAATACGCAGGTGGTTAGTCCGAATGCGGGTGAAGGCACCGTACCGCCCCCGACGCCGGAGGCTACCATGCCAGCGCCGAGTCCGGAAGTGCCTGCCACCGAACCGACCACGGCACCCGCAACCGTGCCCGCAGCTCCCTAAGTTTTGTATTGGGTACAGCTATGACAACGGCAATTCGTCCCAGTTGGGACCAATATTTTCTGACTCTGGCCGAGCACGTAAGCGTGCGTTCGCCCGATCCGAACACCAAACACGGGTGTGTTTTGGTGGATGCGGATAAACGGGTGATTTCAACGGGCTATAATGGTCCGGTTCGGCATTTGCCCAACGACATGATACCGACCACGCGTCCCGAGAAGTATTATTGGTACATTCATGCGGAGGATAATGCGGTGGCGTTTGCCCGGTGCGATTTGCGCGGGGCCACGGCGTATGTCACGGGGTTGCCCTGTTCGGCGTGTTTTCGGCGCTTGTTGCAGGTGGGGGTGAAGCGGATCGTGCATGCGGGCCGGGCGTCGGCGTGTATCGTGCCCCAGGAAGAGGCCGCCTGTATGGCCATGGCGCAGGCATTGGGGGTGGAAGTGGTAGTGCTTCCGACCCCGTCATAATATTATTTTAAGAAAAGTATTTTCTTGCAAAAATTAGCATCTGGGTCTATGTTTGGCCGATAAGGCAAATACGGATACGTAGTTATGGGTTCGGTCGGTTTGCCGTGCTATGATAGAAACGGGCCGGGTCTGACCCCCTGAAATGGACTTTGGAATAGCCTGCTTTAGGATACGGAGTAGCAGAGTATGACGCTGAAATGGTTCCAAACTCGCGCCAGTCCGATTGCCGTGGATTTGGGCACCGATAACATCAAACTGCTGCAAATTGACGCGCGCGGGGGCCAGCCGCACATTATGGTGGCCAACCGGGTGGATGTCCCTGATCATGTCCATAACGATTCTCCGGAGCGGGACACTTGGCTGGTGGAAAATTTGCGCCGGGCAGTGGTGGAAGGCGGCTTCCGGGGCCGGGCGGTGGTGACCAGTTTTCCCGCCACCCGGATGGTGCTGCGGCATGTGCGCGTGCCGCGCGTGTCCGAGGCGGAAGTCCCGCGCGTGGTGATGCAGGAATTACAGGGCAAATTGCCCTTTGATGTGACCACGGCGGTGATCCGTCATGTGGTGGTTTCCGATATTTATCAGGGTCAGGATGCCAAGCAGGAAGTGATTGCCATGGTGACCAGCCGCGAAAGCGTGGAACGGCACCTGGGCATTTTTGACCGGGCCAAGCTGGAATTGGCCGGGATTCACGTCGAGCAGGCGGCGCTGGTCGAGGCGTTCAGTTATATGTTTGCCTCGGGCAGCGGCCAGCAGGCCAATATGTTCATTGATATCGGGGCGTCGTCCACGCATGTGGTGATGGCCCACGGGCGCAAGATGGTCTTCACGCGTTATATTCCCATCGGGGGCGAGATAATGAACCGCCGGGTGAGTCAGGCCATGAAGTGGCCGCCCGACAAGACCCGACTTATGCGGATGCGTATGGAACAGCAGATTTTCCGGCAGCGGCGCAAGGCGGCCAGTCAGGCCGGGGCGACCTTGGCGGAATATGATCCCGAGGGTTGGGAATCCGAGGATTACGTGCCGATGGATGTGGCTTTGGAGGCCACGATTCAGGAATCGCTGCTGGAGCCCACAGAGCAACTAGCCAAAGAACTGGAAGCCTGTGTCCGCTATTACGAAAGTATTTTCCCCGACCGGCCATTGGAACGGGTGATTTTTGTGGGTGGCGAAAGCCGCTATCTGAGTACCTGTGCCCGCCTGGCCAAGCCGATGGCGATTCCGGCGGTTTTGGGCGATCCGCTGAGTCGGTTGCTGCGTGACGACCGCACCCGCGCTAATATCAATCTGAAGCATCCCCAGCCCGGTTGGGCGGTGACGGTGGGGTTGGCATTGGGTGTCGAAGGCGTAACCGGCGTTTAATGGTTTAGATGGAGAGTGTGTATATGAGTCAAGAACCGGTAAATTTTCTACCCGCGGATTACGTGGAGAAGCGCACGCAGGCGCGCTGGAATCAAATCAGCATTGTGCTGTTTGTGCTGGTGATGATTGCCACGGTGGGGGCATGGTGGGTGGCGCGGCGCGGCCTGGTGGAATTGGAGTCGCAGCAGGCGGGGGTTAATGCCCAGTTGGAAGCCGCCAACAAACAGCTTACCGAGTTGGAAAAATTGCAGGAACAGCGCCGCTTGATGATTACCAAGGCCGAAACTTCGGCGTTGTTGCTGGAACGGGTGCCGCGCAGCGTGCTGATCAAATCATTGGGCGAGATGTTGCCCGAAGGTGGCTCGATCCGGAATGTATCCATCAACACGGTGGCGGCGGCGGGTTCGTCAGCCCCGGTGCCCAAGGGTACGGTCCTGGCCCGCCCGACCACGGATGTCATGGTACGACTGACCGGCTGGACCCGCGAGCAGAAGGACTTCTGGGAAATCTACGCGGAAAAGATCAAAAAGAACCCCATATTTTATGATGTGGTGGTGGGGCAGGTAAAGTCGAATATCAAGCTGGCCCACGGGTATAGCGTCTGCGAATTCAATCTCACGATGAAGGTCAATCAATATCTGGATTTGCAGGATTTGGTGAAATTCCGCAAGCAAAATGATCTGAGTTCGGAGGTGGCACCAGCCACCGCCCCGGCCACCACCCAAACGGCAAGCGAGGTGAATCCATGAATTTACATACCCTGATTGTATTTCTCCTGCTGCTCAGTCTGCCCACCGGCAGTTGGTGGTTTTTGTTCCGGCCGATGAACAGCCAACAGGAATCGCTGAAAGCGGATATTTCCGCCAAGCAGACACGCATGGGGGAATTGTCCAACACGATTGCCAAGACCCGTAACATGTCGGAAGAAATCGCCAAGCTCGACAAGGCGATTGGTTTTCTGGAAAAGAAGTTGCCCAGCGAGGACGAAATCCAGAAGGTGGGCAGTGTGCTGGCGGATATTTCCCGGAAGGCGGGGATCAGCCAGCCCAGTGTGTTGCCGGCCGCGCCGGTATCCATGCCGACCTATCGCGAGCAGGAAGTACGACTGACGGAAATGAAGGGCACGTTCTATGCCCTGCTGGCCTTTCTGCAGCGTTTGGAAACCATGGACCGCATCACGCGGGTGAAGGAATTGAATATCACCAAAGATTCCGCGCAATTGGGTTATCTCAACGTGGACATGACCTTGGTGATTTACTTTGAAAAAAGTTCCACCATCAAGTAACCCGGATGGGGCTGTTATAGGAGTTGAGTCATGACCCAAAATTGGAATCCAGATGATCTTGGTGCGGGCAATACCGGCACGCAAAACGTCGGCGAAGGCACCGGGTATCGGCGCAAATCCGGCAATGGTGGCACGATCTTTGTCGTGGTGGTGTTTCTGGTCGGCTTGGGCGTTATTTACTATCTGGGCCAGCGTAATACGCCGGAAGTTGAGCCCGATGGGGGCAGTCTGGGGCGGGAATATGACGAAAAAACCCAGAATATTACCCAGGCCCTCGGGGGCAAGGGGGCGGCCAATACCGAGAAAATGGTCGCGATGTTCTATAACTACCCCAATCTGCCGGCGGAATTGCAGGGCACGATGCGCAACGATCCCTTCGTGAACCCGACCGAAGTGGCGATTGTGCAGGCCGATGAGCGGGCTAAAAATAAAACCCTTGTTGACCCCCTGCCCAACAATCAGAATACCGGCGTGGGCGTGGATATGATGCGGCTGGATGAGCAGCGCCGGGAACAGGCGCGGCTGACCCAACTGGCCGAACAAATGGTGGTGCAATTAACCATGATCAACAGCACGGGTAATTCCGCCTTGATTGACAACAAACTGGTCAGCACCGGCGCTACGCTGGGTGAATTCAAGGTCGTAGAGATTCAGGCGGACAAGGTGATCTTGTCGGCCGGTGGTATGTCGTTCACGCGTATCGTCCGGGGCACCAACAAGGCGCCGTGAGTGTGCTGCAACCAGAAGGGATCCGGTTATGACCCAATCATGGCAGACAGAGGATAATGTGGATACGGCACCTAATGGTACCGGTTATCGGCGTCGTTCCGGCAAAGCCGGCATCCTCCTGATATTGGGTTTGTTTGCGGCGGGTTTGGGCGTGTTTTATTATCTGGGCCAGCGCGATCTGACCGAGGTGACGCCGGATGGTGGGGTCACCGGGCGGGAATATGACGAGCGCACGGACCGGATTCTCGCGGATTTGCAGCGCAAATCCGAAGGTAATCGTTCGCCGGATATGCTGGTGGCGGCGTTCTACAACCACCAGAATTTACCGCCGGAATTGCGCGGCGGTTTAAGCAGGGATCCGTTTGTGAATGTAGTGGAAGGACCAACACGACCTGATCCAAATGGTGGTGGCAAGGGTGGGGGTGGCACACAACACGTTGATAGTAGGATTGAATTCGATCGTCTGAGCGCGTTGGCGGAACAGATGACCGTGACAGTAACCATCGTTAAGCCCAAGGGAAGTTCGGCGTTAATCGGTACGCAATATGTGACCAAGGGCGGTATGATCGGCGAGTTCAAGGTGATTGATATTCAGAGCGATAAAGTGGTCTTGTCGGCGGGTGGTTGGAAGTTTGTGCGCCCCGTGCGTACGGGCCCAGAGCCAAAAGAGTGACGTTCCGGCACCACCGGGCGCAGTAATGAGGTAAGTAATGGCCAAAGATGATCTGGAGCAATGGCTCAAGCAAATCGAAGTGGACGCCCTGAAGGCCGCGGCCAATCCGCCGGTGCCGCCTGCCCCTGCGCCCACGCCGCCCGCAGGCAAGACTGCGGCCCCCGGCAAAGGCCGGGGCCGGGCCCGTGGGCGCAAAGAGGATCAGGCGTTTGCCATGGCCCAGCCGGTGGCTGAGGCCCCGCCGGTGCAGTTGCCGCCGCCGACCCCGCATACGACGCTGGGTGGGTTTGCCGATTTGCGTGATTTTCTGCCCCAGCCCGGGGAGACCCGCAGTGTGGATGAACTCCTGCCGGGTGGCGGGTTGATGGATTTTCCCGATGATCCGGAAATGAATGAAACGCCCCAGTCGGTGGTGCGGGCGCAGGTTGATACCACGTTGCCGGACATCAGCCGGCGGGTGGATGAGCTATTGCCCGGCCAGGGCATGGTCGCGGCGCTCAACAAGATCAACGATACCGGCGAAATTGCCCCCGAGATGGCGTTCGGGATGGAAGGTATGTCGGCGGACCGGGTGAGTTCGGAAGTGGACCCCAATGCGCCGCGCACGGCCAGCGATCTGTTGCTGGGCGAAAGCGTTCTGGAGATGACCGCCGACAAGGACGAGCAGTGGTTGGATGCCCTGCAACAGCAGGTGGATACCTCACTGGTGGACGTGCCGATAGACCATGTGGGCGGGATTATCATCTGGGCGCCGGAAAAAGGTGCCCAGCGGCCGGTGATCAAGCTCGAAGACGAGTTGCTGTCCCGGAAACTGGTGGATCTGGAAAAACTGCAAAATGCCCGCACCGTGCAGGCCACCGCGAAGGGTAAGTCCCTGACGGCGATTCTGCTGGATATGGGGGCGCTGAACGAAGAGGTGGTCCAGAAGGTCCGGGCGGAATTGCTGGGTATTCCCTACGAGCATCTCGATGCGCGCAGCGCGGATCGTCAGGCGATCGAAGCGATGTCCCCCGATTTCTGTAAGGCCCACGGCTGTGTGGCCATTGCCCGGGACGAGGGCGTCTATACCGTGGCGATGGCCGATCCCTGCGATATTTTCCTGCAGGATGAAATCAAGCGCCGTCTGAACGTCAAACGCATCGAGGTGGTGGTCGGGGCCTCCAACCTGATCATCGCGCTGATTGATATGTCGGCCAGCGGTCAGGGTGGCGAAGAATTCGACGACATTCTCAAACAGGCCGGCGATGAACAGCAGATTGAAGTGGTCCACGAGGACAAAGAAGAAGAAATCACCGATCTGGCGAAGGCCTCGGGCGAATCGCCGGTCATCCGGCTGGTGAATTATGTTATTTTCGACGCCATCAAGCAGGGTGCGTCGGATATTCATATCGAGCCGCACGAGAAGAAGCTGTTGGTGCGCTACCGCATTGACGGCGTGCTGTTCGACGCCATCACGCCGCCGTTCAATATGATGGCGCCGGTGGTCAGCCGTATGAAGATCATGGCCAATCTGGACATCTCCGAACGGCGTCTGCCGCAGGACGGCCGTATCCGCACCATGGTCAATGGCCGCCATGTGGATTTGCGTGTGTCCACGCTGCCGGTGACGTACGGCGAAAAGACCGTCATCCGTATTTTGGACAACCGTTCGATCAGTCTGGGGCTGGAACAGCTCGGGTTTAATGAAGACATGCTGATTGAGCTCAAGAAGCAGATTGACCGGCCCAACGGGGTTATTCTGGTGACCGGGCCGACAGGGTCGGGTAAAACCACCACGCTGTATTCGTCCTTGCGCGAGCTGGACAGCAGCCGGTTGAATGTGTCCACGGTCGAAGACCCGGTGGAATACCATCTGAATTTCGCCAATCAGGTGCAGGTGCAGGAACGCATCGGCATGACCTTCGCCGCGGCGCTGCGCAGCCTGCTGCGGCAGGATCCCGACGTGATCATGTTGGGTGAAATCCGCGACCAGGAAACCGCCCATATCGCCATTCAGGCGGCGTTGACCGGGCACTTGGTGCTCTCGACGCTGCACACCAACGACGCGCCCAGTTCGGTCACCCGTTTGATCAACATCGGTGTGGAACCGTATCTGATCAGTGCGGCGCTCAATGCCGTGCTGGCGCAGCGGCTGGTGCGGCGCATCTGTAAAGAGTGCCGGCAGTTGATGCCGGTGGAAGACCCGGTCATGCGTAAATATCTGGAAACCATGCAGGTGGATCCGGACAAGGTGTATCACGGCAAGGGGTGCAGCAAGTGCCGCAATACCCGCTATAAAGGCCGCGTGGGCATCTATGAAATGCTGCTGCTGGATGATTCCGCGCGGGATATGATTGTGCGCAGCCCGGATGTGAACGAACTGCGCAAGATGTGCCGGGAACGGGGCATGGTCACGCTGCGGCAGGATGGCTTCAGCAAAGTCATGCAGGGTTCGACCACTGTGGAAGAAGTACTGGGTGCCACTGAGGCGACCACATAATTGTTCCGCCGGCCTCACCGGGCGGCGCGGACCAGGAGGTATTTATGGCTGCGGTTGATCCTGTGCTGGAATATGCCATCAAGCAGAACGCCTCCGATATCCATCTCGTGGCGGGGCATCGGCCCTATATCCGCCTGAACACCGTGATTCTGGAAACGCAGTTCCCCAAACTGACACCCCAGATCATGATGGAAATGTTCAAGGATGTGGCGCCGGAACGCAAAGTCACGACCCTGCACGAGCATTTGGACGCGGATTTTTCCTATGCGCTGCCCAGCGGGGTGCGTTTCCGCGTGAACGCCCACATGCAGCGCGAGAGCGTGGCCATGGCTTTCCGGTTGATTGTGGACCGGGTGCGCCCGCTGGAAGAACTGAATCTGCCCGAAGTGGTGCACCGGCTGGCCCAGTTGCCGCGCGGCCTGGTGCTGGTGACCGGGGAAACCGGTTCGGGCAAATCCACCACCCTGGCGGCCATGATTGACGCCATCAACCAGCGTTATGACCGCCACGTTATCACGCTGGAAGACCCCATCGAATACATTCTGAAATCCAACAAGTGTCTGATCGAACAGCGCGAAGTGGGCGCCGATGTGGAGAGTTTTGCCAGCGGGCTGCGTCATGTGTTGCGGCAGGACCCGGATATCATTCTGGTCGGTGAAATGCGCGATCTGGAAACCACCGGTGCGGCCATCACCGCGGCGGAAACCGGTCATTTGGTGTTCTCCACCCTGCACACCAACAGCGCCTCGTCCACGATCCAGCGCATCATTGATATTTACCCCGCCGCCCAGCAGGGCCAGATCCGGTCCATGCTCTCCAACACGCTCCAGGCGGTGATCTGTCAGGTGTTGTGCCAGCGGGCGGACCGTAAAGGCATGGTGCCGGCGGTGGAAATTCTGTTGTGTAATTCGGCGGTGCGCAATCTGATCCGCGAAAACCGGATTTTTGAAATCCCCAACGTCATTGAAACCAATCGCGCGGCCGGGATGACCTCGCTGGATACCTGCCTGAAGCAGTTGGTGCTGAATCGTTTGATCACGCGCGATGAAGCGCTGGAAGTGGCGGTATTTCCCGATAAATTAGCGCCGTCGCTGCCCAGGTAAACACGTAATTATGTTTGGAGGTTGCCATGCCGTCTTTTCGTTATGAAGTCCGCGCCCCCGGCGGTCAGACCAATTCCGGGGTAATGAATGCCGTGTCCATTGAAGCGGCATCCGATCTGTTGCGCAGCAAAGACCTTTATATTCTGCAGTTGGTCCCGGCGACTGGAGGGAGCAGCTTTGCCGAATTCCAGGAACGTATGGCGATCGCGCTGTCCCCGAAACCGGGGCTCAAGGAAGTGACGAATTTCACCCAGCAATTGGCGGTCATGGTCAAAGCGGGTATTTCCATCCGGGCGGCGCTGGAAGGGATCGGGGATCAAACCCCCAACAAACGCTTCCAGCAGATGATCATCCAGATGCGCAAGGATATCGAGTCGGGCAAATCTTTTTCCGATGCGCTCAACCGTTATCCCGAGACGTTCTCTTCGCTGTACCTGAACATGGTCAAAGCCTCGGAAATGTCGGGTACGTTTGCGGAAATGCTCGAACGTATTGTGGAATATCTGACGGTACAACTGGAAACCCGCCAGATGGTGGTGGGGGCAATGATTTATCCCGGCGTGATCGGCTTTCTGGCCACCTCGGTCACCATCTTTCTGCTGGTGGTGATTGTGCCGCGCTTTATGGGCATTTTTGAAGGCAAGGAGCATTTGCTGCCGTTGCCGACCAAAATTTTGATGGCGCTGTCGAAGTCGCTGCAGGATTATTGGTACATCTATATCGGCACGGTTCTGGCCGTGGTGGTGGCGATCAAGGTGATATTGGCCAGTCCGCAGGGGCAGTTGGCCTTTGATCAATTGAAATTGAACGTTCCGATTATGAAAAAGATGTTCCGGGCGCTGTACATCAGCCGTTCCCTGCACACCATGGGGGAACTGGTGAATGCAGGCGTGCCGATGCTCGATACGCTACGGATCACCGGCGAGGTTTCGGGTAATTCGCTCTATCACAATATGTGGAGCGCGGTGGGCAATTCGGTGAAGT
>Ga0194061_1002269_pt1 | contig 10576 bp, 11 predicted proteins | sample SepL2221m_MetaG_FD_163423 | JGI IMG/M metagenome (GOLD analysis project Ga0194061, IMG submission 163423) | Anoxic zone freshwater microbial communities from boreal shield lake in IISD Experimental Lakes Area, Ontario, Canada - Sep2016-L224-21m | ecosystem: Environmental > Aquatic > Freshwater >...
GCTCGCGGGCGTTTGGAAATTCTTCAACCACGTGATGCAAGTCGGTGCCACCACCCAGCACGGCGAATGCTTCGTGCATTTCTCGTGTTATCGAACCCAGGCGGGCAAATGCTTCTTCTTTGGTTATCGGCTTAGTCATCGGTACCAATCCCTTGTGGTCATATTGTCAGATTTTGTCCTAAATATGGGTCGCTATGCAGCCGACAGCACAATTTAGCTGCAATTCTGGTGCGTGGGAGCGGTTCAAATGTCGTCGAGCAGCGCATATGGCAGCGGCAAGACGTCCAGACCTGCCCCTGCGCTGCTACAAAGGTGCAGGGTGCCGTCCTCCATGGCCGCCAATTGGCCGGAAATGATTGCGTCAAAGCCGCCGTCTGGCGCCGCCGCCGCCTGCACAACGGTGGCCACGGGCTGGCTGTCGTCCGTTGGACCGAAGATTTCCATCCCTGCAGCCATCTCGACGCCGCAATGGGCCACTAAGGCCCTGCGCTTAAGGGTTCCCCTGAATTGGCTGCGCGCTACAACTTCTTGCCCCGGGTAGCATCCTTTTTTGAAATTCACCCCACCCACGGACTCGTAGTTGAGCATTTGTGGCACAAAGGCCTCTACCACCGGTGCGGTGAGGGTGGCCACACCACTGCGAACATCGCCCCAAAGCCATGTTGCAAGGGCCAAAGTGGCGCCAACAGGCACAGGCTCCGACGCCGGAGCCAGCCAAAGCTGGCGCTGTGTAGCTTCCGCAGGGTGCAAGTTCACCAATGTACATTCATCAAAATCAGCCTTAGCCCCCGTGGAATAAGCGCAACCAGCTATTGATTTAGTAGCACTACCGGCCAGCCCGTAGATTGCATACTCAGGCGTTACATCGGTCAAGCGGGCCTTGGCGCGCATCACGAACATGGACAGGCGCTTGAGGGTTGGCGCCAAAATGTCACGGCTGCAAATCAGCCATATCTCGTGGTTGCTGCGCTTGAAACCAATAAAGCTGGCTAGCATTCGACCCTTTGGTGAACAAAATGCGGCCAATCGTGCGGTGTGCAGGTCCAACAGCGAAAAATCCTGGGTCAATTGCCCGTGAATGAATTTTGCCGCGTCTTCTCCCTCAACCTTGATGATGCCCAGGTTGCTCAGGAGTGCGACGCCGTCAAGCACAGAAAATTGCGCAGCATCGGCGGGTGAAGGAGTTGTCGTCGTGTTCATGCGCTGAATTATGATTCCTTCCATGATTTCACAAGGGTTGTAAGGCCGTGCGTTTGTTATTTTCTGTCGTATTGGCTTTGCTGCTAGGGACTGCGGGCGCCGCTTACCTCTGGTTGGATCAGTCGTTTGACTTGCCTGGCCCTACCGTTGACCTTGCCATCGAGCCCGGTACCAGCGGACGTGACATTGCTACCGCCGTTTCGGATGCAGGCGTTCCCGTGAACGCAAGCTTGCTCTACGCCTGGTTCCGTGTCTCGGGTCAATCCAAGCAAATTAGGGCCGGAAGCTACGAACTGGACCGCCAGACCACGCCCCGCAGTCTGCTGCAAAAACTGGTGCGCGGCGAAGAAGCGTTGCGCAGCGTGACACTGGTTGAGGGGTGGACATTTCGCCAGGTCCGCGAGGCTCTGGCCAAAGCGGAGCAGCTCAAGCCCGAATCCCAGGCCATGGCACCGGCTGACATCATGAGTCAGTTGGGCAAGCCCGGCATTCCTGCCGAAGGGCATTTCTTCCCCGATACCTATACCTACAGTAAAGGCTCCAGCGACTTGGCGGTGATGCGCCGAGCCATGCGTGCCATGGACAAACGGCTGGCTGCGGCTTGGGCAGTACGCGACTCAAGTTCACCTTTGAAGTCGCCCGAGGATGCACTGGTATTGGCCAGTATTGTGGAGAAGGAGACCGGCTCGCCCAAAGACCGCGCCAATATTGCGTCGGTGTTTAGCAACCGGTTGCGCATCGGTATGCGCCTTCAGACGGACCCGACGGTCATCTACGGGTTGGGGGCCACTTTTGACGGCAATTTGCGCAAGAAGGATCTGCAAGCCGATACGCCATGGAACACCTACACCCGTGCCGGGCTGCCTCCCACTCCCATTGCCATGCCGGGCAAGGCTTCGTTACTGGCTGCGGTTCAGCCGGCGTCGTCAAAAGCACTTTATTTTGTTGCGCGTGGCGACGGCAGCAGCCAGTTCAGCAATTCGCTGGACGAGCACAATAGGGCGGTCAATAAATACCAGCGCGGGCAATGAACGAGATGATCGAGGCAATGAACGGACTTTTTGTTACTTTTGAGGGCATTGATGGCGCGGGTAAGTCCACCCATATCGAAAGTCTGGCGCAATCGTTCCGCGCGCAGGGGAGGGTGGTGACTCTCACCCGAGAGCCTGGCGGCACGCCCCTGGCAGAGCGACTGCGACAAATGGTGCTGAATGACTCCATGGACGCGATGACCGAGGCGTTGTTGGTTTTTGCGGCGCGGCGGGACCACATTCAGCGGGTTATTCAACCTGCACTGGCGCGAGGCGAAGTGTTGTTGTGTGACCGGTTCACTGACGCTTCCTTTGCTTATCAGGGCGCAGGCAGGGGTTTTGACCGCGCCATTCTGGCCACGCTGGAGCATTGGGTGCAGGACGGCGTGCTTCAGCCCGACCTCACCATCTGGTTTGATCTTCCGGCCGCTGTCGCAGCGCAGCGGCTTGCTGGCGCGCGTGCGCCTGACAAGTTCGAGTCCCAACCGCTGGCCTTTTTTGAAAGGGTTGCTGGCGGATACGCGGACCGCATGGCCGCAAACCCAGGGAGATTCGCCCGTGTCAATGCCGATCAGGATGCCGAATCCGTCTGGGTCGAGGTGGACGCCGCGGTTCGTTCAAAAGGAATGTTGCTGTGAGCAACGCAAGCGCATTAGCCCAACCGCAACCCTGGATTGCGGTTCAGGCGCAACAGTTGCTGGCGCAGCGCGGCCATGCGTGGCTGCTGCATGGCCCTTCCGGCTTGGGGCAATATGCCTTGGCGCTGGAGTTGGCGCGGGCCTGGTTGTGTGAGCAACCAGGCGACGCGGGGGCGTGCGGCGCCTGCGGCAGTTGCCATGCTATCGACGTGCATACCCATGCGGACCTGTGCGTGCTGATGCCCGAGACCACGTTGATCGCCTTGGGTTGGCCGCTGGGTGAAAAGGCGCAGTCCGACATTGATGACAAGAAGCGCAAGGCCAGCAAGGAAATTCGGGTTGATGCCATGCGCGAAGCAGTGGAATTTTCGCAACGCACGAGTGCGCGTGGACGGGGCAAGGTGGTTTTGGTCTATCCTGCCGAGCAAATGAACACGATCACTGCCAATGCGTTGTTAAAAACGCTGGAGGAGCCGCCCGGCGACGTGAAATTTGTGCTCGCCAGTGAGTCGGCACACCAGCTGCTTCCCACCATTCGTAGCCGCTGCCTTGGCCATTCGATGCTTTGGCCCAGCGCGCAAGTCAGCCAAACCTGGCTGCAATCGAAGGGGCTGGACGGTGCACAGGCGCAACGACTGCTCATGGCCATGGGTGGTCGGCCCGACGATGCCATGGCCTATGCGGCGTCAGGACGTGAACCCAACGCCTGGTCCTTGCTGCCGCAGGCAGTTTCCAGGGGGGACGTGGGGTATTTCAAAGAGTGGACACTGCCTCAGACGATCGATGCGCTTCACAAGCTTTGCCACGATTTGATGACAACCCATATGGGTGCGGAGCCCCGGTTTTTTTCGCCTGCCGATCTGCCCAGATGTGGCCAATTTTCTGCGCTAAGCGATTGGAGTAGGGCGCTGGCACGGTCGATGCGAACCATGGATCACCCATTTAACGCGGGTTTGATGCTGGAAGCCCTTGTGGGTCAAGCACAATCGGCACTAAACTCAAGGCATTGAGCAGGTAAACGATGAGCACCAGTCCAACTACCACCCCACCCCGGCCCAGCGTCATTCAGCTGTCGATCAAGGAAAAAGCAGCACTGTATGCGGCTTACATCCCGATATTTACGGACGGCGGCGTGTTTATACCGACCGCCAGGGAGTATGGTTTGGGGGACGATGTCTATGTTCTCCTGTCGTTGCCGGAGGATATGCAGCGGTATCCCGTGGCTGGCAAAGTGGCGTGGGTGACACCTGCCAAAGCAGCTGGCGGACGAACCCAGGGCGTTGGCATCACTTTTCCGAAGGATGAAAAGTCACGGGCGCTGAAACTCAAAATTGAAGAGATTTTGGGTGCCCATATGGCCTCCGATCGCCCTACACAGACCATTTAAGTTTTTTTGACGCGTAGCGCCGTCACTGCCTGCGCCTTTGTTTGGCGCCGATCATGTTCACAGATTCCCACTGCCATTTAACATTCCCGGAACTGGTTGCCTCGTTGCCGCAGATTCGACAGGCAATGACACTCGCGCAAGTTGACCGCGCTCTTTGCATTTGCACGACCCTGGAAGAGTTTCCCGACGTGCATGGGCTGGCCACTACCTACGACAACTTTTGGGCCAGCGTTGGTGTACACCCGGACAACGAGGGCGTTACCGAGCCCACTTTGGATGATCTGCTGCACCGAGGATGTCTGCCACGTGTCGTTGCTATTGGAGAGACGGGCCTTGACTATTACCGGATCGGAGCGCGCACGCATACGGACATGCATTGGCAGCGTGAGCGCTTTCGCACCCATATACGAGCGGCGCGCAAATTAAAGAAACCGCTGGTAATTCACACACGAAGTGCCTCCGCTGATACCTTGGCGATCCTGCGTGAGGAAGGTGAAGGCGGAGCAGGCGGATCCGCCGGAGGCGTTTTTCATTGTTTTACAGAAAGCCAGGACGTTGCGCGACAGGCCCTCGATATGGGGTTTTACATCTCGTTTTCAGGAATTTTGACGTTCAAGACGGCCCAGGATTTGCGGGATGTAGCCTCCTGGGTGCCGCTGGACAGGCTTTTGATTGAAACAGACAGTCCCTATCTGGCACCCGTGCCTTTTCGGGGAAAGACCAATAATCCCTCGTATGTGCCGCATGTGGCCAAACAGCTGGCTGCATTGCGCTGTTGCAGCATTGAAGAGATTGGTGAGCTGACTAGCCGCAATTTTTCTACGCTTTTCACGGGCGTATCGATATGAGAATATGGATTAGATATGCACTTTATCTAATTGTTTTTATTGGGTTTTCTGTCTCAGCTGCTGGGTCTTATGATGATTTTTTTGCCGCGGTTCGACAGGACAATGATCGCGTCGTTCGCGCATTGTTGAAGCGTGGTTTCGACCCCAATACTCTGGCACCGAATGGCGAACCGGGGCTCATTCTGGCGATGCGCGAGTCGTCACTCAAGGTGGTGGGTGCGCTGCTGGAGACTCCTTTAACGCAAGTTGAGTTTCGTACGGCGAATGATGAGAGTCCGCTCATGTTGGCCGCTTTAAAGGGACACCTTGCTGTTTGCAAAGAGCTCATTTCGCATGATGCCGATGTGAATAAGCCAGGCTGGACGGCGCTGCATTACGCATCGACCGGCGGGCACACTAAAGTTGTTCAGTTACTGCTTGATAGCCATGCCTACATAGATGCCGCGTCACCCAACGGTAGTACGCCACTGATGATGGCAGCAATGTACGGCACCCTTGACGCAGTCCAGTTGTTGCTTGACGCCGGTGCTGACCCTTTGATTAGGAATGGAGTCGGCCTAACCTCAAGCGACTTCGCCAGACAGGTGCAACGTGACGATGTAGTCGCTGCCATTGGGGTGGTCGTGAGCCGGAAAAAGTGATGCGTATACTTTATACGATGTATATTATGTTAAGTTAAATACGAAGCCAGACAGCTGCAAACCGTTCCCTGCTAACTACAGAATCGAGAATGACACGGTGGGAACACTGGCGTCAGAAAACGAGGCCCCCAAGGCCAACTCGCCTTTTCCATGCAAGACGCACTCTTCTCGCCGCAATAAAACATCAGAACCAGTGGCACCAAGAAAACGAATCCAACTTCCGTAGCTGCTGGCATCAACAAACACCACGCTGCCATTGCGCCACTCCAATCGTGCATGAATGCGTGAAACGCGCGGGTCATTGACAACGAAGTCGGCGTCACGCACACGCCCCAGCTGAATGGGAAGTTCAAAGGATTTGAAGCGCTTGGTTTCACCAAGCCACGTCAACTCGACCTCCCGTCCAAGTGCATCTCTTTCAAGCGCTGCATCTTTGGGGTCAAGGTCCGCCTGCATTGTCAGAAAGTCAGAAGCAAGGTCTTCATGCCATTCAATCTGATAAACGTTGCATGGCTCGGCACGCCCGCGAATACTGATCGGACCTAAAACACGATAGGTCACGCCGTGTGATTCACACACACCATCCAGCGCTGCTGCATTGGACCAAATTTGGTACGGACCGCACAAATCGCAAAGTCTGGCGGCAACATTGACAGCATCACCGTAACAATCGCCAGCGACAATTTCAACTTCCCCGCTGGCAACTCCAATGCGCATGGGCATGCGTAGTGACAATGGCGAGCGCATGATCCTTTTGGAGTGAGCTCTTTGCAATTCGACTACTGCATTGACTGCGTGCTGCCCGTCAGGGAACATTGCCAAAACTCCATCGCCCAGAGTTTTCACAATCCGGCCGCCGTTAGATACGCATTGCTGACCTATCCAGGTCGTAATTTGTGTGACCGCCTCAGTCGCCATGGCATTGCCAAGAGCCTCAAACACTGCCGTGCTGCCGTGCAAATCTGTAAATACGACGGTGGTTTGAACGCCCATTCCCGATAATTCCGATGCTTGTCTAGTGACTGAGTTTAGGGCATTGCCAAGTAATTGAGAACCAACACCTTTGGTGTGGGGCCAAATAGTAAGACAAATTGAACAACACTGAACTAATCCCCGCTACAACTTGCCCCTCTTGGGGCGGTTCAACTGATCAACCAGCCTCAAAAATACGAAAGTGGTTCTGTTAGGCGCAGTAAACAGGCGAAATGCGGGGCGTTTCATTGCTACTTATACCAAATAGCCCGTTCGTGATCGGCGGTACCATTGCCCATGGTCCATACGAATCAGGTCAGTGAATAATATATATGCGTTGGATTCCAAATTCGGTAGTGTCGGGTATTCAAAGTATCTTTCACGGTACCGTTGACAGTCAGAATTCCCGAATTGAAGCAGCACTTGAAGATATTCGTGAGGCGATGCTCAACGAGCTGAATGGGGCCGACAAAGTCCAAACCTCGAAACTCGAGCTACGAGTAACCTATGCCAACACCATACAAGACCTTTGGTACTTGCGCGGCGACATCATGGAGGCTATTGCCGTTGTAGATGGAGAAGCGCTGGCAACTCAAAAATTGAGGCAGATCAGTTCAATGTTTAACGGTCTGCTCCCCGGGTCACTCACCTCACGGCCACGTCGGTTTTTAGCCGATTGACCATGCCAGCATTTGCTAGCTCATGTGACCCCACATAAGCAGCGCATCCCGGCCTTCAACGTTTAAATCAGTTTTCGCGCCGAAGGGTAGCACCACCTTGGTTGCGACATGTCCAAAAGGCATATTGGTCAAAACGGGGGTTTTGGTTTGTGTGCGCAGCCATTGAAATACGGAATGCAAATTGAATCCCTTGTCGTGCGAGGTGATTTTAAATTCAGTAAATTGCCCCATCACAATGGCCCCTTGACGTGCCAGGACGCCCGCATTGAGCAATTGCGTCAACATGCGCTCAACCCGATAGGGGTGTTCGCCAACATCTTCAAGGAACAGAATTCCTCCCTTGATTTCTGGAAAATAGGGAGTCCCCAGCAAAGAGGAAAGCACGGTTAAATTGCCACCCCACAGGATCGCATTTTTGATGCGGTAGTCTTGTCCCAACCGCACTTTGCCTGCGTCATCATCAGTAGGAACACCGCGATGCTGGCGCCAGCCAGCACCCTCACCCTGCCCGGTCAACATATCGTTAAAACAGTCTTCCATGATTTCGTCCGGTCCGGCAGGTGGCTGCGCGCCATAGGACCTATCAGTTGCCCCACCAACACCGAATCCTTCGCACAGTGCAGGCCCCGCCCATGTAACACTGCCAGTTTGTGTATAGAGCGCCAACTGCAAAGCGGTAAAGTCGCTGAGTCCAACAAAATGCATCCCACCTTCAATGGCCTTGGCAAGTGCCTTGTATCGAATACCACCAAGAATACGCGTCAACCCATATCCCCCACGTGAAATCATTGCGACATCGGCGCCACTGGCTGCCGCACGATGGATTGCGGCTAGCCGTGTCTGATCGTCACCAGCAAAACGCGTATGACTGGAAAGGGCATCGGGGTCTACCTCAACGGCGTGCCCAAGCTGTTGGAGGCGGCGGACGCCCCTCTTGAATGACGCTTTGTCTCGAACCGCACCCGATGGAGAATAAATGTAGATGTTTTTTTTCACCGCGCCATTATCGGGCAGCAAAACCTGTCTGGTCAGACCGACGCGCCGCGGTTTTGTATCCACTCGATCAATTGCGTAGAAGGCATGGGCTTAGCATACAGATAGCCCTGCCCTTCGTGGCATCCCATGCGCAACAAGGTCTGTGCCTGGCTCTCCTCCTCGATGCCCTCAGCAATCACGGTGAGGTTGAGATTTCGGCCTAGCTCAATCACCATGGATGCAATATGACCACCTAACACAGCGTTACTAAGCTCGGTCACAAATGCGCGATCAATTTTGAGGCGGTCGATGGGCAACTGTCGCAAGTGACTCAAAGAGGAGTATCCCGTCCCAAAATCGTCAATGGCCACGGAAATATCCATTTTGCGGATCTTGTGCAATGTTTCCAACATGAAGTCGGGGTCTTCCATTGCGACGGATTCTGTGATTTCCAACTCCAGGCACTTGGGGTTGATTGCGGTATCGACTATCGCCGAGCGAAGCTTCTCAAGGAATTCTGGATGGCGGAACTGAATTTGCGACACATTGACCGACATACGCAAATCGGGCAGCCCCAACGCCTGTAACCGAATGAGCTCATGGCATGACACCCGCAAGACCCAATCACCGATTGCGACAATCATGCCCGAAGCCTCGGCCAGGGGAATGAAACGGTCCGGCGGCACAAAAGATCCGTCCTCATTGCGCCATCGAATCAGCGCTTCCACGCCGACAAGTTTTCCACTGATCAAATTCACCTGAGGCTGATAGACAACAAAAAGTCGCTCACTCTCAACGGCGTGGCGCAATGACTGGAGCAGTCTCACACGCTCCCTGATGTCCGCACCCATTTGGGCAGAAAACACGACGAAACTGCCGCGCCGACTCTTTTTGGCGAGTTTGAGCGCGATATTGGCGTCTTTCAGCGCATCACGACCCGCGACTGACTTGCCAAGGTAATGGGTTAGTCCCATCGTTGCGGTAACTACCATGGAGTCGTCATTGACCTTGAACGGTGTTCGAAAAAGATCCAATACTGTCAGGGGATCAAGAAGACTTCTGTCTCCCATCAATCCAAACGTATCACCCCCAAGACGCGCAAGGATGACGTTCGCACCCAACTCCAATTTGAGACGCTCGGCCACCGACTGTAGAAGGCGATCACCTTGTTGGTGTCCTAATGCGTCATTGATTTCGGAAAAATCGTCAATATCCAAAATGGCAATGACATCAGAAGGGAAATCATCCGACACAAGCCGTAGGTCGCTCAGATCAATGAATTTATTTCGATTGGGCAAACTGCAAAGGCGGTCATAAAACGCCAGTTGATCCAATTTGCGAATTTGTTCATATGCGCGCACAGCTGCTGTCACTGTGGCATACAGCTTTGTCCGGGTGAGCTCTGACTTGGTCTTGTAGTCGTTAATATCGAAATCGTGAATCGTTTCGATCTCCGGAGCATAGCCCGGTTGACCTGTACGCAGGATGATGCGAAGTTCCGTTAAGCGAAGATCCTGCCGGATTGTCTTGACCAGAGCCAGCCCGGCATCCTCTCTCTCCATCACCACATCCAGAAGTACAACAGCTACTTCAGGCTCAGTTTTGAGCAACTGTGTAGCTTCCGCAGCGGAGTAGGCATGCAAAAACTGCAATGGGCGCCCAAGTATCTTTACTCCGGCCAAGGCAAACGTAGTAGCGCGATGAACATCGGGCTCATCATCGATGACCATCAAGCGCCAAACTAAGCCGGCGGTGACGCCAGCGTCACTCTCGTCATCAAGGAAATGCAGCGTGTCAGTATCAGTATGCATTCAAACTACAGGTCGTTAACTTTGAGAACATTGTGCATCACCAACAGGGAAAATATTGACAATCCATATTAAACATTCGAAAACAATTTGCGTGTTTTGATCCTGCTACTCGGGATAACCCTAGGACGATCTAATCGAAAGGAAAAAAATCAATCGCTTCACAGGCTAAGGACGTTCCCCATTCTGGTACGAAATGGCCACTCTGCGGCATAAGAATGGGGGGGGAACAGCACCGTATGGAGTGTTCCAGTTGTTGCATTTTTTCGGCACCAAGTACCGGGTCTTGTAGGCCAATGGCCATCAATGTATTCCCTCTCCAGCGGGTTTGAAAAAACTCTTTTGCTTGTTGAGAAATCGCCGCGCCATCCGCGCCGTGGTGGTCAGGAACCATCG
>Ga0194061_1002273_pt1 | contig 10565 bp, 2 predicted proteins | sample SepL2221m_MetaG_FD_163423 | JGI IMG/M metagenome (GOLD analysis project Ga0194061, IMG submission 163423) | Anoxic zone freshwater microbial communities from boreal shield lake in IISD Experimental Lakes Area, Ontario, Canada - Sep2016-L224-21m | ecosystem: Environmental > Aquatic > Freshwater >...
GAACCGAGGGATCCAGAGTGCTGACTGCACCGCAAGGTGTGGAGTTGATTGCAGTGTTTCGCCACATTCACCTGGGCGCGTCAGATGAGTTGTCGCTGGCAGTCACGCGGGGAACCGACGATGCACTGGCGGCCATTCGCGCCAGCTTTTTCAGGATGACTGGCCTGGGGTTAGTGCTGTTTTTGCTATCCATGGTTCTGGTCATTTTTGCATCCAATCGCATCGCTGCCGCGCAGGCCGAAATTCTGACGCTAAACACACAACTAGAGCAGCGTATTGCGTCGCGAACGCTAGAGCTTGAACTCAGCAACGAGAATTTGAAGGACACATTGCAAAATCTGCAAGTAACAACGGACGAGTTGGTCCGCAGCGAGAAACTTGCAGCGCTGGGCGCCCTGGTCGCCGGCGTGTCGCATGAACTCAATACACCTATTGGCAATAGCCTGACCGTCGCCAGCACGTTGGAAGATCAGATCAGGGATTTTTCGAAAGCCATGGCCAAAGGATTGACACGCTCGGCACTGGACAGTTTTGTCACGGATATCCGTGAGGGGGTCGACATTTTGATGCGCAGTCTGCGCCGCGCGGTGGAGTTGGTGTCGAGTTTTAAGCAGGTAGCCGTGGACCAAACCAGTCAGCATCGGCGCGAATTTCTCCTGCGGGAGACGATTAACGAAATTTTGATGACCCTGGGCCCCACGATGCGCAAGACAGGGCATACCGTAACCAGCGATATCCCCCCCGACATTCGGCTACAAAGCTACCCGGGACCGCTCGGACAGGTGCTTACCAACCTGATCAACAACGCCTTGATCCACGGCCTGGAAAACAGTCCGCACGGCACGATTGCACTGACTGCACACACCGCGCGCGAAGGCTGGGTGCAGTTCAGGGTAATGGACGACGGTGCAGGCATAGCCCCTGAACATCTGGACCGCGTCTTCGATCCATTTTTCACGACTCGGTTAGGCCAAGGCGGCAGCGGCCTGGGTCTCAACATTGTCTACAACATTGTTACCCAAACCCTGGGCGGCACGATCCGTGTGGAAAGCGTGATCGGGAAGGGTGCGTGCTTCATTCTGCACCTGCCCTGCAACGCCCCGTTGATCACCGCGAACTAGGTGATTTGCTATAGCATCAATAGCAGTTAGCGCTTATTGCACGGGGGCTGCAGGGTCATTTGATTCAGTGTTCTGCTGACGAACCTGTAATCCGGCTACACCGCCTGCGCCAAACGCCCAACGCCCTCTTCAATCTTGGACACATCCGCCGTGGCAAAACTCAGTCGCAATGTGGAAAGATCAGGGTTGGATGCATAAAACGGCGAACCGGGCACAAAGGCAACGCCCTTCTCGATCGCCCGCTTGGCCATCTCGCCGCCATCCTTCACCTTGCCACCGGCGCCAGTCAGGCGCGCCCATACAAACAGTCCGCCCTGCGGCTGCACAAATTCGATGGCGTCGCCCAAATCTTTGCGCAGCGCGCTGCCCATGGCGAGCGCGCGTTCAGCATACACCTTGCGCACATGGGCCAGCGTAGCGGGCATTCGACCAGCCTTGAGGTATTGCGCAGCGGTGGCCTGTGCAAAAGTGCTGGTGTGGGCATCACTGAACTGCTTGCACATGGTGGCCTTGGCCAACAACTCGAACGGTGCAATCATCCAGCCCACACGCAGGCCGGGGCTGAGTACTTTGCTGAGTGAGCCGCAATGGGCCAGCAGCTCGCGGCTTCCGGGTACACCGGAACTCAACGCCAGCAGTGACGGTGGCGGTTTGTCATTGAAATACAAATCGCCATAGGGGTCGTCTTCAACAATCAGGGTCTGGTACTGCACCGCCAGCTCCAGCACGCGCTGGCGCCTCTCCAGGCTCAGCATGGCGCCGCTGGGGTTACCAAACGTGGGAATGAGGTAAACGAACTTGGGCTTGTGTTCGGCAATCAGCGCTTCGAGCTTGTCCACCTGAACGCCATTGGCATCAATGGGTGCGCTGATCAGCTCGGCGCCATACAGGCGAAAGCACTGGATGGTTGCCAGAAAGGTGGGGCCTTCCACAATGACCTTGTCGCCCGGGCTGATCATGGTCTTGCCCAGCAGGTCAAGCGCCTGCTGGCTGCCGGTGGTGACAATCAGGTTGTCAGGTGAAACATCGGTGCAGCCCTTGCCGGTCATGAAGGCTGCAAGTTGTTCGCGTAGGGGGTTGTGGCCCTCGGTAGCACCGTATTGCAGGGTGGCACCAGGCTCTTGTGTCAACGCGGCGTTGACCGCCTCACGAATGCCCTCCACGTCAAACATGGCTGGGTCGGGAAAGCCACCGGCAAAGCTGATGATGCCGGGCTTGCCGAGCAGTTTGAAGAGTTCGCGGATGGCCGAGGTTTCGACATTGTTCAGGCGGGTAGCAAATTGGAGTGGCATGGCAGTTTGAATGAAGTGGCTGAGTTGAATTGTCCAGAGCGCGATGGTAGCGCGTGGGCAATCCGACTCCCTGATGCGCTTTATGCATAAGGCCATGAATCAGGGCAAATCTGCATATCCAGAATATTGCTGCAAGTCTAGAATCCGCCTCATCCAAAAGATAACCCGGAGCTAACAATGACCCATTCCGCGCTCGACGAACTGCTGTCCTATACCCAGGAACACGCCGGTCCCTCGTCAACCCACCTTGCCAGTTTTGTGGCGGCTTATTTCGACAACACAGACCCCGACGAGCTACAGGCCCGTGGGCCTTCGACCCTGTTTGCTATCGCCAGCGCCCATTGGCGCTTGCTGGACGTAGCGCGACCCGCCAACACTGCCAAAGTCCGCGTATTCAACCCTACGCTGGCCGAAGACGGATTTGTTTGCGACCACACCGTGGTGCAAATCGTCAATGACAACATGCCTTTTCTGGTCGACTCGGTCACCATGGCCATCAACCGGGGCAACCGCACCGCGCACTGGATTGTTCACCCGCTGATGAGTGTGACGCGTGATGTGCAAGGCAAAGTCACCGGCATCAGCCGCGCTGCCGCCGCCTCGGCAATGGGCCGTCATGACCCGTTGGAGTCATTGATTCAGGTTGAATGCGATCGCATTGTTAGCACTGCCGACCAACTAGCTCTGGCCGCCGAGTTGGAACGTGTGCTGGGCGACGTGCGTAGCGCCGTGCAAGATTGGCAAGCCATGCTGGAGCGTGCACGGTCCATGGCAGCGGCAGCATCCAGTTCCTCCCTTTCAGCGTCTGGGCGCCAGGAGGGCGTTGACTTTTTGCGCTGGCTCGAAGACCGGCATTTCACATTCCTGGGCGCACGCGACTACGACCTCAAGCGCGATGGCGATGTGGTGAGCCTGGTGGCCAAGCCCGATACCGGCCTTGGCATTTTGCGCGGTTCTGTGCAAACGCCTGAAACCCGCCTGCCGCCCGAAGCGGTTGCATTGCTGGAGTCGAACGAGTTGGTACTGGTCACCAAGGCCATGACACGCGCCACCGTGCACCGCCCGGCCTGGTTGGACTATGTGGCGGTCAAGCGCTTTGACGACGCGGGCAATGTCGTAGGAGAAGCGCGCTTTCTCGGTCTGTACACGGCCACCGCGTACACGGCATCGGTTGGCGAGATTCCGCAGGTGCGCAGCCGCATTGCCGCGGTAATGAACGCCGCCGGCGTGGTGCCCGAAAGCCATGCTGCCAAATCGCTGCAATCCATTCTGGATGTGTATCCACGCGACGAACTGTTCCAGATCGACACGGCCACGCTGACCGAGCACGCCATTGGAATCTTGCGACTGCAAGAGCGCCAGCGCACCCGCCTCTTCTTGCGCCGCGATCCGTTTGGCCGCTTTACCTCCGCACTGGTTTTTGTACCTCGCGAGCGATTTAACACCGAGTTGCGTATCAGGATCGGCAATGAGCTGATGGCTGCGCTGGACGGCCAGTCGATCGAGTTCACGCCCATGCTGACCGATAGCCCGCTGGCACGCATTCACTACCTTGTGCGCGCCAAACTGTATGCACCGCAAAACGTGAGCATCTCCGCACTGGAAGTCCGTGTCGCCCGGCTGACCCAACGGTGGGAAGACGATTGCGCGGCTGAGATGCTGCGTGCCCACGGCGAGGGCCCGGGTCTGGCACTCGCACACCGGTTTGCCAATGCCTTCCCCACGTCCTATCGTGAAGATTTTTCAGCCCAGGTGGCTGCGGAAGATGCTGACATGCTGGTGGCGCTTTTGCCCACTTCGCCCCTGGCCGTCAAGCTGTACCGCCCGCTGGATGCGGGCCCGGGCATGTTGCGCTTCAAGATTTACAACACCGCCAAGGTAGCGCTTTCGGACTCATTGCCCGTATTGGAGCGCATGGGCGCACGCGTTCTGGACGAACACCCCTACAGTATTGGCCACAACGGTACCGCGCTGTGGATTCACGACCTTGGCCTGCAGTTGCCACCCGGCACCGATCTGGCTACCGTGAAAGACCGCTTCGAGTCACTGTTTGCCGCCGCCTGGCGCGGCGAGGTGGAGAGCGACGATCTGAACAAGCTGGTACTGGTGACGAACCTGGACGCGCGCGCCATCTCCGTTTTGCGTGCCTACACCCGCTACTTCAAACAGCTGGGGTTTGCATTCAGCCAAAGCTACATCGAAGCCACGTTGAACAAGAACGCAGGCATTGCCCAGACGATCGTCAACCTGTTCATGACCCGCTTTGACCCGGCGCTTGCGGGTGACCGCACCACTGCGCAGCAAGGCCTGAAGCAGCAAATTGACGCAGCACTGGGCAAAGTCGCCAGCCTGGACGAGGACCGAATCCTGCGCCAGTTTGTGTCCACCGTAATGGCCACTCTGCGCACCAACCTGTGGCAGACCACCGCTTCGGGTGCCTCCAAACCTTACCTGAGCTTTAAATTGAACCCACGCGAAGTGCCCGGTGTACCCGAGCCCAAGCCGCTATTTGAAATCTGGGTCTGCTCGCCGCGTGTCGAGGCGCTGCACCTGCGCATGGGCAAGGTCGCGCGGGGAGGGCTACGCTGGTCTGATCGGCGTGAAGATTTTCGTACCGAAATTCTGGGCCTCGTCAAAGCCCAACAAGTCAAGAATACCGTGATCGTGCCGGTTGGCTCCAAGGGTGGCTTTGTACCCAAGAACCTGCCGCCCGTAACTGACCGCGATGCATGGATGGCCGAGGGCATTGCCTGCTACAAGATTCTGCTCTCCGGCATGCTGGACGTAACCGACAACATCATTAAAGGCGCTGTGGTTCCACCCACCAACGTGGTGCGCCACGACGTGGACGACCCCTACCTGGTAGTGGCTGCCGACAAGGGTACCGCGACCTTTTCCGACATTGCCAATAGCGTATCAGCGGACTATGGCTTCTGGCTGGGGGACGCATTTGCATCGGGCGGATCGGTCGGCTACGACCACAAAAAGATGGGTATCACAGCGCGAGGCGCCTGGGAGGCCGTCAAGCGCCATTTCCGCACAATCGACGTCAACACCCAGACCACACAGTTCACCGTGGCCGGTATTGGTGACATGTCGGGTGACGTGTTTGGCAATGGCATGCTACTGTCCGAACAGATCAAGCTGGTAGTGGCCTTCGACCACCGCCACATCTTCATCGACCCCACGCCTGATGTCGCACGCTCTTTTGCCGAGCGCCAACGCCTGTTCAATCTGCCGCGCTCCAGTTGGGATGACTTTGACAAGAGCCTGATATCGCAAGGTGGTGGTGTGTACCCCCGCACGGCCAAGTCCATCGCGTTGAGCCCAGAGGCACGAGCCGTCATTGGCATTGAAGCCGAAGAACTCCCGCCATTGGAACTGTTGAAAGTGATTTTGCAGGCGCCAGTGGACCTGTTATACAACGGCGGCATTGGCACCTATGTCAAAGCCAGTTTCGAATCCAACGCACAGGTAGGTGACAAGGCCAGTGATGCCTTCCGGGTCAACGGCAGTGAACTGCGCTGCAAAGTGCTGGCCGAAGGCGGTAACCTGGGCTGTACGCAAAACGGCAGGATCGAGTACGCCCAAAAGAGCGGACTGATCTACACCGACGCCATTGACAATTCGGCTGGCGTCGATTGCTCGGACCATGAAGTCAACATCAAGATTTTGCTGGGCGCCATCGTCGAAGCCGGTGACCTAACGCTCAAACAACGCAACGACCTGCTGGCCTCCATGACCGACGAAGTGGGCCACCTGGTTTTGCAGGACAACTACTACCAAACGCAGGCCCTGGACGTCGCCATGCACCGACCACTCTATGTGCTGGATGGGCAGCAGCGGCTGATGCAGTGGCTGGAAGGCAGCAACCGGTTGAATCGCGCCATTGAGTTTTTGCCAACGGATGACGAGATCGCCAAGCGCCGGGCCCGCAAAGTCGGCCTGACTGCGCCCGAGAATGCGGTCGTGCTGGCCTACGCCAAGATGGCGGTTTTTGATGAGCTCGTGGCCAGCAACCTGCCGGATGATCCCTTCTTTGGGCGTGCCCTGAAGGCCTATTTTCCGCAGGTGCTGACCGAGAAGTTTGGTACAGCGATCGGCGCACATCCGCTCAAGCGCGAAATCATTGCCACCCACATCACTAACACGGTGCTGAACCGCACCGGCGCCACCTTTGTCAACTTCATTGCCGCCGAGGCAGGGGCCGCCACAGCCGATGTGATTCGCGCCTTTACGTTGGCCCGTGAGATCTTTGACCTGGAGACGCTGTGGGACCAATTGGACGCGCTGGACTACAAAGTGGGTGCGAAGTTGCAACTCGACCTGTTGGCCAAGCTGATTGCCATTGCCCAGCGCGCATCCCGCTGGATGTTGCGTGTTCGGGCCCAGGGTTCGGATCTTCCGACCCTGATTCAGCGTTACCAGCCGGCCGCACGTGAAATGCGGGCCAACCTGTCTACCTGGTTGCCCGCAACGGCGCAAGCCAGCTGGCAGCAGGCTACCGAATCACTGGTGCAATCCGGCGTGGACGCTACGCTGGCGCAGAACCTCACGGCGCTGGAATTCATTTTCCCGGCATTGGATCTGGTGGACCTGGCCCAAAGCGCCAAAACCAACCTGGAACAGGCCGCGAGGGCCTACTTCGAAATCGACGCGGAGCTGGGACTTACGCAATGGCGTGCCCAGATCAACCGCCTGCCCACCGACACCCTGTGGCAGACCCAGGCACGCGGCAGCGCGCGCGACGATGTGTACTCGATTGCCCGCCAAATCACGCTCGGACAACTCACGCGTGGCGACGGAGGTGTTAACCATTGGCGGACGCAAAATGGCCAATCGATCGGGCGCCTGCAACGTCTGCTGGCCACCATCAGCACACAGGCGGCTGACTTGGCCCCGGTATCCGTGGCACTGCGCGAACTGCGCCACCTGGCCTAGACCGGGGGAAGCTGCGAAATCGAGGTGTATGCCGAGTTCAGCTAGAGCGGGGGCACCTACACGCCGTTTCCAGACCCGCGCAGCCACCGCATCAAGCTGGCCGACCTGGCCAAACCCGACGTGCGGGAGCGTCTGCGCAAAATCTGGACCGAGCCCCAGGCACTGAACCCGGCGCGCATCAGCGCGGCGGTCACGCGCGAGGTGGCGGCTTTGCTGGCCGAACTGGCAGTCTCCTTGGAAGCCGGTAGTTTTAGGTCAAATCAACCTACAGCCCCCGTAGAACCTGCGCAAGCAGCTCCTGAATTGGTAGCATCTTACCTCACCCGCTGCCTGTTTTGCATGTTTGCCGAAGACGTGGAACTGCTGCCCAAAGGCGCCTTCATCGGCCTGCTGCAAGCGCACCGCAGTGACCCGGCCGCGTTGCAGCAGATGCTGCGCATTCTCTGGGCCGATATGGACCGTGGTGGCTTTACCGCCGCGCTGGCCAAAAACGTGCTGCGCTTCAACGGCAAACTGTTCAAAGGCAGCGCTGCTGACGGCTACAGCCTGCTGCTGACCATGGCACAGATCGACCTGCTGATCCGCGCTGCGCAAACCAACTGGCGCGAGGTGGAGCCCGCCATTTTTGGCACCCTGCTGGAGCGCGCGCTCGACCCCGCCGAGCGCCACGCCATGGGCGCCCACTTCACGCCGCGCGCCTATGTGGAGCGCCTGGTGTTGCCCACGGTGATTGAGCCACTGCGCGCCGAGTGGTCCGACGCCCAAGCCGCCGCGCTGATGCTGGCGCACGAGGCATCCACTTTGGAGGCCAACCCGGTAGCGGTTGCCAGCAAGGCCGACTTTGCAGCCGCCGACCGCCACGCTGGTGCCGTGCGGGCCAAGTGGCGCGAGGCGCGGCAAGTGGTCAAAGACTTTCACCACCGGCTGTGCACTGTCACCGTACTGGACCCGGCCTGTGGCAGTGGGAACTTTTTGTATGTAACGCTGGAACACTTGAAACGGCTGGAGGGCGAAGTGCTCAACCAGCTGGCCGACCTGGGCCATGCCGGTGCGCAGGACTCACTCGGTTTTGAGGGCGAGACCGTCACGCTGCAGCAGTTGCGCGGGCTGGAAGTCAACGAGCGCGCCGCCGCCCTGGCCGAGCTGGTGCTGTGGATTGGCTACCTGCAATGGCACATTCGCACCCAAGGCAACGCGGCGGTGGCCGAGCCGGTGGTGCACGACTACGGCAACATCGAACACCGCGACGCCGTGCTGGCCTGGGACACGCAACAGCCCGCTTATGACGCCAACGGAAAACTGCTGACCCGCTGGGACGGTGTGACGTTCAAGCCGCACCCGGTGACCGGCGCGCTGGTGCCCGACGAAGCGGCGCAGGTGGTGCAGTGGCAATACGCGGGTGCGCGCCAGGCCGTGTGGCCGGATGCGCAATTCATCGTCGGCAACCCGCCGTTTATTGGAGCATCCACCATGCGCGCCGCCTTGGGCGACGGCTACGTGCAGGCGCTGCGCGGCGCATGGCCCGAGGTGCCCGAGAGTGCCGATTTCGTCATGTACTGGTGGGCGCGGGCGGCGGCGCTGGTGTCCCACGGCCAGGCCGAGCGCTTTGGCCTGATCACTACCAACAGCCTGCGCCAGACCTTCAACCGGCGCGTGGTGCAGGCGGCGATGGGTGGCGGTGTGTCCTTGGTATTTGCGATAGCCGACCACCCGTGGGTCGATAGCGCCAATGGCGCGGCGGTGCGCATTGCGATGACCGTTGGCGTACCTGCCGCGAGTGCAGACAATGCAGCGAATTTGGGGTCGGATTCCAATATTGCCGCGCAGCGCCCGCAAGGGACGGCCAAAGGCCGGGCAATTTTGGACTCTGACCCCAATTTCGCGGGTTCCGAAGTGAAGCGCTCCAGCATCCCTGGCCGCCTGCTAAGCGTCACGTCCGAGCAAACCGGCGACTACGGCGAGGTAGCCGTCACGCTGAGTAAAAAAAGCGGGGTGATTCATGCGGACTTGAGCGTGGGGGCGAATGTCACCGACACGCAAACACTGAGGGCCAATGAGAACCTGAGCAATCGGGGGGTGCAACTGTTTGGCGCGGGCTTTATCGTCACCCCCGAAGAAGCCGTCGAACTTGGCTTGGGCACCGTGCCCGGTCTGGAGCGCCACATCCGCGACTACCGCAATGGCCGCGACCTGACCGATGCGCCACGCGGGGTGATGGTGATCGATGCGTTTGGGCTCAGCGCCGAGCAGCTGCGAGCGCAGTATCCGGCGACTTACCAATGGCTACTGGAGCGGGTAAAGCCTGAACGCGACCAAAATAACCGTGCCACCTACCGCGACAACTGGTGGTTTTTTGGCGAGCCACGCAAAGTTCTGCGCAAGCAACTCGCCACCCTCCCGCGCTACATCGCCACTATAGAAACCGCCAAACACCGCACGTTCCAGTTTCTGGACGCCAGCATCCTGCCCGACAACAAGCTCATCGCCATTGCGCTCAGTGACGCCTTCCATCTGGGCGTGCTGTCCAGCCGCACACATTCGGCGTGGGCGCTGGCGGCGGGTAGCACGCTGGAAGATCGACCTGTGTACGTCAAAACCAGCTGCTTCGAGACCTTCCCCTTCCCCGACGAATCCACCGTCCTCACCCCCGCGTTACGCCAAAAGATCGCCAGCCTCGCCGAGCAAATCGACGCCCACCGCAAACGCGTCCTGAGCCCGTCACTCCGGCCCGCGAATTGGGGGTCAGAGCCGTCACCCTTCGGGCGCGGATCCGACCCCCAATTCGCTGCACCAACTGCTGCTGGCAAAAAGACCGGCACCCCGACTGAGAAGAACCTGACCCTTACCGGCCTCTACAACGTCCTCGAAGCGCTCAGAGAACAACGCCCCCTGAGCGCCAAAGAAAAACTCATCCACACGCAAGGCCTGGTCGGCGTACTCAAAGAACTGCACGACGAACTCGATGCCGCCGTGCTGCAAGCCTATGGGCTGAGCACCACGGCTGACACAGACACCATCTTGACCCACCTTGTCGCCCTGAACCAGCAGCGCGCCGCCGAAGAAGCGCAAGGCGTGGTCCGCTGGTTGCGGCCCGAGTTCCAGAATCCGCCCAAGCCTGTCACCGAGTCACTATCAAAAACAGAGCTGCTCACGCATACCCCACGGGGGCTACAGGCTGATTTTGTGCTTGAAACCGCGAATTGGGGGTCAG
>Ga0194061_1002274_pt1 | contig 10564 bp, 9 predicted proteins | sample SepL2221m_MetaG_FD_163423 | JGI IMG/M metagenome (GOLD analysis project Ga0194061, IMG submission 163423) | Anoxic zone freshwater microbial communities from boreal shield lake in IISD Experimental Lakes Area, Ontario, Canada - Sep2016-L224-21m | ecosystem: Environmental > Aquatic > Freshwater >...
AACACAAATTCACTTGGTGAATGAAATCCAAGAGGTCTATCGCTCACAGGGCGTAGGCATCCACGATAAGCACATCGAAGTAATTGTTCGTCAAATGCTCAAGCGCATCACAGTGCTTGAAGCAGGGGATGCGGAATTGCTTCCAGGTGAACTCGTAGAACGTGGTCGCTTTGAGGCTGAAAACCGTCGCGTTGTTTCAACCGGCGGAAAAGCAGCCTCAGGTCGTCCAGAACTCATGGGTATCACCAAGGCCTCTCTTGCAACAGAGTCATGGCTATCGGCAGCTTCCTTCCAGGAGACAACGCGCGTCCTAACAGATGCAGCGCTTTCCGAGAAGAGCGATCCATTGCTTGGACTCAAGGAGAACGTCATCATCGGCAAGCTCATCCCTGCTGGTACCGGCCTTGCCCGTTACCGCAACATTCGAGTGGAGCCAACGGAGGAAGCAAAAGCTGCTGTCTACGCTGCCTACGATGAATACGACTTCACTCCATTTGAATCAGCAGGTTCAGGTGAAGCGGTTCGTCTTGACGAATACGAAGTACGTCCATAAGTTCATACAAATCGGAGAGTTAATCTCACGGTGAGTCTTTACGGCCCCTTCATTCCTAACGGAGTGGAGGGGCTGTTTTGATTGTGGATGACTTGAAAAAGCTCGTCGATTCACCGATTTCTGCCGCGCATTAGAGGTGTGGAACATGGTAGAAATCAAGAATTGGAAGACATAAAATCGTATACATGGGGATTTACATTATGAGTAAAAAAGTTCACCGACTGGCTATTCAAGTTGCCTCCATCTACGGTGAATCTTTGACGGAGGCCGTGACCGTGGCTTTACGAGAGCGCTTTGCGCGCGCGACCGCGGAAAATAGGTTAGATAGAATGCGCTCCCTCGCACGTGAAATATCTGCCCGTATCCCAGTGGGGATGACGCGCGAATCGGCTGATGAGATGTTGTACACGGGTGTCGGATTCCCACGTTGAAAGCGTGGGTTAATGAACAACTTTTACATCGCAAGCTCACATCAACCGCTTGCGCCGATTACCTTGCCTCACTGATTGTGTGGTAATTCTGTCAATTATTCATAATTCGATTTTTCTTGGCTAATTCCCAGACGGACTCCGTACAGTAAAAGTCATGAATCGGCGCATGTTTAGTTCACCAATCGTCTTCCTTGGCTTCGCTTCGATAGCACTGTTTGCCATTCCTTTTGCAGCAGGCAGTACTTCAAAACCTGTCGTCGCCAATGGAACGATTCTTGGTCAAGTTCTCCTTAGTCCAGTGTGTCCTGTCGAACGGAATCCGCCCGATCCCGCTTGTGCACCAAAACCGTATAAAACCATAGTGAGTGTGCTCAAGAGTTCAAACGGTGCGGTCTATAAGAAAGTTGCGGCGAGCGCTTTAGGACGTTTTTCAATTTCGGTACCTGCGGGTTCCTATGTTCTTCGTGCCTCCGGTGCCAAGGTTTACCCGCGATGCACCGATACGCCAGTGAAGGTAATTGCCAATAAATCGGTTAGCGTCAAAATAGGTTGCGATACAGGTATTCGCTAAATCTCCACTGCGCCCTGAACTTCCACGCTCGCAATTAAAAATATCGCGAAAAAAGTCCTATTTCTTTTTGTATCCTGACGGGCACTTTGGCGAAGCTGCGGTGACTTTCTTAGTCACTTTCCCTTTTACGCAGGTAATGGTGATTTGCTGGATTGGCTTTGGTGGTGTCGCGACTGATGGCATTGGATTTGGCGTGGGAGAAGGTGGGGATGCAACTGGTGGTTGCTTGGGCGGTGGAGATACTTGTGTAGGAGTCGAGGGCGTGGGCGCCACGTCAGTGTGTGCCAATTTCACGGCGAAGATATAGCCGCCAATGTCATGGTCAAAATCACCGCCCCACAGAATCATATTGCCGGCCTTATCAAGGAAAATATCTGGGTCATTTCCGGTGGCATTTCGAAACTTTGGAGCCAAGCCCGTGAAATCAAGTCGAATTGGATTCGTGAAGGAGAGACCATCTTTACTGGTTGCGTAGTACAGCCCCATGATTCCGCCTTGAGATTTCGACGCACCACTGCCGTTGTCGAAATAAAACATGGTGATAGAGCCATCTGAGTGCGAAATTGCTGTGGGATGCTCTGCACTTTGATCAAGTTGGGATCCCTTTCCCACCCTTACTCCAGATTCAGGGGTCCACACCAGTGAGTCAGGCGAGGTCGCACTGAATATTTGTTGTGGATCGGGACCAGTTCCTGCCGCACCTAAAGAAGAAAAGTACGCACGGTATCCACCACTCGAAAGTTTTATGATTCCTGGTCCGCTTAACATTGTTGAAACGCCGTAATCAGATTTCTTGATGCAGTTTTCGGTTTCCACGCTAAATGCCAAGCCGTCAGTTGAGGATGAACAGGAAAGACCTTGGCCCGACATGTTGAACATTCTGTATCCACCCGAGGACAGCTTCATGACTCGAGGCTGACCATGTCCGTTGTCGCTACCAAATGCATTTCCTAGCCTTGAAAAGGTTTTACCATCAGATGATTCAAAAATTTCGATTCCCTTATTTTGCCCAAATACGTAAGCACGTAATTTGCCATCTGGCATTAGGACTCCGGATACATCTGCGACCGGCTGACCCGCTTTAACTCCGAGCAAACTGGGATAGAGAATTGACTCGGAAATTAGAGTGGCTTTATAAGGACCTACAGGAAAGATGTCGTTGGGATCTGCCTTGGAAATCGGGGCACTAAATACGGATAGTAAGAGCAGTGTCGTGGCCACAAAAGTCAGTTTCTTCATCGGAAAAGAATAGATAAAGAATTTTCGTTTTGGTGAAGATTCGCAAAAAACATCGCTAATCTGCCGAAAAAGCGCCTACGCCTACTTCACTTTTTGTACTTTTAGAGCCCTTTCAAGTGCGTCTCGCCCCTCCGCGATCAGGCGCTGAAGTCCTGCGCTCTGATTCTTTCCATCGGACGCTAACCATTGATTTGTTCTGTCTAAGGTCGCTTGAGTCGTGATGTACATCGGGTATCCAGCTTGGGCGAATCGAGTGGTCGCTTCGAGGGATTTTCTCCCCGCCATTTCCACGAGTAATTCGAAAAACTTTTCGACATATCCTTCAATAAGCTCGCGGCCCAGTGGGCGATTGAATCCTCGAAGAAGTGCGACTCGGTTGGCATTCGAAGTTACCTCACTAGCAATCTGCTCCCACGCGCTTACTTTGTCTTGCGCGGTTGGAAGCGCAGCGATGGCGGAGAGATAACTCAACTCACCAAGAGTGGATGGATCCTTTTTGAGTTCGGAATCCAGTTCTGATCGAGTGACCTTTCCTCTTTCAGCAAGCGAACACAGTAGATGCCAGCGAAGGTCGGCGTCCAAGGCAAGTCCCTGAAGTCCGTTGATCAGTAAGGAAGAAATGGATTCGCTCTGTTCATCAGAATTAGCCAACGTTGCAAAGGTGCGCACGAACTGAAGTTGGTGATCACTTCCTGGGTCGGCAGACTTCATAAGTGATTCGATTTCACTGGCTATGCGAGTCCTCAGTGAATCACGGATTGAGGCGGGTGCGTACTCATCAACGGCGGTGGCAAGTCGTTCCGTTATTTGTGTCACTACAGTGATATCGGTTTCACCAGACAAACTCGCAAGTGCAATGTCAACGTAATCGGACGAGGATATTTCTGCGTCGCGAAACATATCCCATGTGGCACTGGAGGCGAGTGCGCGCGCGAGTGAATCGGCGATATTTCCCATGTGGCTCTTCAAAGTGGTGAGTGAATGATCGTCGAAGCGAATTTTCGCGTACGTCATATCTGCGTCATTGAGGAGAACGAGGTCGGCGACTTTCTCACCCACGAGTCCGGGAACATGCGTAAGCGGGCCGGTCACATCTAATTCGATTGATTTGCGACGCAGGATTACTCCGTGGTGCAGGTCGTACAGTCCGATTGCCATTCGATGGGGGCGCAATTGCGTGGACCCGGCTGGCATAGTTGGCGCCTCTTGAATGATGCTTACTGCAGAGTACGCGCCATCGACTATTTTCAGTGCTAGGCGCAGGGTATTCACACCAGCAGTCTCAAGCCAAGTCGCAGACCACGCTGTCAGATCTCTTCCACTTGTCGCTTCCAACTCAACGAGAAGATCGTTCAAGGTTGTGTTCTTAAACGCGTGCTTGGCAAAGTATTTCTGAAGTCCGCGGATGAAATTCTCGCGCCCCACATAGGCGACAAGTTGGATAAGTACGGAGGCACCTTTGGCATAGGTGATGCCATCAAAGTTGTTGTTAGCAGTTTCGATGTCTTCGATTTCGACAGAAATTGGGTGAGTGGAAGACAACTGATCTTGGCGGAGAGCCCAGGTCTTGCGCCTTGCATTGAATTCTGTCCAAATGTTCTTGTAATCGGTGCATTCATTGGTTGCGGTGTATGAGGCCCATTCGGCGAAGGACTCATTGAGCCACACATCGTTCCACCATTTCATCGTGACCATGTTGCCGAACCACATGTGCGACATTTCATGGAGGATCGTGTTAGCGCGATATTTGTAGAGGCGCTCAGTCACTTTGCTTCTGTAAACGAAGAGATCTTCTTTGAAGGTAACAGCACCGACGTTTTCCATTGCGCCCCAGTTGTAATCGACAACTGCAATTTGGTCATACTTTTCAAAGGGGTAAGCGAGCCCGAATACTTTTTCGAAATATGCGAAGCCTTGTTTAGTGACGCGAAAAATAACATCGGAGTCCAGATGTTGTGCGAGTGATTTTCGGCAGTAGATTCCGAGTGGAATTCTCTTTTCGCCAACGTATTCATCGTGGACATGGTGATAAGGGCCAGCGATGAAGGCGGTGACGTAAGTGGCGATGCGAAGTGTCGGTAGAAATTTCCACGTGGTGTATTCGGCACCTGATGGGCTTTTTGATTCCACGGGAGTGTTTGAAATAGCTTCCCAGTGATTTGGGACAGTAGCGGTAAGTGTGAATGTTGCTTTTAGATCTGGTTGGTCAAAGCATGCGTACATATGACGCGTGAGTGCGGGCGCGCATTGCGAATAGAGATAGACCTCGCCGTCGGCAGGGTCGACCGAATACTGAAGACCTTCGCCGTTCTTTGAAAAAATGGCATCCATTTCAATGACGAGCTCGTTTTCAGCGGCTAGGCCTGTGAGGAAAACGGTTTCGCCGTCATAAGAAGAGGTATCGACGGGGGAGCCATTGAGGGTGGCCGAGATGATCCGTTGGGCGGGGGCGTCTATAAAGGAGGAATAGCCGGGGGTATCGCAGGTGAAGCGAACGATGGATTTGGAGTAAAAGGTATCGACGCCAGGGGTGATGTTGATCGTGACGTCGTAGCCCTGGACGTGCAGGTGCTTGGAACGCTCTTCTGCCTCGACTTTAGAAAGATTTACTCCGGTCACTGAACTTCCTTTCGAGAGATTCTCGCCAACAATCAGTACAAAACGGACATAAACGGATACTGAACCTGGATCTGGGCCGGGTTCAACGCTAGAACTTTATGACGTTGGCGGGTCGGTGGGAAGTCGTCTGGGTCCCGAAAAGTTTCAAAAACTCTCGGCGCGTCTTAACACCTATATACCTATTAATAGGAGTAAAACCCTCGTTTTGACCTCGGTGGGGGCGCTGGGTTACGCTCCACCCCTGCTCTTTTAAAGAGCTCTGTCCGATTGCCCTGCGAATCATTTGCAAAGCACTCGTGCGAAGTCTGGCGACACGCCCGACCTCGTGGGTCGGACATTGCGCTGAAATTGAACAGTATCTACAGACGTAAAAGTTGTCTCAACTTTCTACGTCGTGACTAAAGGAGTGAGATGCCAACAATCCAGCAACTGGTCCGTCGTGGTCGCGCAGAAAAGACTACGAAGACGAGTACACCTGCGCTTAAGGGAAGTCCTCAGCGTCGCGGTGTGTGCACACGCGTTTACACAACAACACCGAAGAAGCCGAACTCTGCACTTCGCAAAGTTGCACGTGTGCGTTTGACCAGCGGTATGGAAGTTACTGCATACATTCCAGGTGAAGGTCACAACTTGCAAGAGCACTCGATCGTTCTCGTTCGTGGTGGTCGTGTAAAGGATCTTCCCGGCGTTCGTTACAAAATTATTCGCGGGTCCCTTGATACACAAGGCGTAAAGAACCGTAAGCAATCGCGTAGCCGTTATGGCACCAAGAGAGAGAAGAAGGCTTCCTAATGCCACGTAAAGGACCTGCGGTCAAGTCACCTGTTATTGCCGATCCTGTTTACAACTCACCAGTTGTTACAGCGCTCATTAACAAGATTCTGCTACACGGCAAGCGTTCAACTGCCGAATCAATCGTGTACAACGCACTCGAAGGTTGCCGCGCAAAGACTCAAGTAGATCCAATCATTACTTTGAAGCGCGCCCTCGACAATATCAAGCCAACCGTTGAAGTTAAGTCACGTCGTGTTGGTGGAGCTACATACCAAGTACCAGTTGAAGTAAAAGCTGGTCGCTCAACAACTTTGGCTCTCCGCTGGTTAGTTGATTTCTCTCGCGCACGTCGCGAGAAGTCAATGGCAGAGCGTCTTACCAATGAACTAATTGACGCAAGCAATGGTCTTGGCGCAGCTGTGAAGCGTCGCGAAGACACTCACAAAATGGCAGAAGCCAACAAGGCTTTTGCTCATTACCGCTGGTAATACAAGAACTTTCATCCGAAGCTCAAAAGACGATTACAAGAAACTAAAGGGGATCACTAAGTGGCTGTAGAACAAATCGACCTAGCTACGGTTCGCAACATTGGAATCATGGCTCATATCGACGCGGGTAAAACCACGACCACTGAGCGCATCCTTTTTTACACCGGTATCAACTACAAAATCGGTGAGGTTCATGAAGGCGCTGCCACCATGGACTGGATGGAGCAAGAGCAAGAGCGCGGTATCACTATTACTTCCGCCGCTACTACTTGCATGTGGCACGACCACCTCATCAACATTATTGATACACCTGGCCACGTTGACTTCACCATTGAAGTAGAGCGCTCACTTCGAGTTCTTGACGGTGCTGTTGCGGTATTCGATGGCGTAGCTGGAGTAGAGCCACAATCTGAAACGGTATGGCGTCAAGCCGATCGTTACAGCGTTCCACGTATCTGCTTCGTCAATAAGTTGGACCGAACCGGTGCCAACTTTGATATGTGTGTCGGAATGATTATTTCTCGACTCGGTGCAAAGCCTTTGGTTCTTCAGGTTCCAATCGGAAATGAGTCTGACTTCCTTGGAGTTGTTGACCTCATTGCGATGAAGGCACTTGTTTGGCCGGGAGAGACAAAGAAGGGTGAGGATTACCTCATCGAAGAAATTCCTGCCAACCTTGCAGAGAAGTGCAAGCAAGCACGCCACGATCTCATCGAGGCTCTCGCAGAAGCAGATGATCAGGTTATGGAGAAGTACCTTGATGGTGCCGAACTAACCGAAAAGGAAATTATTGCTGGCATCCGTCGCGCAACATTGGCTGCAAAGGCTGTTCCAGTTCTGTGCGGTTCTGCATTCAAGAACAAGGGCGTACAGCCAATGCTTGATGCAGTTGTTCGCTACCTTCCAAGCCCACTCGATGTTGAATCAATCGTTGGTCACAACATGTCTGATCCAACAGTGGAAATCATTCGCCACCCTGATAACAAGGAGCCTTTCTCGGCCCTTGCATTCAAGATTATGTCTGACCCACACCTTGGAAAACTTCACTTCATTCGAATTTACTCCGGTGTTCTTGAGACCGGTTCACAAGTTCTGAACTCCAACAAGGATCGCAAAGAGCGCATCGGCAAGATTTATCAGATGCACGCTAACAAGCGCGAAGAACGTGATTTCGCTGGCGCAGGAATGATTGTTGCCGTTATGGGCCTTAAGGGCACCACAACTGGTGAAACTCTCTGCGATCCAGATAAGCCTGTTGTTCTTGAATCAATGGACTTCCCAGATCCAGTTATTGAAGTAGCAATTGAGCCAAAGACCAAGAGCGACCAAGAAAAACTTGGCGTCGCGATTCAGCGTCTTTCAGAAGAAGATCCAACATTCCACGTCAAGACTGACGAAGAGACCGGCCAGACAATCATCTCGGGTATGGGTGAGCTTCACCTTGAAATCCTTGTTGACCGTATGCGCCGCGAATTCAACGTTGAAGCTAACGTCGGTAAGCCACAAGTTGCTTTCCGCGAGACCCTTCGCCAAGGCGTTGCTCGTCACGACTACACCCACAAGAAGCAGACTGGTGGTTCTGGTCAGTTCGCAAAGATTCAGATCGCTATCGAGCCTCTCGCAAAGGGTTCTGTCGAAGGCGGATATGAATTCGTTAATAAGGTAACCGGTGGTCGTATTCCTCGTGAGTACATCCCATCCGTTGATGCTGGATGTCGCGAGGCCATGCAATCTGGTCCACTCGCTGGATATCCACTCACCGATGTACGCGTAGTTCTTCTTGATGGTGCCTACCACGACGTTGACTCGTCGGAATTGGCCTTCAAGATTGCTGGTATCGCAGCGTTCAAGGAAGCAGCAAAGCTTGCTTCTCCTGCAATTCTCGAACCAGTAATGGCCGTTGAAGTATTCACCCCTGAAGATTTCATGGGCGATGTCATCGGCGATATCAATAGTCGTCGTGGTCAGATTCAGGCCATGGACGAGCGGTCAGGTGCCCGCGTTGTTAAGGCGCTAGTTCCGTTGTCAGAGATGTTCGGCTATGTCGGAGATCTTCGATCCAGAACACAAGGTCGCGCGAGTTACAGCATGCAGTTCGATTCTTATGCAGAAGTTCCTGCAAACGTTTCGAAGGACATCATCGCCAAAGCTCGCGGCGAATAGTCCATACCTTCACTACAACTAAAAACCCTAACTAAAAGCACTCTCACAACAAGGAAAGACGAGGACCAAAAGTGGCAAAGGCGAAGTTCGAGCGGACAAAACCGCACGTTAACATCGGCACCATCGGGCACATCGACCACGGTAAGACCACTCTTACTGCTGCGATCACCAAGGTGTTGCACGATAAGTTCCCAACAGTTAACCCATTCACCCCTTTCGATCAGATCGATAAGGCGCCTGAAGAGCGCGCCCGTGGCATAACGATCTCGATCGCGCACGTTGAATACCAGACAGAAAAGCGTCACTACGCACACGTTGACTGCCCAGGCCACGCTGACTACATCAAGAACATGATCACCGGTGCAGCTCAGATGGACGGCGCAATTCTCGTGGTAGCAGCAACTGATGGACCAATGCCTCAGACCAAGGAGCACGTTCTCCTTGCTCGTCAAGTAGGCGTTCCATCAATCGTTGTTGCTCTCAACAAGTCTGACATGGTCGATGACGAAGAAATTCTTGAGCTCGTTGAAATGGAAGTTCGTGAACTTCTTAGCAAGTACGAGTTCCCAGGAGATGACACACCCATCGTTCGTATCTCAGCACTGAAGGCTCTCGAAGGAGATGCCGTCTGGGCAGAGAAGATCATGGAACTCATGGACGCAGTGGATGCATTCATCCCACAGCCAGCCCGTGAAATTGATAAGCCATTCTTGATGCCAGTGGAAGACGTCTTCACGATCACAGGTCGTGGAACAGTTATCACCGGTCGTATCGAGCGCGGAGTTGTTAAGGTCAACGAAGAAGTTGAAATCGTTGGTATCCGTCCAGGAAGCACCAAGACAATCGTCACCGGTGTTGAAATGTTCCGTAAGTTGCTCGATGAAGGTCAAGCTGGCGAAAACGTCGGACTTCTTCTTCGTGGAACGAAGCGTGAAGACGTTGAGCGTGGTCAGGTTGTCTGCAAGCCAGGCTCCATCACACCTCACACAGAGTTCGATGCATCTGTTTACATCCTTTCAAAGGATGAAGGCGGACGTCACACTCCATTCTTCAACAACTACCGACCACAGTTCTACTTCCGTACAACTGACGTAACAGGCGTTGTAACACTTCCATCAGGTACCGAAATGGTTATGCCTGGCGACAACATCGAATTGGCCGTTGCGCTGATTCAACCAATCGCCATGGAGGACGGCCTCCGCTTCGCAATCCGCGAAGGTGGCCGCACCGTTGGTGCTGGACGTGTTGTAAAGATCAAGAAGTAGTTTTTCCGGTCGAGCCCGGCGGTGTAAAAGCCGCCGGGTAAAACCAAAAAGTAGTAAAGACTTTTAGCAGTTTTAACAGACAGAGGAGATGCAAATGGCGGGACAGAAGATCCGCATTCGGCTCAAGGCCTACGACCATGAGGTGATTGATAGTTCAGCGAAGAAAATCGTTGAAACTGTTGAGCGCACTGGTGCAACGGTCGCTGGCCCAGTGCCGCTACCTACAGAGAAGAACACGTATTGCGTGATTCGCTCTCCTCACAAATATAAGGACAGCCGTGAACATTTCGAGATGCGCACACATAAGCGCCTCATCGACATCATTGATCCAACCCCTAAGACGGTTGACTCCTTGATGCGTCTCGATCTCCCTGCCGGCGTTGACATCGAGATCAAGCTCTAAGGGATCACAGACAAATGACAAATACTGGATCAATCACGACTCAATCGCAGGGCGCTGC
>Ga0194061_1002275_pt1 | contig 10562 bp, 5 predicted proteins | sample SepL2221m_MetaG_FD_163423 | JGI IMG/M metagenome (GOLD analysis project Ga0194061, IMG submission 163423) | Anoxic zone freshwater microbial communities from boreal shield lake in IISD Experimental Lakes Area, Ontario, Canada - Sep2016-L224-21m | ecosystem: Environmental > Aquatic > Freshwater >...
ATCAGGCCTTCTTTTTCCATTTCATTAGGAATACTATCAAAACAGACAACTGCATATTGATCGGCTACACACATCATAACATTTGTATGATAGATGGGGTATCCTTCTGTATCAACAGCTTCAAATACTATTTGGGTATAGCCCATTTCTTCACAAAATTGTTGTAATACATTTTCATCTGTCCTTATAGAAATACAGGCATATGCAATTTTATGATCCCGGTCTAAAACCATACTGCCAGTACCTTCTAAATATCTTAATCTTATTTCCTGTTCAGTAAAATCAACAGTATTCCTTAATTCAAACTTTTCTGAAATTTGTTTTAATACGGTAGGCTTTCTTTCTTTTCTTCTATTTTCTGCAAACATCGGGTACAGGCAAATCGTGCCATCAGAATGAAAAGAAATCCAATTATTCGGGAATATAGAATCTGGTGTATAAGGCTCAGGACTATCTTGAACAACGGTAACATCTATATCATGAGATCTTAATGTATCCACCAATTGATCAAATTCTTTTAGTGCTTTTTCAGGCACAAGCTGATCGCCGGAATTGATTTGAAAACTATTATTTACAGCAGTTTCCTGGTTAAAATCAAAATGGCTTGGACGAATCATCAAGATATGTGAAGTCGTTTGCATAAAGTTATTTTAGAGCGGTTCTTAAAATAGGCATACTCATACAATGAAATCCCCCTCTGGCTCTTGAAAGTTCTGCTGATGGCATTAATATTAAACAATCTTTCATTTCATCCACAGAAATAGTTCCTGCCTCCAGTTCTTGTATCAGATCCTTTGCATGAATAACACTGAAGCCTGCTTGTTTAAAGGCTTCCGTGGTTTTATCATTTCGGTCATATCCTAAAACTACACCTTCTTTCAAGGCCAATAAATTACAAGAATCTGTCCATTGCTCCCTTGCATTATAAGGGAACTCATTATTCCCGGAAAATATAAAACGAACTTCTCCATCACAATGCAAGTCGTTCTTACTGATATCAACAAGTAGGTCTTCGAGGCTATCGAAATACACCGGGTTCTCTGGAGATTTTTTATGAAATTGAAGAATCTTTATTTTTTCTTCTTTCTTAATCTCGAGAATCCTTTCAATCGCATTTTCATCTTCGTGTTTTACTGCCTTTCGCGAAAAGTTTCCAAGCATTACCCATACATCTCTTTTCACTTGCGTAAAAATGGTATCGATATGCATATAATCTCTTTTCTTAGGAATCTTTACAACTGTTACTTTTTCAACTATATTTTTTTCAAATAAAATATTTGTAATCTGAACGGCGGCTTCTGAGGAAGTTCTTTCGCTTACCCCCACTAATAAATGATTACTGCTAACCACCATAATATCGCCACCTTCTAATGTAATCTTTCTATCATCGTCCTCTTTTGGCATTAAAAAACTATGATGAGAATCGGATAATTCAATAATATTCTCTTTGTAGTTTTCAAATAGGGGATGATTAAAGAAAATATATTTTGCCAAAAGTGCTTCTCTTGTTCTCGCTTTTTTTGCAGGTCTATTTAGTAATACATGATCATTGATCGTAATTCCAATATCTCTTGTAAATATGAAATTTGGAATAGGTGCAAACAACAATTGTTTATCAGCTGATGTTCCCGATACAAATGTTTTTGCTAATTCAGTGGCACTATAATTTAATAATTCTTTCTGTGTTTTATAAGTACAAGCCTCAATAGCGCAAACTGATGCCACTAGTTTTATTTTGATATCATTGTTTTCAAGTACTTGCGCTAATAGCCATTGTAGTTCAATAACTTTATCGGAAGCATAGAAGTCTTTATGATCTGGTTTGTAAAAATTACGATTAGCTTCTATCGCATCTACCATAGCTAGTTTCCCTTTTATTTTTTCAGGGTCTAAAAAGTAGAGTAGAATTTTTGTATAGTAGTCGTATTCATTTCTCCTGATGGTGTCTAAGTGTACAATATCTTCAAAAAGCCAGTCTTGTGCTTTTGAAGGAACTACTTTTCCTAACCCACTATCCGGGCTATGAACTAATAAACGTTTTAACGTGCCAACTTCTGAGGTAACAGACAATTGCTGATCCATACAATAGGTATTGATTAATAAAAATTAGGTTCTTTTATAAATAAATTCTAATTGCCTAGCTAGTGATCTGGCATTGAGTTCAAACCTCTGTACATCCATGCAAAATGGGCAGTAAGAAATGATATTGTAGTACAGTGGTTCATTAATTATTTGCAAGATAGGGTTTTCTTTTTAATGGGTTAACGCCCCGTAGTGTGCCATAACTGGCTATTGGAATAAACCGCACAAACATTTCTTCGCTATACCAATCTTCTTTTTTTGTTTTTTGAATTACGGTAGCATGTTCTTTCATTTTATAGGCAAAATTGCGCATTGCTATTTTTGACTCCCATAAACTAAAAGTAGCTTGCTTTTTCCAGGGGATTTCGCCAATCCCATAAGATCCTATAAAGCCTTCTAAGTCGTTCATTTTATTTGCAACAGGTGCCACATTCGCCCAAAAGCTTTTCATTTTATTCAGCCGAATGGTAGCTCTGGTTAGTATGGCAATAGGACCCTCATATGCTGTATTCTTTTCTAATTGACCGAATACTTCATTGCCATCCCAAAATCCATGCCCCTCGATGGGATTGAGTACAATAGTCCAAATTTCACAATTGAAAAACAGCCACCAGTTTCTTATAAATGATCCATATTGTTGCTTCAGTATTTTTTGATGGTCAATATCCTGTAACTGAACTTGTAAATGAGTTACATCATCGTTTTTAAATACAGAAATGAGTGCCCACTGTCTTAAATCAGGTGTTTTGTCAAAACTCCCATTTTTACCAGAACCCATTAATTTCCAAAAACTGATATTGGGATTCAACCAAAGTGGCAATCGTAAAACTGCCATTGACATCATTCCAGCCCATACTAGCCATTTAGGATATCGTACAATTGTTAGCGTGGTAATCATATTTGAAAATACATGCTTTACAGGTGATAATGATGGAGGGCTTCAAAATAATGGCTATTCCATTCTTTCTGATTAATTTGCTATCATGAAATTGCTAATAACTAACATTCATCAGCTCATTAATGTTCGCACAGAAAATGTTTTGTTAAGGGGAGCAGCTTTGGCAGATTTACCCATGTTGGAAAATGCTTATTTAGTTATTGAAGAGGGATTAATTTCAGATTACGGACTGATGCAACAACTTTCGATTCGTTATCCTGAAAATGAAATGCCTGTTTATGATGCAAATGGCGCTACCGTTTTGCCTAGCTGGTGTGATAGTCATACGCACCTTGTTTTTGCGGCTAGTAGAGAGTCGGAATTTGTTGATAAAATTAATGGATTGTCCTATGCTGAAATTGCTGAGAAAGGGGGCGGTATTTTAAATTCAGCCAACAAATTAAATAGTTCATCTGAAGCAGAACTATATGATTCAGCCTGGAAAAGGCTACAAGAATTAATTGAACTAGGTACTGGAGCGATTGAAATAAAATCGGGTTATGGGCTTACTGTAGAAGGAGAGATGAAGATGTTGAGAGTAATTAAGCAACTAAAAAAAGAGTCACCCATTCCCATAAAAGCAAGCTTTTTAGGGGCTCATACCTATCCACTAAACTATAAACAAAATCACCAGGCTTATATTGATCTTATTAAAAATGAAATGTTACCCATTATTGCAAAAGAAAAATTAGCCGATTATATAGATGTGTTTTGCGAGGAGGGATTTTTTAGTGTTGCAGAAACCAAAGAAATCTGCCAGGCAGGAAAAGCAATTGGGCTAGTTCCAAAGATTCATGCCAATCAATTAAGCGTATCCGGTGGGGTGGAAGCTGGCGTTGCATTAGAAGCACTTTCAGTGGATCATTTAGAAAGTATGGATGAGCATGCAATTCAATCATTGGCAAATTCCAATACCATTGGCACATTATTACCTACTGCTGCTTATTTTTTGAGAATGGCATATCAACCTGCTAGAGCATTAATCAATGCGGGATGTGCCATTGCTATTGCGTCTGACTATAATCCCGGTTCAAGTCCCAGTGGCAATATGAACACCGTAGTTTCAATGAGTTGTATACAACTTAAAATGTTGCCAGAAGAAGCCATTAATGCAGCAACAATAAATGCTGCATATGCCATGGGTTTAGAAGAAAAAATAGGTTCTATTATGAAAGGAAAATTGGCCAATCTGATATTTACCAAACCCATTTCCTCTGTTGCATTTATACCATATGCATTTGGTTCTAATTTGATTGATAAAGTAATGATTAATGGGGTATTTCAATAATTGATATTTTTCTCTATCGAGCTAATTGGTTAAATTACCATGAGCAGGAAATTTCAAACCTAATTTATGAAACATTTCAAGTATTATAACAAAGAAGATATCCTTTCGATTACTAAGATTCGTAGATATGAAACTAAGTTAGGTGAGCGAATTCAAGTTCTTGCTAACAGTAACAATTTAGAACAATCATTACAAGATTCAAAAGCTGGATTTGTTCTTATCGGGATACCAGAAGATATAGGTATTAAGGCAAACCTGGGAATAGGAGGGGCTGACTCTGCCTGGATTCCATTCTTACAGTCTTTTTTAAATATACAGAGTAATGATTTTTTAGAAGGGGGAGAACTATTGTTGTTGGGGCATTTCGATTTCTCTGATATGGAACATTTGATTGAAAATAATGCGTTAAGTTTTGATGAAAGATCAGAAGCATTTCGGCATGCCGTAAATACCATTGATGCGGAGGTGGAACAATTGATTCATATAATTACCCAGAACAAAAAAATACCCATTGTAATTGGAGGGGGGCATAACAATTCTTATCCGTGTATCAAAGGGGCTGCAAAGGGATATTATAAAGCAGGTTTATTACCAATTGCTCAAATTAACGCCATTAATCTTGATGCACACGCTGATCTAAGACCAATGGAAGGTAGGCATAGCGGTAATGGCTTCACCTATGCAGAAGAAGATGGTTATTTAGAAAAATATTGTGTGATAGGAATTCAAGAAAATTACTTGCCTCAAAATGTTTGGATGGATATTGTAAACAACCCATTTGTGGATTGTATTACCTACGAAGATATTTTTATTCATGAAAAAAGATCCTTCCTTCAAGCTATTGGGCACGCGACTTCTTTTACTGATGACACCAGATGTGGAATTGAATTAGACCTTGATATTGTGGAAGATGTTTTAAGCAGTGCTAGTTCTCCCGTTGGCATTAGCACTAATCAGGCTCGTCAATATATCCATTTTGCAACTGCACAATCCAAAGTAGCTTATCTGCATATCTGTGAAGGAGCTACTCATTTAACAGATGGAAGATCCAATCCAAGTACCGGTAAACTAATTAGTTTTTTAGTTAGTGATTTTGTAAAAGCAGTTTTGATCGACTAATTTTTACCGACCATTTCCTGGTTTTTTAACCGGAGCTGGCATAATTGCCTTTCCTTTTTCAACTGTTTTGTTTACTGGTATCGGCGATTTTCCATCAGTGGTTTTTGGAGTGGTTTGTGGTTTAAGATCTGACTCTTTTAGTTTTGAATTTTTAGTTGCATCTAAATTGATATCTGATTCCGGTCTGATTTCTTCTGCTTTAATTTCTTTGGGTACTTCATAATCTGTACTAGTACCATTACCCTGGTCTTCACCTTCACCGATCATTGGTGCGGTGGTTCCATTGAAATAATCAAAGTTAATTTCACTCATGTTTTCTGGCTTCACAAATGTCTGACTAGGATCCAATCCACAATTTGGATCTGCAGCAGCTTTGGCATAGAAATAAGCCCAAATAGGCATGGCCGCTCTTGCTCCTTGTCCATTTAAATTCTCTCCATTAAAACGAATAAATCGATCGTCTGCACCCACCCATGTTCCTGCAAGGATCTGGGGTGTATAGCCCATAAACCAAGCATCACTATTGTCGTTAGTAGTTCCTGTTTTACCAGCCATTTCTAAATTCCCGGGTAAATCATAAGCCCAAATTCCTCTTGCTGTACCAAATTGAACAACACCCTGCATCATTTTAACCACGGAATAAGCGGTTACTTCACTAATTACTTCTTTACGTTTGGGGCTAAAGCTTTCTAATACATTTCCATTTCTATCTTCGATCCGGGTAATATACATGGGTTTTGCATTCATGCCCCTACCCGGGAACATACTATAGGCTTGCATCATTTCAAATAGTGAAATTTCGCAGGAACCTAATGCAATGGAAGGATAGGGTTCTATTTTTGTTTGCAGATCGCATCGCTTCAAATAATCCACAAACCTTTTCGCTCCGTTATTGCCCACAGCATCAAGTTGCTTCATGATATATGCGGAGGCACAGTTTCTAGATTTAGCCAGAGCTTCAGCCATAGTAATGGTAGCACCTGTACAAGATTTACTGGTAGCAGGAACTAAACCATAAGTACCAAAACTTTGTTGTTGATCTTCTACTGTTGTATTAGGTGTAAAACCTGCTTCTTCAATCGCTAAACTATAAAGAAGTGGTTTCATGGTAGAACCTACCTGACGTTTCGTATTAATATTCGCGTGGTCGTACTTGAATGTCTTAAAATCGATTCCACCAACCCATGCTTTTACTTCACCGGTATTCGGGTCCATCGCCATAAAACCAGCCTGCATCATTTGGCGAGTATATTTTATGGAATCATAGGGGGTCATGAATGTGTCTTTACCCCTTGTATTATTCCATGCAAAAACATGCATCGGAATCTTTTGTTTAAAGCTGGTTTTTATGTCCTCTTCATTTATGCCTTCTTTTTTCATGAAATGCCAACGATCACTTTGCTTCATTGCAGATTCTAAAGTGTTTTCATGATCTTTCCAAACTGATCCGTTTTTGATATTATCCTGTGTATTCAGAATCTTTTGCATATAGTTCATATGCTTTGCTACAGCTTCCTCTGCATACATTTGCATCCTAGGGTTGATGGTAGTATAAATGCGAAGTCCGTCTCTGTATAAGTCGTAATTATCGCCATTACTTTTCTTATGAAGTTTGCACCACTTCTTCATGTCTTCACCCAATACCATTCTAAAGTAGGGCCCAAGACCTGCACTTTCATCCAGTTTTTTATAATTTAATTCAATTGGCTTTCTCTTTAAAGTTTCGGCTTCAGAAACATTTAAATAGTTCTGTTGAACCATCCTGTTCAATACTAAATTTCTTCTTTCTAAAGCCTGACGAGGATTTCTTCTCGGATTATATAATCCAGGCCCATTGATCATTCCAATTAAGACTGCAGATTCTTCTATGTTTAAACGATCAGGTTCTTTTTGAAAAAAGGTTTTAGCACCATTTCGAATTCCAAATACGTTATCGCCAAAGGCAACTGTATTCAGATATAATGTGATGATTTCTTCTTTCGTGAAATTTCTTTCTAATTTAATAGCAATGATTCCTTCTTTTAATTTTTGAATACTTCTAAGCAGAAAATTTTTAGTACTCCAATTCTCCGTGAATAAATTTTTTGCTGTTTGCATCGTAATGGTACTTGCTCCCCCTTGACTACCCAAATAGATGAATGCTCTGGCTAGTCCCTGTGCATCAATTCCACTATGGTCATAGAATCTTTTATCCTCAGTAGCCACAAGTGCATTGATGGCGTGTTTACTGATATCCTTATAAAATACATTAATTCGATCCTCTACATAATATTTTCCCATCAGATAGCCATCCTGTGCATACACTTGGCTGGCTTGTAATGCAGTTGGGTTCTCGATATCTTCAATGTCTGGCATATCTCCAATCCAGCCCCAATTAATCATCAACAAGAAAAGGATAACAAATCCCATCCCGCCAAAAAATATACGCCAAAATATTTGAACCGGTCTAGACATATTGAAAAGTATAAATCTTTGTAAACTTATTGTAAATCTAAATAACTGTTATTGAATCTTTGGTTAGGATTTTTAAAAAATATCAGGAAAAATACCATGCATAAAGGTTTTATAAGCTGCAATGTCTTTATTCACCAATAATAGGCTCAGGTTTGAACTACTGATAATGGTGAAACTATATTTATCAGCTGCTAACCAAGGAATAATTCTGGAAGCAGCTAAAGGTTTTGTTTTATTTAAATAACCTACGGCATCTCCAGCATTAACAAATGGCCCTATTAATATTAATTGTTGTTGATTGGTAACAGCCGATGCATTAATACCTAATTTTAGGTTATTATAATTATCTCTGTTATATCTATTAAACGCATTCTTACCCTCACTTGCATAAATGCCATCTACTTTTGTAAGCACCACTGCTACATATTGTGAGTCTGCAGGATTAAAAGAAAAACCATCTTTGGCAATTGTTATTGGTTTAACAGTTGGTGCAGCAATCCCAGGTAATTTTAATTCTTTTGGTGTTTGTTTTACGGTAGAACCAGATTGAAATGGTACGGCTGTTTTTACGGTTGCAATCGTATCTATATCGATTTGGCGAATCGCTTCTTCTACTGGTTTTTCAATTTTAAGATTCGTAAGATAAGTTTCAATTTCCTTTCTTCTATGTAATACATCCACCATGATTGCTGCTTTATCAGACATAGGCGATTTTGGGAAACGAGCTAAGATCACTTCTAGTCGTTTATTTGCAATACTATCTTCCCGGTTCTTTATATAGTAGATGGCTTCAATATACAATTGCTGAGGTGTCCAATAAGTTGTACCATATATTTTATCAGCTTTTTGCTTTGTTTCAATTGCTTTTGTAAAGTCGCCAGCTAAAAACAAATCATAAATCTGTTTATACGTTTCAGTAGCAGGATCGCTCTTAACTTCTTTTACTTTTTGTTGTGTGAGTCTACTAAAATTTCCATTTGGAAAGTTCATCTTCAAAAGGTTCCTGATAGAATCGGCTTGGATCGGTTGATTATTTCGGTCGTAGCAAATTGCAAGATTAAAATATGCTTTTTCTGTTTCGTTAATATTAGTAAATCTTGTTACCACAGTTCGAAAATCTTCTATAGCGCTTGGATAGTCATATAGGTCGTTTTGAAATGTATTGCCATTCCCTACTAAAGCTGTAAGCACTTTGAAATAAGAAGCCAACATTTTTTCATTTGTTAGAGGAAGATCATCAGTCAGTGCATCAATACTAAGTTCCTTTGTTTTGGGTATTATTGCCTCGCCAGCATTTTGTGTTATATTTTTAGAATTAGGATTCGACTTTGAGAATGATCTCTCTACAGAAGATTGCCTTCTCCAATTATCCACATTGGGTCGATTCCCCCATTTTGCTTTAAATTCAGTGAACCCTCTTGTCTTTAAAGAAAAGTTCTGAAAATAAAAATCTGTACCGCCTCCGCCAAATTGAGAATTGTTTTGTGTTAGAATATTTTGATTGTTTATATTGCCAAAAGTAGTTTCAGAATTTTCTAATTCTTTTAATCCTGCTTCTTTTCGCAATTGCTTTAATTTATTATTTAAAAAAGCAGTTCTTTCTGGTAGTGGTAATAAAGCTATTTTTTGCAAACTATCTTCTGTATAAATAATAGTGAGGTTATCATTGATTATTTTAAGAGCAGGTTTTCTAGTATTTACCCTTAATTGGTCTGCATCTTTTAGCTGACTAATATCTAAACTATCATAAAATCGATAAGCATCCTGATAATGTTTTCTGGTATAATTTAAATCGGCTAATAATAAAAAACTTTCTTGTCTTTGAAAAAGGTTATTCTGATTGAACTTGATGCTTTTTAATAAATAGCCTTGAGCTTGGTCGGGATGATATTGTTTTAATTCTAATTTAGCAGCAGCATAAAAAATGATGTCTTTATATTCTTCATATAAAGGCCTTTTCCCCATTTTTTTTAGCTCTTCTAAGTTTTGTTGAACGGCATCTTTTTTATGAACTGATTCCAATGAGCTGATAGCCAAATGCGCATATACTTCAAGGGTAGGATCAACTGTTATTTTTATTGCTTGTTTAAAATGAGATACAGCTATGCTATCCTTACCAACAGTTGTATATAGTTGTCCAATTAAATACTGCCATCTTGCTCGTTCTCCCTTATTAATGGCTCTGTCAAGCGCTTTTGTTAGATGAACAGCAGCACTATCAGGGGTGTTTTCTATATAATATTTATAGGCGATCAATTCATGTAAATGGGGATAAAGACGAACAGGAAAATTTGGATCTATTCGAAGAATTTCTATTAACGCACCTGCCTCAGCTATTTTATTTTGTTCAAGATAAGTTCTAACCCTCCAAAGAAAACTTTCATTTCTACCAGGAGGATTACTAGTTAGTTTTTTCCAAAGGCTTTTTGATTCAACGGTAGAAATAGAAAATGATCCTTTTTGATTACTTGCATTACTTCCAATAGGTATATCATAGCCATCATCTTTGGGCGCAAAGGAATAATTAATGTATTGGAAAACTGTTGCAGCAGAATCATAGTATTGTTTATATAGGTAGGCCTGTCCCATTAATAGATAAAGATCGTCTACCCAATCTGTTCTTAAATCGTGTAGTAAAATACCTGCAGTACATTTATATATAACAGAATCTAATTGTACATT
>Ga0194061_1002279_pt1 | contig 10548 bp, 11 predicted proteins | sample SepL2221m_MetaG_FD_163423 | JGI IMG/M metagenome (GOLD analysis project Ga0194061, IMG submission 163423) | Anoxic zone freshwater microbial communities from boreal shield lake in IISD Experimental Lakes Area, Ontario, Canada - Sep2016-L224-21m | ecosystem: Environmental > Aquatic > Freshwater >...
GAAGAGACGCTTTGGATCTTTGAAAGCCAGACCCTTGCTTTCAGTTCCTTTCAAGGCCAGACTGAGCACATCATCCAGTTCCATGGCCTGGGTTGGTTTATCGCAACCATGGCATTGGGCATCCAGGTAGCGGCCCAGCCAGCCTGTATTCACAAATTCATTGCTGGCGCTGGCGGTTTGCCAGATATCCATACTGCGAAAATGCGAACGATCAGGATTGGGATATCCAACACTATTCAGGATCGACAGATTGCCCTCATCGTACAAATTTTTAAAATATTCCAATGCCGGATTTAATCCTACTTCATCGGTGATCGATAAAGCCTTATCCTTTGCGATGCCCAATTTTGGACGAAGCTGATAATAAATATCATTGCGCACCGGGATCACGGTATTCAGTCCGTCGTTGCCCCCGCTGAACTGGATAACCACTACCACTTTATTTCCGGGAGGCACCATCTGGGGCCGTTGCAGTGCAGATAAAAATCTGGGCATCATGAGCGAAGCCGTGGCCAGGGAACCTGTTTGTAAAAATGTTCTGCGCTTAAAAAGCATGTGGGTTAATTTTTATAATTAATTTTCAATGTTGCGGTACACTAACACAATTGATATTCGGGAGTACTCATCAGATTTACGATGGCGCTTTTAATAAAATTCTCCCGGTTCTCCTGATTTAAATATTTTTCCAGCATAGTATTGCTTGATCGGGTGGGCGTTTGCAGCACCGTGGCGGCGATCTGTTGCAACAGGTTTTCACGCGCTACTTTTTCAAAGATGGCCGTAACCGAAGGCCAGTCAATCTTTGCTGCCCCACCCTGTACCGATGCCTTGAGGCGCTTCATCCCCATATCCATCATCTGCCCCATCATGGCATCATCATCGCTCTTGGGATGCAGGTCCATCACATCATTGGCCGATAGGATCTGGGGAAGTCTTAACCGCAGCATCAACGAACTGCTGTCGATCCATGTTTTTCCTCCGGGCCATCCCGCTACATTGGGTGGGTAAAATAGTACTTGACCCAGTACCCGCTGAAACAGCAATTGTGCCTGATCAGATTCCAGTTCCATCGGCAACAACCTGCGAATGCCGGCCAGCAACACGATGGGAGATTTTATGATAATGCCGATATTCTTTTCGTCATAGAACCAGTCGCTCGTAAAAATATCTTCCAGCAATAGTTTGATATCATACCCATTCTTGAAAAAGCGATTAGCCAGCCAGGTTAGTTTGTTTTCATCTACGGTTTCATTCACTAAGAACACATACAATTTTCTGCAGATGAAATTGGCTGTTTGCTGTTGTGATAATAATATATCAAGCACATCATCTCCATTCCAGTTACCGGTTTTGCCCAGGATGGTCTTTTCGCCATCGTCGTGCTGCATTTTCCGAAACTGAAAATCTCCCTGCAGGTTGAACCCCCATCCGGTAAATGCCCGGGCGGCTTCTTTTACATCGTTCTCGGTATAATTGCCACGCCCCATGGTAAACAATTCCATCACTTCACGGGCAAAATTTTCATTGGGGTGTTGTTTTTTGTTTTGCTGATTATTCAGGAACTGAAGCATGGAGGCGCTTTTACTCACCGCCTTCAGCAGTTCTTTGAAATTGCCGAGTGCATTTTCTCTAATGAGCTGTAGCAGTTCCTGCTGATAATAGCTGTTGATCACCCGGCAGGCGAAATGGCCATGCCAGAACAAGCTCATCTTTTCCCTTAACTGGGCCTCACTGTTGATCATTTCATTGAGCCAGCGGATATTCAGACTTTTCAGATCATCGCGCGACATCTGCTGCAATTGCTTTTTCTGTTCCGGACTGAGTTCTTTCTTCTCGATTTTGGTAAATTCTTTTGCCCCGTTGAAAAAACCATCCACCAGGTTCTGAGATACTTCCAGTTTGGCAGGAGTTGCTGCAGAGCTACTGAGCAAACGTTGCCATAATTGTTTGGGGGATATTTTTTCGAGGGATGCTGCGTTCTCCGCCATTGGACCAAAGGCAGCCCGCCACAACAAATGCTGGTTCTTAATACGATTGGTTACAGCCATACAGGTAGAAAATTTTAAATTGAGCAATACAACCCGGGTAAGACGGCAGGTTGTACACAAAGTTTAATGAATAAATTAACTTATTGTGCCATTAAAAAACAATGCTTAATATTTACCGATTTCGGTTTAAGTTTTAACTGGGCTTCGACAAGCTCAGCCTGACAGAAAGTTGTCACGCTTGGACAAGGCTTCGACAAGCTCAGCCTGACAGAAAGTTGTCACACTTCGACAAGGCTTCAACAAGCTAAGCCTGACAGAAAGTTGTCACACTGAGCTTGTCGAAGTGGAAATAAAGCATGAAACCAGTTTTTGAATAAAATTGATATTTAATAGCTCACTAAGCTGATTATTTATAAATACCATGCCAGAAATAAGCATACAAAATCCGGCTGAATCATTAACTTGTAATCAAGATATGAGACCCAATGCCTTAAAATATCTTTGTCCGCTGATGATCTATGTCTTCTCAGCCCTGGCCTTCACCCGGCCGGGTTGGATCACCTGGAGCCCGGTACTTTTTGTTTGGGTATTTGTTCCTATCCTGGAACTCTTCCTGCCCGCCGATGATCGGAATTTCAATGAAGCAGAAGAAGCGCTAGCGAAAAAAGACAGGCTATATGATTATTTGTTATACGCTATCGTACCCATTCAGTTTGCTGCACTTTTCCTTTTTATTCAATCCCTGCAGGCCACCGATATGGCCTGGTGGGAACTAACAGGCAGGATCATGAGTATGGGCCTGCTTTGCGGAACCTTTGGCATCAATGTGGCACATGAACTTGGGCATCGGGTTAATCCTGTTGAACAAGCGATGGCAAAATTATTATTGCTTACTTCCCTGTACATGCATTTTTTTATTGAGCATAATAAAGGACACCACAAACATGTGGCTACCCCACAAGACCCCAGCAGTGCCCGTTACAATGAACTTCTTTATCTTTTTTTGGGACGCAGTGTATGGTATTCTTATTGGTCGGCCTGGCGCATTGCCAATGAGGACATGCGTAAGTCCGGGCGTGGAATTTTTCACTGGAAAAATGAAATGCTGCAGGCGCAGATCATTCAAATTTTATTTGTGGTAGGTATATTTTTATTTTTCGGTTGGCTGACTACAGTTTATTTTTTATGCGCGGCTATATTGGGCATCAGTATGCTGGAAACAGTAAATTATATTGAACATTATGGTTTACAACGCAGGCAACTCGACAATGGGAAATATGAACGAACCCTTCCGATACATAGCTGGAACAGCAATCATTTAGTAGGCCGGTTGATGCTATTTGAATTGAGCCGACACAGCGACCATCATTATATGGCCAGCAGAAAATATCAGATACTCAGGCACCATGATGATGTACCTCAATTACCTACAGGATATCCGGGCAGTATGATGCTTGCCTTAGTGCCTCCGGCCTGGTTCTATGTAATGAATAAACGGGTTGAAGCATTAAAAACAATGCCCCGATCTGCTGAGGTTGCAGACGATCAATATTGAGTCAACTGATCTTCCTTTAAATTATTTTTTTGCGTTGGCAGTTACATAGGCCAGCACATTGGTTCTTTCTGTCTGACTCAGGTTAGCCCTTGTATTTTCAACAGCCATAATACTTGCCCAACGGGCTGCGGTATAATCAGATACTACTTTAAGTCCGTGGCAAGTTCCGCATTTTGCATTATAAGTGGCCTGACCAGCCCTGGCTGATTCATCGCCTGTTCCCGCCTTGGCTACAATTTTAGAACCGGCTACCGGTGAATTGGCACCTGCTACGGCACCCGTTCCGGTGGCGGTTGTAGTACTGCTGCTGGTGCTATATGTAGACGGTGTATTGGACCCTGATCCGGTGTTTGATATTACCGTTCCGGAGTTGGAAGAAGGAATTTCAGACTTGCTTGGCGCTACTTTTTTTGCACAGCTAAACACTACGACTGCCATTGAGCATAAGAGGAAAAATTTTTTCATATCCATCAATTTTTAAGAATTATAAATATAGTGACATTACCCAAACCGTGGGGCCCGTTTAAAAAAATAATTTGTTAATGAATGGACGCTGCGCCAAAATAGGTATGCAGGATATTGGGCAGTGCGATCCCCTGTTCGCCCTGATTGTTCTCGAGCAAACAAGCTACGATACGGGGCAATGCCAGCGATGACCCATTGAGCGAATGCAACAACTGCGTCTTGTTGTCGCCATCCTTGTAACGGATCTTCATCCGGTTGGTTTGAAAGGTCTCGAAATTGCTCACCGAACTTACTTCCAGCCATTTTTGTTGCGCCGCACTATACACTTCAAAATCAAATGTAAGCGCTGATGCAAAGCTCATATCGCCGCCGCATAAACGAAGAATGCGGTAAGGCAGTTCAAGTGATTGCAATAATTTTTCCACATGGGCTACCATCTGGTCCAATACAGCATAACTATTATCGGGATGCACCAATTGCACGATCTCTACTTTATCAAACTGATGAACCCTGTTGAGCCCGCGTACATCGCTACCAAAGCTGCCCGCCTCTCTTCTGAAGCAAGGCGTATAGCCCGTCATCTTTACCGGCAGCTCTGTTTCTTTGATGATCTCATCGCGGTAAATATTGGTAAGGGGTACTTCGGCGGTAGGGATCAGGAAAAAATTATCGGCAGTGGCATGATACATCTGTCCTTCTTTATCGGGCAACTGTCCGGTTCCATAAGCAGAAGCTTCATTCACCATCAAGGGTGGAAGATATTCGGTATAGCCTGCATCAGTATTATAATCCAGAAAATACTGGATCAGTGCGCGCTGCAGTTTTGCTCCCTTGCCTTTGTACAATGGAAATCCGCTTCCGGTGATTTTAGCGCCGGTTTCAAAATCAACGATATCATATTTTTTGATGAGGTCCCAGTGCGGAACAGCATTTGCTGATAATGTAGGTTTTACTCCGCCTTCTCTTACCACCACATTATCCTCCGGCGTTTTCCCCAGTGGCACAGACGTATGCGGCAGGTTGGGCAGTTTCACCAATTCATCCTGCAAACTGGTTTCAGCTGCAGAAAGTTGTTGGCTCATCAACTGCATATTATTCTTATGCTGGGCTACTTCCTGCTTCATGGCTTCAGCTTTTTCTTTTTCGCCCTTGCCCATGAACATACCAATTTCTTTACTGGCCGCATTGATCGATGCCTGTAAATTCTCTGTTTCGGTTTTAAGTTTACGTACCTGTTCGTCTGTTTGTATAAGACGATCTACCACGGATACATCAGAAAAATGCTTGATCGCTAATTTCTCTTTCACCAGGTCTGCATTTTGCCGTATGTAATTTATTTGTAACATCTCTGCTCGTTTTTTTGCGAAGATACAATTTTGATACAGAGTTGAACCTGCGGCTACTGGTAAACAGCATGAATGGGCAGATTGTACAACTGCCTGCCGCAATGATCCAATCAATTATCTTTGCGCCATGCAAGAGGCAAATAATGATCTGCAAGTACGTTGGCTGAAACTGCGCATCCTGCTAAAGGAAAGGTTTGGCATAAAACCGGATATGGATGGGATCCTCTTTCTGATCGGCATACAGGAGCTGGGAACAGGAAAACAGGATTTTTCGAAAGAACAGAAACAAGACCTCATGCATATTGCCGTTTGTACCATACTTTCGCAAAGCGGTTATTATGCCCTAGAGGGTCAAGATGAGGATGGATGGCCACATTTTACCCAGCTGAAACCTTTACCCGGACTGGTTATGATGGAACAGGAAAATTTTTTAAAAGACCATGTCTTACTATATTTTCAAAATCAAAAATTCATCGACTAATTAAGTATGAACAAGATCAAGATCCCCTTAATGATGGCCCTTCTGGCCTTTTTTTCCATCAGTACACTGGCCCAAGTAAAAAAACCAGTTCCTAAAAAAACAGTTGTGACCCAAAAAAAACCAGTGACCAAAATACAACCAGCCGTTAAGATCCCCGGTACACGGATACAGATCACCACCGATTCTGGGGTTATTGTAGTGAGGCTTTACGATAAAACACCGAAGCACCGCGACAATTTCATCAAACTGGCCAATGAACATTTCTTCGATAGTTTATTGTTTCACCGCGTGATCAATGGATTCATGATCCAGGGTGGCGACCCCGAAAGCAAGAATGCCCTACCGGGTGCAATGCTGGGAAATGGAGATGTGGGTTACACCATTCCGGCAGAATTCGATACGGCCCTATATCATAAAAAAGGAGCACTGGCAGCAGCCCGTACCAATAACCCTGAAAAAGCCAGCAGTGGTTGCCAGTTTTACCTGGTACAGGGAAGGCCCTATGGCGACGATGAGCTGAATAATATAGAAATGCAGATGGGCACCAAATTCTCTGCTGCCAAACACAAAATGTATAAAACGATCGGAGGTACCCCATTCCTGGATATGAATTATACGGTATTTGGGGAGGTTGAATCAGGACTGAATGTGATTGATAAGATCGCAGGCGTACCCAAGGATGGAAGCGACAGGCCGATCGGAAATGTACGCATGAAGATCGTGGTACTTAAATAAACCCTGAAAATGCAAGTCACAATTGATAAAAACTTTAATTTGCAGTCCTAATTTAATTTTAACTGAACCAACATGAATTTTCCAGAAAATCTGCACTACACCAAAGACCACGAATGGATCTCCTTAGAAGGAAATGTAGCCACTATCGGCATTACTGATTTTGCGCAACATGAATTAGGAGATATTGTTTATATAGACATCAGTGCAAAGGGTAAAGCCCTTGCTGCTGAAGAGATCTTTGGTTCGGTAGAAGCGGTAAAAACCGTGAGCGACCTGTTCTTACCTGTTGCCGGAACCATCACAGAAGTGAATCCTGCATTGGATGGCCAACCCGAATTGGTGAACAATGATCCATACGGACAAGGCTGGATGGTGAAGATGACGGTTACCAATGTAGACGATGTGGCCAAGTTGATGAATGCCACTGCATATAGTGCAACTGTTTCCTAGTAAATGTACATGAACCCTTCTGCCAACAATCCCGGAAAACCCGGTGGTAAAAAATTTATACCAGGCATTGCCTGGTTTTTTTTCGTGTTGGTATTGCTATGCTTTCCGGGGTCAGATATTCCCAGCGTGGATGATTGGATGAACAAAATTTTCTTTGACAAATGGGTGCATACCGGATTGTTTTCCATTATGGCTTTCTTATTCATGTTCCCTTTTATTAAATCATCCCTACCCACCAAAGAAAAATGGCATTACCTGATCAAGATCGCTATCGCCACATCCATTTGGGGCATTACGAGCGAAGTCTTACAAAAATACTTTATCCCCGGGCGGAGTTTTGACCTATTCGACTGGGCGGCAGACAGTTTGGGTGCCCTAATCGCATTCTTATATGGCCGGTTCCTACTGTTAAAACAACGCAAAGGCCCAAACAGCCTGTGAAATGGCCCTAACGGTTTGTTTCATCCACTTTAACTTCTTACATTTGTAGCTATGCTGAACGTCGAAAACATGGAGTACAACACGACCAGAAACCATCTGATCATGAAAGAATATGGCCGTCATATTCAAAAGATGGTTGAATACCTGTTGTCGATCCAAGATAAAGAAGAAAGGCAACGGAATGCCTATGCCGTTATTGAACTCATGGGCTTTTTAAACCCACACCTGAAAAATGTGGAAGATTTCCGGCATAAATTATGGGACCATCTTTTCCTGATCAGCGATTTTACGCTGGATGTAGAAAGCCCATACCCCATCCCCACTCGTGAAACCCTGAAGGCAAGGCCCGAAAGGTTGCGCTATCCAAAAAGATATCCCCGCTTTAATCATCTTGGAAAGAATATTGAAGTGGTTATTGATAAGGCACTGAATGAAGAAAATCCTGAAAAGAAACAAGGGTTCGCAAATTCCATTGCTTATTACATGAAGCTCACGTATAGCAACTGGCATAAAGAACTGGTACACGATGATGCAATACAAAGTGAATTATCGACGATGACTAAAGGGGAACTGGAATTCAATAATCGTCCGTTTGTAAAACACAGAACCGATAACCGGGATGAGCGAGACGATTATGGCAGTGGCCGCGCAGGATACCGGAAGAATTTTGGTGGCCGAAGCAATGCGGGAGGCAGTAGGGATAATCGTGGCGGCGGCGGCGGAAGGGATAGCCGTGGCGGCGGAAGGGGTGGCGCGGATAATAACCGCAACAACAACAACCGGAATTTCAAGAAAAGGTATTGATCTAATTATATTTTAACGAAACCCTGATTTTCTAATAAGACATCAGGGTTTTTTATTTTTGCGAATCTGTCCATACCTACTGAACGGCAATCTTGATTATCTTTAAGCTATGGGATCATTTGAAGTATTAGGAGGAAAAAAATTATCGGGCACCATTACTCCACAAGGTGCCAAGAATGAGGCTTTACAGATCATTTCGGCTGTATTGCTTACGGCAGAGCCGGTAACGGTAACGAATATACCCGACATCATTGATGTAAACCTGCTGATCGAATTGCTGCATGAAATGAATGTGAAGACTGACCGGGTTAGTGCCGACACCTGTGTGTTCCAGGCAAATGCCGTTGATGTAGAATACCTGAACAGTGATGCCTATCATAAAAAAAGTGGTAAGCTCCGTGGGGCTGTGATGCTCGCTGGCCCATTGCTGGCCAGATTCAAAAAAGCATATATCCCCAAACCCGGAGGAGATAAGATCGGAAGGCGCAGATTGGATACGCATATCATTGGTTTCGAAAAACTAGGTGCCAAGTTCACTTACCACGATGATGGATATTTCTATTTATCGGCCGACCATTTAACAGGCACAATCATGCAACTGGATGAACCCAGTTTGACGGGTACGGCCAATATTCTGATGGCGGCTGTACTGGCCAGGGGCAATACCACCATTTATAATGCAGCCTGCGAACCCTATATTCAGCAGCTCTGCAAAATGCTGAACCGAATGGGCGCCCGCATCACCGGCATCGGCAGCAATATGCTGATGATCGAAGGGGTTCCAGCATTGGGAGGCACAACACACAGTATGTTGCCGGATATGATCGAAGTTGGTTCTTTCATTGGACTGGCGGCCATGACGCAAAGTGATATCACCATCAAAAATGCAGGGATCGAACACCTCGGCATCATCCCCGCAAAATTTCAGCAACTGGGTATCCAACTTGAATTCCAGGGCGATGATATCCATATTCCTTCGCAAGAAATATATGAAATACAACAATACATGGATGGTGGCGTGCTTACTATTTACGACCATCCATGGCCTGGCTTTACACCCGATCTATTGAGTATCGTATTGGTTACCGCCATACAGGCTAAAGGCAGTGTACTCATCCACCAGAAAATGTTTGAAAGCCGCTTGTTCTTTGTAGATAAGCTGATCGATATGGGTGCCAAGATCATTCTTTGTGATCCGCATCGGGCAGTAGTGATCGGATTGGAACGTGAACAGCAGCTACGCGGTATCGTGATGAGCAGTCCGGATATCCGCGCAGGCGTGGCACTCCTCATTGCAGCATTGAGTGCACAAGGCAAAAGTGTGATCCAGAATATTGAACAGATCGATCGCGGATATCAACATATTGATACAAGACTGAAACAGCTCGGTGCTGATATCACCCGCATCGTTTAATACAACGCACATGACCAACAGCAATCATAAACTCATCATTATCACCGCTCCCTCCGGAGCCGGAAAAACTTCTATTACCCGTTTCCTGATGCAGCAGTTTCCGCAATTGGCATTTTCGGTTTCGGCGGCCACCCGCAAACCAAGGGGAACTGAAAAAGACGGGGTGGATTATCATTTTATTTCTGAAGAAGACTTTAAACAAAAGATCCAGGACCAGGATTTTGTAGAATGGGAAATGGTATATGAAGGTAAATATTACGGAACCCTGAAATCAGAACTGGAACGCATCTGGAACCAGTCTAAAATACCCGTACTGGACATTGATGTAAAGGGCGCCATCCATGTTCAGCAACAATACCCGCAAACCTCGTTGAGCCTGTTTATCGTGCCACCATCGGTAGATGAATTAAAAAAAAGGTTGGAAAGCCGGGGTACAGAAACCGAAGCCTCCCTTACTGCCAGGATCAATAAAGCCGCTTATGAATTGTCGTTCAAAACCCATTTCAATCAATGTGTAGTGAACGATAACCTGCAGCAGGCCTGTGAAACAGCAGAAAAAATAGTATCCGGTTTTATACAAAACGGACAGCAGTAATTCATCGAACATATCAAAGTACTTACTTAATTTAGCTTATGGATTGGATGGCACTCATTGCAATTGCAGCCTCCCTGCTGCTGATCGGTTTTTTTGCAGGAATCGAAATCGCCTTCGTTTCGGCCAATAAGCTATCAATTGAACTGAACCGTAAACAAGGCAATCACAGCGGAAGGGTTTGGGGTAATTTTGCAGATCACCCCGCTCGTTTTATCGGCACCACCCTGATCGGCATCAATTTAGTATTTGTGGTATACGGACTCCTGATCGGAGA
>Ga0194061_1002281_pt1 | contig 10547 bp, 5 predicted proteins | sample SepL2221m_MetaG_FD_163423 | JGI IMG/M metagenome (GOLD analysis project Ga0194061, IMG submission 163423) | Anoxic zone freshwater microbial communities from boreal shield lake in IISD Experimental Lakes Area, Ontario, Canada - Sep2016-L224-21m | ecosystem: Environmental > Aquatic > Freshwater >...
AAGCCGCGCGAATGGGAAGTCCGCTGCACGCCGATCTTCAATATCAATTACGCTTACGTGCGCGAAAACTTCGCGGTGAAGATCGATCCGCGCAAGGGCGACAAGCGATTCGATTCGCAGGTCACGTTTAATGAATTCTTTGGTGAATACCATTTCGCCGATTTGTCTCCTAACTACGATTTCGTGGCGGCCCGAGCTGGCATCCAGTCCTTCAATGCTGACTTCAGAGGATTCTTGTTCTGCGACAACAATCTCGGCATTCGAACGTTCGGAAACTTGGAAAGCAACCGCCTGCAATACAATTTGGCCTACTTCGAAATGTTGGCCAAAGATACGAATTCCGATTTGAATTCGTTCGACTTTAAAGACCATCACGTCGTAGTTGCGAACGTGATTCGCCAGGATACGTTCTGGAAGGGTTTCAATATCCTCGGCAATTTCGCCTTTAGCGACGAAGAATCATCGCGAGAATACAACTCGAACGGCGTGATTGTGAAGCCTTTCCCGGTCGGCGATTTGAAACCGCATGCAAATAAAGTCTATTACGCCGGTCTCGGAATGGACGGGCATATCGGTCGTCTGAACGTAAACGGTCAATTCTATCATGCGTTTGGAACCGATACGCACAATAACTTGGCTGGAAAACGATTGACGATCAATGCAAATATGGCTGCAACGGAATTGTCCTACGACATGGATTGGATGCGTTTCCGTGCATCCGCATTCTATGCGTCAGGCGACAAAAATACAGTTGACCACAAAGCCGGTGGATTCGATTCCATTTTCGACAATCCAAACTTCGCGGGTGGCCAATTCAGTTATTGGGTTCGCCAAGGGTTCGGAGCTGGCAATGCGTTGACGTCGTTGAAGCAGCGCGGATCGTTGTTGCCAAGCTTGAATTCAAGCAAGGGCGAAGGCCAGCGCAATTTCGTCAATCCTGGATTGCGCTTGTTGAATGTCGGTTATGACGCGGAACTGACGCAGAATTTAAAAGCGGTCCTCAACGTCAACTACCTCGAATTTGACAACACATCATCGTTGGGTGAATTGTTGCATCAGAATAATCTGAGCCGCAAAATCGGATACGATTATTCACTCGGCATGGTCTACCGCCCGTGGCTCAATAACCAAGTGATTATTAACGGCGGTGTTGCAGGCTTGACTCCGAATCAGGGATTCAGGCAGTTGTATACGGCGAAAACCCTCTATGCCGGTTTCTTGGGCGTAACGGTTCGTTACTAAAAAAAAAATCGAATCACCGGGTTGATCAATTGTTTTGGTGCAACCCTGATGGAAATCACTAAGGACGCTGAAACGTAACTCAGCGTAATGGCGGGGTAAACAACACGTGCCTGCTCCAGAGGGAACTCGGATGAAGTCAGTCATTAAATTTTTGATACCTGCAACGTTGCTTGCCATGATCGCGGTGGCTTTGGTTGGCTGTAAGCCCGAAGAATTGGGCAAGGCACATCCGACTGCAAATGAATTCTACGACCCGCCGGGTATGGCCGTCACCGAACCGCGCATGGCTTACGCCTATTCGAAAGATGAAGCGGAAGTCAAGTCGAAGTCCGAAGGCTGTATGAGTTGTCACAAAGGCATCGAAAATCCGTCGATGCATCTTCGCGCAGTCAACTTGGGCTGTACCGACTGCCACGGTGGAAACGCCAATTGCACAGTCAAGGAATTGGCCCACGTCCAACCGCGCGGACACTGGTACTCGACCCATCCGACTGAAACCCCCAAGCGCAAAGCGTTGAAGTTGCCAGGTCAACCGAGCGATAAGAAAACGTCAGTTGAAATTAAGGGCGTCGATGGAAAGATTATTGCCGAATTTGCGGATGCAGATTCAAAGACTGGCGTTGCTGTAAACGTGGGTGCACGACCCGACGATAAGGAAGCAGGAAAAGAAAAGGGAAAAGAAGAAGGAACTCATGACGAGGCTGAAGGTCATGATGCGTCTGACCACCCTACCCATGGTCGAAATGAAGCGGGTGAAGGTGTTGGCGGCTTCCACGGAAAACACAATGAAACCGCTGCAAATCCGCGCCGCGCGGGTACGGCATGGTTGATGGAATCTCCGGAATTCGTCCGATTCGTAAACCCGGGTGATTTGCGAGTTGCAAAGTATGCCTGCGGTACGCCTACCTCAAACTGCCACGCCGGATACACAGAAAATTCTTCGCACAGCATGATGGCTCACGGAGCGATGCTCTGGAATGCCGCGCTCTATAACAACGGTGCGAGCAATCAAAAAGTTGCACATTACGGTGAAGCGTATACATACGACGGGCAGCCTGCACGTTTAATCACCAAAGGCTGGACGCCGGATATGGAACAAAAGGGTGTTCTTCAGTACCTCGACCCGTTGTTGCGCTACAATATTTCCCAGCCTGGAAACATCCTCCGCTCGTTCGAACGTGGCGGCAAGAGCAAGCCTGAAACGGCATCGACGAATAAGGAAAGTGAACCGGGTAAGCCGGAAACGAAGTTGAGTACCCGTGGCATTGGTACACAATTGTCAACCGATCCGGTCTTCTTGGGATTGCAAAAGACTCGATTGCTTGATCCGACATTGTGGCAACTGGGTACCAACGACCAAGCGGGCGACTACCGCTCATCGGGTTGTACTGCGTGTCATACCGTTTACGCCAATGACCGCGATCCGTCGCATTCTGGCCCATTTGCCGAATTCGGTAAAGATGGTCAGTCCTTCTCCAAAGACGCTGCGATGCATGAAATACGTGGCAAAGAAAACGGCCATCCGATCAGCCACACGTTGACTCGCGCGATTCCTTCTAGCCAATGTATTGTCTGTCACATGCACCCGGGCACAACGGTGACGATGACGTATTACGGCAATTTGTGGTACGACAACGAAACCGAAGGTTCGAAAATGTATCCTCCGTGCCAACCGAAGAAGACCGAACGCGATTTGTTGAAGATCAAGTCTCGCAATCCTGAAGGCTCCGCACTTCGTGGTAAGTGGGGCGACATCGACTTCCTCGAAAGCGTTGCAGATCGCAACTCCGAATACAAACTCGTGCAGTTCGCCGATTATAACGGCCACGGCTGGATGTACCGCAACGTCTACAAACGCGATAAGAAGGGCAATCTGCTCGACAAGAACAACGATGTTGTGAAATGGGATTCGCCGGATGTGTTCAAAAAAGGCTCGAACGGTGAACCGGTTGCCGGCTCAGCAGTTCACATGCAGGACATCCACCAAGAAAAAGGCATGCATTGTATCGACTGTCATTTCAGCCAGGACAATCACGGCGATGGCAAATTGTACGGCGAAGTTCGAAACGCCGTTGAAATTACCTGCCAAGACTGCCACGGTTCGATCCGAACTCGTGCGGACGAACGCTTCGTAACGTCAGATGGTAAGATTGAATTGCGAACGACCGGAAATGCGGCACCCGCGAAGAAGGGAAATCAACCCTTCGCAGGCACCAAATTGACGGCGGGCAGCGCGAACGACATTTACCCTGAAGGCGTCAAGCGCACTCGCTTCACGATGAACAGCGGTTCGGTGATTCAGCATTCAGCGATCTATAAAGACAAAGAATGGTTGGTCAAGCAAACCAAGGACACGGTCACTCCGGGCCACCCCGACTACAACGAATCATCTCACCGCGCCAAGACGATGCAACGCGATGCGAAGACGTGGGGCCCCGTGCTGGATGCCAAAGACGATTCGAAGCTTGCGCATCAAGATGAAAAGATGGACTGCTACACGTGCCATACATCGTGGGTTGCGTCATGCTTCGGATGTCATTTACCGATGCGCGCGAATCAGGCTCGCTTCAACATCCATTATGAAGGTGCAAAGTCTCGCAATTGGACTCAATACAATTTCCAAACGCTCCGCGAAGACGTCTTCATGCTCGGTTTGGACGGCAAAGTCAAAGGCAACAAGGTCACGCCAGTTCGCTCAACCTGCGCGATTTTGGTCGCCTCGCAAAACGCCCAGCGTGATTGGATTTACAGTCAGCAGCAGACGATTTCTGCAGAAGGATTCAGTGGTCAAGCCTTCAGTCCGCACTATCCGCATTCGGTTCGTGCGAAGGAAACGAAAAACTGCGTCGATTGCCACATTTCAAAGAATGGTGACAACAACGCACAGATGGCTCAGTTGTTGATGCAGGGTACGAATCAGACGAACTTCATGTATCGCTATGTTTACACTGCGAATGGCAGTGGTGGTTTGAGCGCGACGGTCGTGACCGAACGCGATGAACCGCAAGCCGTCATAGGCAGCACACTACACCGCGATGCCTATCCTGAAGAGTACGAGAAGCACTTGAAGAAGAGCCGTGAACTAGAAGAAGGCAGCCACCATACAGGTACTGTTTTGGGTGTCCAACTGCGCGGAGAATATCTCTATGCGGCGCGCGGTAAGGGTGGCTTGACGATTTATGATGTGGCAAACGTTGACAATAAGGATTTCAGTGAACGCATCACGACAGCCCCGGTCAGTCCGCTGGGTCAGCGCTTCTACGTGAAGAGTAAGAATTGTACGGCAGTGGTCTCACCGACCGTTCTCGGTGTCGACCCGACGCGCCAGCCTCCGTTGCGTCCTCGCGATCCGAAGAATTTGGAGCAGGGTATTGCCTTGTCCTACGCGTTCTTGTACTGCACGGACAGCGAAGAAGGTTTATTCACCGTTCTGGCAGGTACTCTCTTGGATGGCGATCCGACCAACAACTTCCTGCACCGCCACATGACATTCAATCCAGGTGGCATTCTGAACGGTGCTGTGAATGCGACTGTCGCAGGCAATTACATTTATGTCTGCTGCGATGCCGGTATCGTGGTCGTTGACATTTCCGGAATCGGTGCGGAACTCGTCGAAGCAGCGAAGCGCTTGAATCCAGATGGCACGAAAGTGCTGACGGTCGATCAATTGCAGAAAGAAGCGGCGAAGGCCGATCCGAATACGCTGAAAGTTGTGAGCGTGATCCCGATGAACAAGCCGAAAGCCGTTCGCATCCAATTCCGCTATGCATTCGCCGTCGATTGCGATGGATTGAAAACCATCGACATCACGGATCCGACACAGGCGAAGCTGGTAGAAGGTTCGTTGGTGCCGTTTACCGATGCCAACAATGTCTACTTGTCACGAACGTATGCATACGTGGCGGCTGGAACTCAGGGCGTTGGTATCGTTGACATCGAAAAAGCTGAGCACCCTAAGTTGGATCAGTTGTTCAATGCTGACGGCCAATTGTGCGATGTTCGCGATGTGAAAGTCGGCATGACGAACACGTCCCTGTTCGCCTATGTTGCCGACGCGGGCGGCAAGCTTGCAGTGCTTCAATTGACGAGTCCTGAAACGAACCCGAACAGCTTTGGCTGGACACCGAAACCGAATCCTGTTCTGGTCTCAATCAAGAAGCTTCCGGGCACACCGATGGCGCTGTCTGAAGGATTGCAGCGCGATCGTGGCGTGGACGAAAGCGGCAACCAGTTGTCGGTCTTCAACCGCGTGGGTTCGCGCCCGATGAACAAAGCTGAAGCAGAGCGCATGTATAAGATCGACGGTAAAGTCTTCACTGTGACGATGGACAAAAAGGAATTTGAGCCGGCCGTTAAGAGTCCTCTAGAATTCAAGATCAGTGAAGATACACAAAAGAAGATCAAGGATAAGCGAGCTGAAATTGACGCACTTACGGATGATTCCAAACGCTTGGCAAAGCAGAAGGAACTTTACGAATTGTTTGCTGCAGCGAAGGAAGAAGCAGCAAATGGTGGATCAGCTGGCGAAGATCCGAAGGTCAAGGAACTTCAAAAGGAAGTCAAAGGACTTGAAGATGACTTGAAGGACGCCACTGGACCGAAGGCGAAGAAGATCCAGAAGGAAATCGATGCGAAGAACGAAGAAATCAAGAAGCTGAAAGCCGCGTCCGGAGCCCCGAATCCCAAGGTCATTGAATTGACAAAGGAGATCAAGGGCTTGGAAGATGACCTGAAGGATGCCACAGGACCGAAGGCCAAGAAGCTCCAAAAGGAAATCGACAAGAAGAAGGAAGAGTTGGAACAAATTAAAAAGGGCGGCGCATAGTCGCAGCCATTTGCCGTGTCAGTGAGTAGGTGTTACGAAATTGAGTTGACGACACAGGAATTGAGAGTATCAATTCCTGTGTTATTTTTTGTGAGATGCAATGCGCGGACGTGGCGGAACTGGCAGACGCGCCAGACTTAGGATCTGGTACCGCAAGGTGTGAGGGTTCAACTCCCTCCGTCCGCATCTTTCATAAAACCCTATGATACATAGGGTATTGCAATCGCGGACTTTCCTAAGCCTCTCTGAAACGCATTTGATTCTCACCCAAACACTGTTACAAAGACTGTTACAAAGTGAATGGCATTCGGCCCCATTTTTGGGGACGGGAGGCTTCAATGGCGCGTGGAAATGGCTCGACCGTTAGATTACATGGAAAAACTTTTTACGTTCTTTTCCGGCACCCTGCGCTGAAACGAGTGATCCACAAATCGCTCAAGACTGCTGATGCGAACTTGGCGGAGCGCTACAAGCAAAAGCTCGACGCAGTCCTCAACGCGCCGGAGCGCTGGAACGATCTGCCCGACGACTTCCCTCAGATTCTTCGCGACATCTGGGGTCAGAAACTCACGACTGTCAAGATTCAAGGTGTAGGTGATATTAAATACCCCCAATTCAACCCGTGGCCAAAGGTCATCAAGCCTGAAGACTTCGACTATCCGGCGATTGCAGATTCAAAAGATAAAGTTCTCAGCATGATCAACAAAGGGATCATGGTTCAAATGGCTTCGTTGGCGAAAGAAGTCGAGCGCCTCACCAAGGTCGAGAAGGCTCAGTCTGCCGACTTGGAAAGCGCCAAGGGTACGATCCAACGTCAGGCCAACCAGATTCAAGAAATCACCCGCGAGCGGAATTATTGGAAAGGCAAACGGCTTAGCCGGAACGAATGTGGCACACTGTCCCAAGAAGAGAAGCGCTATTTGGATGTCTTTGAGAAGAGGAAGGGCGACCGCGAGTACGCAAAAGATGTTTCCCTGGTGATTAAGCGTTTTGTCCGAGAAATGGGATCCCAGAAAAATGTGGCCGACGTTGACGAGCACGCCGTCGCTGAATGGCTGCTTCTCTACAAGTCGCCGGATGGGAATCCCATTGGCGAGACCCGGCGAAAGTTCGTTAGAACAGCCGTGTTGAAGTTTTTGTCGAGCGCGACGAAGAACAGTTTTGACCGCGCGGCCGTGCCCGTCGTTTCGACGCACAGCATCCGTCGCGAACAAAAGGAAATCATGTGGCTGGAGCGCCCCGATGCAGAACGACTCGTGGCCAGCATGTACAAACTGCATGGGGATTATTGGGGAGACGCTGCTCGCGTTCAACTCGATCAAGGCTGGCGGCCCGAAGAGTTGCCCATGCTTCGCTCGGATCTGACCACGGAAAAAACGATAACGCTTGATGTGATCGAAGGTGAGGCGCCAAAGACGGGCAAGCGCACCATTCAAATTCCCAGCACTACATTGGCGGCCGTACAAAGACGATTGGCTGAAGGCTCGCCGGTCTTGTTTCCAAGACGAGGTCTGAAAGAAAAGGCTCGCAAGCCCCTTATTTCACGCGTTGGGCCAATCCATGTGGCAATGTGGTATCCGACATCATTTGATAAAGTGTATTTGCAACTGCTGCGCAGCGCGGCCGAAGACGCGGGTATATCAAAAACAATCGACTGTCGCATTCTTCGCCGCTCCTTCGGTTCACTGCAACTCAGAGCGGGCAAACGTGACGTTGAAGTTGCGGCCTTAATGGGTGACCGTCCGGAGACGATTCGCCGTCACTATGCGCGGATTCTGGCGGAGGAAGTAGGTATCGAATTGGCGCCTCACATGCCGGCGACGGAACCCATTGCTAAACGCTCGGATCGCCGCTGCGCGTCGAAGAAAAAGAATATCACTGCGCACAAGCGCTCTCGCTGATTTGCGTTTTTTTTCGCAGTTACAGATGCTCTTACTCTGTGAAGTTCACACTGCTTGAGGAATTGTGAATTCGTTTTTAGTGCTACGCTGATGCCTTGTGGACATTGTCGTGGAGGATTTCGTTTCCCGCGACTGTGCGGCGGCCGAACTCGGCGATCAAGGCGGCGTCCGTCAGTCCGTCGTGGGCCTTTTTGCATCGGGGCGACGCGCGCCAGTCCTCTGTGGGCCAGAGGCGGCCGCACACAATCGCGCTCATCGCCTTGGTGTCCGTCTTCGGCAGGTCGCGGAACATGGCGCTCTGCCACGTGCGTGGATGCACGAGCGAGTGCGGCAGCGCGAGGCCAGCCAGAATACCACGCAGAATGCCATGCCCGAGGCCGATCGAGAACATGCTCGTCACGCCTTGGCCCGGCATTGCTTGCGCGCGTTCGATGAAGACATGCTCCGGCTTGAACTGCTGGAAAATCTTGATGATGCTGAACGAATCGTACTCGCGCTTTCCGTCTTTGACATTGATCGTCGGCATGATTTCACGCGCAAGGATCTTCGTTCCATCCAGAACGACCAAGCCGCCGTCGAGGCCGTTGTCGATTCCACAAATAGACATGATTGTTGACCCGCCTTTGGTATTTTGAGCTGGCGCCCTCGCTGCGGTCAGGGCGGCGGGCCGGGGGTTGTCGCAGCGAGGGACGCCAGCTTTTAAGTTCAGATACCCGCCGTAAAATACGAGAATGAATAATAGCAAATGTAGTTATGGCGGAGCGTCGGCGTTGATTTTAGGACGCACTCTCATAGGAGCGATGTTGATTTTAAGCTCATTTGGAGTTCGTGTATTCATGAAGAAAAAGCCAAGTCAACCTATGACGCCACCTCTGGCATCCGAAGAACCGAAAGCAGTACTAAGCAGTATTTTGGGAAGTCCACCAACAGGTCCCCTTGTGGAGAAACCGAATCTAGACGCACTGATCGAAGAAAGCCGCAAAATTTCCAAACATCTGGAGGAAGTGCAGGAGGGTTATGCGCACGGAGACGAACCGCTTACAAGTAAAGAGTTTTACGATCGCTACAAAGACGAACCATCCGGTTGGTGTCCGGATTCCCCTGCAGCTGTAGACTCCGCATTAAGACGACTTGGTCTGGTTCCAGTAATTCGGGGCAGCAAGGGCAAAGGCAACAGCAATAAATGGTGGCACCTCCTGGCCAAAAAGCTTCTGATCAAAGCAAAACGTAAAAAGAGCGCGAATAGACACGTAAACGATAGCTAAAAAATACTGTCAAAATCAACATCCTTCCTACTAGACTGAATTCCAAAATCAACACGGTCACGCCCATTCTCAATCCCCAATAAAATCATGGGTGTCGGGCGGCGAATTGCGGCACCACATGAAGTGGTGTCGCCACGCGTTTGTGCGTGCTTGAGTTCATCGTCGCCCAATTACTTTTGGGCGGTTGCTATGGACTTTTCAACTCCTGTTGATCAACCTGAGACAGCGGATTTCGACGAATCGAATGCGCGCACTGAAGACGAGTACACGTCCTTTGTTCCGGGCCATGAGGGCAAGCGGCAGTTGGACGCGCTGTTGCCGAAAGGCTTCAAAGACGATGCCGTCCTCAATGTCACTCACTTCGTCGTGAAACCCGATGGCGATTTTTTCAACAAGCAGTTCCCCCGCATTGGGCAAAGTTCCCAAAAAGGCGACGTTGAAGCGCGGCGGAGTTGTTTGCTCCGCTACTTGCTCAAATTGCTTCCGCGCGCACAGATCATCGACTCCGGTGGAACAGACGCCAGCTTCCACGTCGTCGTCGCTGTTGACGAATCGGTCTCAAACCTGTTGTCCGAAGATCGCCTGCGCTTCCAGCGGTTGCTGAACAATCTCCGCGTGATGGCGTTCTGCGATAAAATCGGCGATGGAATTTTGAGTGCACTCACGGCTCGTGCGGTCGGATCGATCAATACGAAGACCGGCCGTGAAGTAACGCAGGTCCATCCCGGCAGCACGGCGTACGGTCTCGATGAACTCGAACGCCTGGTCAACGATTGGTTCAGCAACCCCACCGTATCGGTTTTCCGGGCGTGGTTCGGTGTTGAGACCGAGCCGCGTACGCGCTGCCCGTTCCATGATTCAGATGACACTGATCTGCTGGTTGCCAATGCCGACGAAAATCGCGGACTCGCATGCTGTGGTCAAAACCATTGCGCCCGCGATGGCCAGCCCGCAGTCATTTCGATGGTCCCGACCAAGACGGGCCAACCCGCTCTGTCGGTTCTGTTGCTGACCGACCCGTATTGCACGCGTTGGAAGAAGAAATTCAAAGAAGCGGCGTCGAGTTTCAAGAAGGAAGCAGCGAAATCGAAACACGCGGCGGCGGCAACCAGTGCCGGCAAAGTCTCGCTCGTCATCTCAAACGACACTACCGACGACGAGATCGCGAGCGTTGTTGCGGCAGCGCTCAAGAACGCGCCGAACATCTATTGCAAGCCGGACGAAACAATCGTTTCCATCGACAAAGATGTGGCCGAGGACGCCATTGTCGAACATCGTCACGACGACGTGAACAAGCTGATCGCACTGGTCAAC
>Ga0194061_1002282_pt1 | contig 10546 bp, 10 predicted proteins | sample SepL2221m_MetaG_FD_163423 | JGI IMG/M metagenome (GOLD analysis project Ga0194061, IMG submission 163423) | Anoxic zone freshwater microbial communities from boreal shield lake in IISD Experimental Lakes Area, Ontario, Canada - Sep2016-L224-21m | ecosystem: Environmental > Aquatic > Freshwater >...
TCGTTCACCTGTTAATTTTATGGTCAATGTCCTTGCTGGGCTGATTGCTTACTGCCATCAACCTAAAAAGCCTTCTTTAAACTTTGATTCTAATCTCAAGCTTTCTGCTTAACCCGAACTGACGTTAGTTACCTTGAAGCTAAGGGCTACCGTATCTTGTCGGCAATTGATGGACAACAGGCGATCGATCTTGCCAACGCTCATCATCCTGACTTGATTTTGATGGATATCCAAATGCCAGTTGTTGATGGCATGGAGGCAATTAAACAAATTCGCCTCAATCCCGATTTAGTCGATATTCCGATTATTGCCTTAACAGCTTTAGCGATGAAAGGCGATCGCGAAAGATGCCTTGAAGTTGGAGCTAATGATTACTTAGCTAAGCCAGTTAAGCTAAAGTCTTTAGATCAAATGATTCAAATATGGTTGAATGGAACATCTACTTGACTGGCGTATCGCAATCCTAAGTTGTGAGAACCAAAAGTATATAACAAGGGGCTTAAGCCCCTTCCCTTTCTCACATCAGTTTTTCTTTGGCTAACTTCCAGTAACGATCTAACTCTTCGGTTGTAAAACTACTGATGGGGCGATCACTGAAAGACTCAATCTTTTCTAAACGCTGAATGAATTTACGATTGGTCGATTGTAAAGCCTCGGAAGGATCGAGATCGTACCAACGCGCCACATTGATTAAAGTAAACAGCAAATCCCCTAACTCCGCCTGTTGATTTTCCTTTGACTCATGCTCGATCGCCTGATGCAACTCATCTAGCTCCTCATGAAACTTTGCCCAGACCCCATCGGCATTTTCCCACTCAAAACCCTGTTCCGCCGCTTTTTGGGAAATTTTCAAACCAGCCATCAGAGGCGGCAGCGATCGCGCATAGCGTTTGAGTTTATAACTGAGTTTTTGCGTTTGCGCTAAATCCTCACCCTTTTCTTCAGCCTTGATTCTTTCCCAATTTTGATGAATTTCCTGAATATCATCGGTTTGCACATCGCCAAAAACATGGGGATGGCGGCGAATTAATTTTTGAGCAATTACTTCGGCAACTTCGGCGATCGCAAAAGTATTTGATTCCTTACCAATTTGAGAATGCAAAACCACCTGCAACAACAAATCGCCTAACTCCTCAGCGATCGCTTTACTATCACCACCTTGAATTGCATCTACCACCTCATAGGCTTCCTCAATCACATAGGGAATCAAGCTTTCGTGGGTTTGCGCCAAATCCCAAGGACAACCACCATCAGGCGATCGTAATTTTGCCACCACATCAAGTAAATGTTGTAGCGCTCTCAAGTTCGCATCCGCGTCAGGTATACCAAAAGTCATAAGATTTGTTTTAATGTTAAGAAAAGTAACGAAATGCTATAATAATCTATATAAAAACAATTGCTTTAAAAAAACTATATAGCGCCATTGCGGTTGCTTCAGATCCATCACCATGAGTAACACTGCTGACCCTGAAATGTTAAAGAAACTTCTAGAACCATTGCTAGAAGATTTTACCTATTGGTTTGATCGTTCTCAAAAGCTGCTTTCTAGCAAACGGCTGGACTTTTTGCCAGAAGTGGATCAGCAAGCCTTGCTTGAGCGTGTTGAACATGCCATCAAAGAGGTAAACGTAGCGATCGCCTTATTTCGGGTCACAGGGCACCAAGTTGGAGTGGATATGGCAACGATGAAACCTTGGCACGCATTACTTATGGAATGCCAAGCCGTAGGAATGCGCTACTATCGTAATCAAGCAATTTAAATTTTTGATTTTCCCTCTTAAGTGGGCTTAATTAATTGTTAAATAGTGGAACAGGCTTCTAGCCTGTTGACGGGCAAGATGCCCATCCCACATTTTATATTTAATTGAAACCAGCTACTTATAAAAAACATCACACAAAATTATTTTTAGGATTTTTAGGAAAGCAGACATGGTACAAATTCTTTACATACTCGCTTTTACTATTTTGTCAATTTTTGCAATCAGTAATCTGATCCGTAGCATGATCTCGCTGTCCCAAAATGAAGCGCGTGGCTACCAAAACAATCGTAACCGCCGCACCGCACCGCAATATAACCACCCAGAATTGTGGGACAAAGATGGTAAATATATTGATGAGCCATTAATGGTAATTAAGTCCATTGACGTTGATGATGCTCGTTCCAGACTTGATGCGCTTTATAATTCTTCACCTAGTGGTGAAAAATAATTTTTTTAAGGCTGGAATTAGCGGTGCAAAGCGCCGCGCTTTTTAGTCTCTAGAGGTAAAATGTCCCATAGTTTATTAGTCTGTACGACCTGCGCCAGTACTTGGCAAAATGGCAAAAAGGTTGGTGTTAGTGGTGGTGAGATCCTGTTCAAGGAGCTTGAATTGCTACATCGAGACTGGGAGAAGCGATCGCAGTTTGAGATTCGTCCTGTCTCATGTATGAGTGCTTGTAGTAAGGCTTGTGTGGTAACATTCGCATCGGCGGGTAAATACTCATACTTATTTGGTGATCTGCCCAGTGATAATGAGCATATCCCGACCACAGCATCGGCGATCATCGCCTGTGCCGAATTGTATAGCGATCGCCCCGATGGGATGATGGCATGGAAAGAGCGTCCAGAGCCGCTAAAAAATGGTGTGATCGCGCGTATACCACCTTTATCACCTTCTCAATCAAATTTGTAACACCCCATGCAAGGCACGATCAACGAAATTGACCTGAATACCGTTATTAACTTGATCGAGTTGGGGCAGCGCACTGGCGAATTGTTGATTGAGTCAAGTGACGGTAGATTTTGGTTTTTATTTTTTGATAAGGGGCAGATAATTTACGCCACTGATGCCGAAACGAATCTGATTCGATTGCGAAATTATTTATCGGCTTGGGGGCTAGATGATGCGCTCGATCGCTTAGCCACATCCAAGCTAGGGCTTAGCGTATTGGAATATGGACAAATTTGGGCGCTATTAGAAGCTGATATTTTAAGCCCTGCTCAAGCTAAATCGATTCTGGAAAATATGATTCGCGAGGTGTTATTCGACATTCTCAGTCTCTATCAAGGTGCGTTTGTATTTGAAATTAGTCCCGTCCTTACCCCAAAATTGGCAAGTTTCAGATTTTCAGAGATCAGTGCGGAATATTCTCGACAGTTGCGCGAATGGAAGCAATTCGACCCAATCTTGCCATCCATTCATCAATCACCAATTTTGATTGCTAGTGAGTCTTTACCGCATTTAAGAACTTGGATCAATGGCAAAAATACAGTTCGGCAGTTATCTCGATATTCGGGGCTAGATATCTGTCAAGTTGGACATGATATTTATAATGCGTTGATTTCTGGCGAAGTGGCGATCGCGCCAACTACAACGAGCATTACTCCCAAAGTAAGAGTGGAGCCACTCAAAATTTTATGTATCGATGATAGTCAGACAATTTGCCGTGCTGTGGAATATATTCTGCACAATCACGGCTATCAAGTCATGGCTATTTCTAGTCCGATCAAAGCTTTAAGTCTGATCTTTCAACAGAAGCCCGATCTAGTTTTGTGTGATATTGCCATGCCAGAGCTAAATGGTTATGAGCTATGTGGAATGCTGCGTAAATCTACCGCCTTTGCCAAAATTCCGATTATTATGCTGACAGGAAAGGATAGTTTTATCGATCGCGTGAAGGCAAGAATGGTCGGAGCGACAGAGTATTTGACGAAACCTTTTGGGGAAAAAGAGTTGTTGACAACGGTGGAAAAATATAGCGTGTAGTTTGACATCTGCATCGCCAAGTAGCTAGGCGCAAGCTAATTCGCCCGTTTCGTGGGCGAATCAGCCTATCCCGAAACTGAAAATGGCGTGGCTATTTTTAGTTCTGGTATAACTTAGTTTTGGTATAACATAGACGAGGTTGTTGACACTGACATTTGCTTACTTCTCAATCCTTTAACGCCAACTTTATCGTTTATCGGTATTATTCTCATGAAATCTATTTGGGTGTTGGTAGCGATCGCCTGTTTATCGGTTGGGACTGGAGGTTGTGGTGCTAAAAATGACAAAGATGCATCTCAAGCTCAAAATCAAAATACCAAAACTGCTACAGCCGTAGATGTAGCGATCGCGACTACTGATAATCAGCAAACTGGATCTGAATATACAGGCACAACTTTGCCAATCCGCGAGGTGTCAGTACGATCTCGTTTAGAAGGGCGATTGCTAGAGTTGAATGTGGACGTGGGCGATCGCGTAGAAGCAGGACAGGCGATCGCTCAATTAGATGATGGTATTCTATCTGCAACTGTACTACAGGCAGAAGCAGAAGTTGCAGCAAGGCAATCGGAGGTTTCGCAGGCGAGTGCAGCCGTTGGGAATGCTCGCAATCAAGTGGAACGCGCCAGACTGCTATATCAGCAAGCACAGGCTGATGCTAATCGCTTTACCCAATTGGCTAAGGAGGGTGCAGTATCACCACAAAATGCTGAAAACTCGGTTATGCAAGCGCGAACTGCGGAGCAGTCATTACAAGCTGCCGAGCAGCAAGTGCGCTTACAGGAACAAACGGTGGGTGCAAGTTCACAGAGAGTTTTGGCGCAAGAAGCAATCAAATTACGGGAACAAGAGCGCCAGTCTTACACCACAATCACCGCTCCGATCACGGGTGTAGTTTTGGAGCGCGTGAGTGAGATTGGGAATTTGCTGTTTGCGGGTAATGAAGTTCTAAAATTAGGTGATTTTAGTCAGGTTAAGGTAATTGTGCAGGTTTCCGAGTTGGAAATCAATAAGATTCGCTTGAATCAGTCAGTGAATATCCATTTTGACACTTTTCCTAATCAAAAATTTGCGGGAACTGTAAGAAGAATTTCGCCCGTAGCCGATCCTGTTGCACGATTAATTCCTGTGGAAGTTATTGTCTCCAATCGTGACGGTAATCTGGGTAGCGGACAGTTAGCTAGAGTTCAATTTGCAGCTAAGCAGTCCAAGCAAATTGCGATCGCCGAAACAGCCTTGGAGCCTTCGGGTAGACCACAGATGCAGGCTCCTAATACGAATAAAGATTCTACTAGTAAGCAGCCAGCCAATAAATCGACAGAAAAATCTAATTCTAAAGGTAATCCTAACGAAAAAGGTAAACCGAAAATAGGTTCTGTTTTTGTGGTTACAGGAGACGATAAGGAGCCAAAGGTAGAATCGCGCAAAGTGACCATTGGCGATCGCCGTGATGGAAAAGTGGTAATTCTATCGGGCTTAAAAGAAGGTGATCGGGTGGTGGTCAGAAGCGGCGGGAAGTTACAGGATGGTGATTTGGTGAGAATCAGTGTTTTGTCAGAAACCAAGTAAATAGTTGGTTTCTGCTGTAAAACTTTTCTTGGGTTCCTTGCGATGTTCGATCAAACCCACCACAAAAAGGGTCGTAGGGCGAAGCCCCGCAATCGGTTTTACATTCTTATTTGTGGCGGGTTTAAAAGTAAATTGCTGTGAATGAGCGCTTTACGCGAACTTTATGGTGATACTTTGACGATTGTGCCTATTTTTACTTGACTGAATAACTCCCGCACATCTTCGTTATACATACGGATACATCCATGAGAAGCCGCCGTACCAACAGAACTGCGGTTTGGTGTACCGTGAAAGCCAGACCAATCTTTCCCATTTGTCCAAAAACCAATCCAGCGATCGCCTAATGGATTTTCAGGATCTTTACTAGCAATCACATCACCCGTAAAGGGATTTTGCCAAGCAGGATATTCGATCGCCTGTAGAACACGATGCTCACCGATGGGACTGCTCCATCCTTCCCGACCTACCGCCACAGGATAGGTTTTCAAACGGGTTTCACCATTAAAGGAGGTGACAGTGCGACGGCTAATGCTAACTTCGAGGCGAGTGACGGGGCTTAATTCAAAGTCAAAGAAGCCGCGATTGGGATTGATTGTATAGGCGGATTTTAGGGGCGGTAATCTTTTTTGATAGACAAGGGCTTGATAGAGCAGTACGGCTAACTCACTCTTGGAGATGGGATTATTGGGCGAGAGAAGGCGCGGATCGGGGTAATTGGTAACTAAACCTGCTTGGGTGATTGTCGCGATCGCTGTCATTGCTTCTTTAGGAATTTGAGCGCTATCACGATACATGGATGACAAATAGATTTGCGGATTTTGATTGGATGGATTAGATTTACTGGTGAATTTATCGTCAAATTTATCGTTCAGGTTAAGCGCATTAGCGATCGCCACTAGGGTTTCGGCTTTGGTGACGGGTTCATTTAATCGAGATGAGTTTTTTAATAGACTCTGATTACCAAAGGCGATCGCCAAAAAATTAGCAAGTTCAGAACGGGTAATCAGGCGATCGGGCTGAAAAACGCCTGTGGAGTCACCTGTAACTAGAGCGGCGCTTAAGGCTTGATTGGTTAGTAAACCTTGCACAAATTTCCGCGCCCAATGATTTTGTAAATCGATGAATAGAAACTGCGCTGGGCTTTCGGTGTTTTCTCTCCCCTTTACTGCCGACTTTATTTTAGAATCCGCCCAAGCCCTAGTTTGCGAAAAGCTGAAATCAAGTGGGAACCAAATGAGTATATTCGTAGCGATCGCTAAGCGCAGAATTGGCAATAAGAAATTTGGAGATAAAAAATTTGGCGATCGCATTCTCAAAAACTTTATTCTTGCAATTATCATTTTTTTGTGCCTGATATCGCACCAATCATTTTATAGTAATAGCCAAGATGTTTAGAAAATCTACTTATTTATTGAACAATAGGCTTAAGCCATTGCCTTTCATATAGCTATTTTCCCATGAGCGATCGCCCAAGTTTGATCTGCCATCGAGTCTAACTCTTCAGGATCATGACTGACAACCAGAATTGTCCAGTCTTTTTTGAGATCTTGCAATATTCCCAAAATTTGTTTACGCATTGACCAGTCTAAACCTGCGGTCGGCTCGTCTAGCAAGAGCAAACTCGGTTGACGGATTAACTGCACCGCAAGGGCTAAACGGCGCTGCTGTCCACCACTGAGGGACTGTGGTGAGGTGTTGGGATTGAGATGACTTAAACCCACCGAACTCAATGCGCCTTGAATGCGATCGCCGTCTAAATCAATATGTCCCAATCTTAATTCTTCTAAAATCGTACTCCCGCAAAAATGGCGCTCTGGGAATTGAAAGACTAAACCGCATATTTGCTGCAAATGGTCAGGGGTAAGTTCCTGTGATTTCCAATAAATACCACCACCAGACCATTCCACAAATCCTGCCAAAATTTCGAGTAAAGTACTTTTGCCTGAACCGCTAGGACCAACCATTAAACCAAGTTGTCGATCTTTTAATTCAAAAGAAATATTTTGGAGAATCGCATTGGGCGTTGCGGCGGGATGATAGCTGAGATTTTGAATGGAAAGCATAGAAATTTTTAAGTAATAAAGCAGGCTATTAGAGGCAAGGGGCTTAAGCCCCTTGTCTCTAAATCCTAGGTTCCGAGTTTAGCAAGTTCTTGGCAAGCTAATTCATACTGATGCTCAATTTCGGTAAATAATTCTAATAAACCTTCATTATCTCCATTTTTACCCTTGAGTTCGACTTCAAGACATAACTTGCCCAGAACCTTAGCACCTAAAATATTAGAACTTCCTTTTAGAGTATGAGCATTGTAACTGACTTCTTTGGAATCGTGATTGGAGATCGCCTGTCGCAGATTTTGCAATAGAGCAGGGGCTTCTTCGGCAGTAAATAAATGAATCATCCGTCCGATTAATTTGGGATTAATTTGTTCCAGATTATGAATAGCGGCTTGATCAATTACCGAAGGAATACTTGCTTTTTGAGTTTTAATGACTACACTCTCATCGTCAATTTCATTACCTGTCGCCCATTTCTCAATGGTACGTTGGAGAGAATCCATCATGATCGGCTTACTAATATAATCATCCATCCCAGCGCGTAAACAAATCTCGCGATCGCCTTGCATCGCACTAGCAGTCATCGCAATAATTGTAGGTCGTTCATAACCAGTATGTAACTCATGCCAATGATTGACTAGATAGGTCGCAGTTTCCAATCCATCCATTTCTGGCATCTGCACATCTAGCAACAGCAGATCATAATGTTCAACTTGTAACGCTTCTAAAACGGCTAAGCCATTATCAACGACATCAGGCTGATAACCCATTTTAATCAGCATCGCCATCGCTAGCTCCTGATTGATTAAATTATCTTCAGCGATGAGAATCTTTAACGGTAAGCGATCGCCAAGTTTTCCCACCATCTCCGTACTTTTATCAAGGGTATTTTGGAGGGTATAGGCTGGCTGTTCCCTAGCGATTTTGGTAGCGATCGTGAATGAGAAAATAGAACCTTGGTCGATTTTACTTTCAGCTTGGATATTGCCCCCCATTGTTTCTACTAATTTTTTGCAGATCACTAATCCTAAACCTGTACCACCATATTTACGCGCTGTCGATGCTGAGGCTTGACTGAAGGGCTGAAATAATCGTTCCATTTGCTGATCGCTAATGCCAATGCCCGTATCACTAACCGAAAACAACAGTTGAAAAGGGCGATCGGGTACAGGGGCTTGATCAGAAACCAAGCGCACACCAATTTTTACGGCTCCTATATCGGTAAATTTGAGGGCATTAGATACCAGATTTAATAAAATCTGACGGATGCGCGTCACATCACCAATGATAAATGGTGGCACATTAGAATGCATACTCACTTCAAATTTGAGTTTCTTTTCTTTTGCTTTAGCTAACTGGACATCATAAATATCACGGACTACGGCTCTGACATCTAATGGAGCATTCTCTAATTCCAATTTACCCGATTCGATTTTAGAGAAGTCTAAAATATCATTAATCACCGACAACAGCATTTCGCCACTGACTTGAATCGTGCGAATATATTTCGCCTGTTCAGCATTAACATCAGTGTCGGCAAGCAGTTGGGTCATCCCAATTACACCATTGATCGGGGTACGGATTTCATGGCTCATCATTGCCAAGAATGCGGCTTTAGTCCGAACAGCCTCTTCCGCCTCTTCCTTCGCGTTACGCAGATCTTCCATTAGTTGCATCTGCCGCAATTCTGTTTGTTTTTTGGAAGTAATATCACGAAAACACCAAATTAAGCCAAAGAATTTATTATGTTCAGAACTAACAGGGCTGGTGTAATAATCAAATACGCGATCGCCATAGACTATTTCTCCCCGTCTAACCACATCAGGATCGTCATAGGTAGTTTCTAATAGATCGGTCAATACATTAGGGAGGGCAGATTTACCCAAAAATGTTCCCAAAAGAGAACCATTGTTGAATTCATTTTCCAAAAGCATTTCATCGGCAATATTCCACATTTCACAAAATCGGCGATTAAAACTAGCAATTCGTCCCTGCTCATCGACCGCGAAAATACCATCGATCGCTGCTTCTTTTTGAGCATGAAGTAGTAGATTTGTGCGTTGCAGATCCCGCAGCATTTTAATGCGATCGAATACGGCTTGGGAAAGTTCGTGATTTTTTCGAGCGAGGTTCGTTTGTAAATGTCGTAATGCTAAATGTAAATGTACCCTTGCAAAGACTTCGGGCAGTTGTGGGGGCTTAGTAATATAGTCAGAACCACCGATCGCAAAGGCTTGCAGTTTGTCTTGAATGCCATCGTTGGCACTGATAAAAATAATTGGGATATCTTCGGTAAGTGTATTTGCTTTGAGGATGCGACAAACTTCGTAGCCACTCATCAGGGGCATTGAGACATCTAATAAGAGCAGATCGGGTGCATGTAGCTGTACGCATAGCAAAGCCTCACTACCATCGCTGGCAGTTTTGACGGTATAGCCTTGATCGATCAAAGCCGATGCGAATTCATGACGAATATCTGGATCATCGTCCACAACCAATACCGTTGATTGATAAACATCGATCTCATTTGCTTGCACGACCCGATCACCTTGTTAAAAAGTCTGTAATTAATTCTGTAATTAATATAGTGGGTTTTATGATGTTTCGATCTCTGATCGTCTATGACATAATTTACCCTGCAATAAATTGCGGGCTGAAAGCTAAAACCCGTTGAAACGGGTTAATTTTTACAAATTAGTCAGTTTTAACTGACTTTAGCTTTGAGCCAAGAACTTTAGTTCTTGATTCTCACGACTTGCGTCGATTTTTTAGCGACCGCCAACGGTAATCCCATCGACCTTGATGTGGGGCTGTCCGACTGTGACATAGATACTGCCACTGACAGAGCCACAAAAACCTGCGGCAAGTTCAAGATCGCGGGAACTCATTGAGATTTCTTTCATAATTTCCTTGGCATCCCCAATCAGGGTTGCGCCTTTGAGTGGTTTGGTAATTTTGCCCTTTTCGATTAAATAAGCTTCATCCACTGCAAAGTTAAATTGACCAGTAGGCAGAACGCTGCCCCCGCCCATTTTTTTACAATAGATACCCCTATCAACAGAGGCAAACAGATCATCTAACGAGAAATCACCCGCGTCAATGTAGGTGTTTCGCATCCGACTCGCGGCGGCATAGGCATAGCTCTGACGACGACCACTACCTGTGCGCGGATGTCC
>Ga0194061_1002283_pt1 | contig 10540 bp, 9 predicted proteins | sample SepL2221m_MetaG_FD_163423 | JGI IMG/M metagenome (GOLD analysis project Ga0194061, IMG submission 163423) | Anoxic zone freshwater microbial communities from boreal shield lake in IISD Experimental Lakes Area, Ontario, Canada - Sep2016-L224-21m | ecosystem: Environmental > Aquatic > Freshwater >...
TGCTCCGTAAATATCCGGTGCTACTCGCTCGATTAGCTCTAGCTTCTATCCAAGGATCCTTGGCGCAAGCCCGAGCTGCGTGGTCTCGGGTTCGCGTTGAAGAAAAATTATTTATGCCGCCGCCGGCTATTGAGGAGGCGATCGCCATGCTGGAGCGTGAGGGTGCTCACTTCGTCTCGCGTGAGCGCGAGGTCACGTTGGTACTAGAGGCGCTCGAACGCGCATTACTTCTGCCGGGCGTTTAGACTGACCGTATGAGCGGGAGAAGTGGCGCCGAAATCTTTGCTGCACTCCAGAGTCCAGATGGTCTGCCTACCTTGCGGTCTCTTGATTTCGAAGAGAGCAACTTACTCGCAAGTGAGATTCGTGCGTTTCTTATTTCTGCGGTGAGCAAGAGCGGCGGGCATCTCGGACCCAATTTAGGGGTCGTTGAATTAACGATTGCGATTCATCGAATCTTTGATTCGCCTCAAGACACCATCCTCTTCGATACAGGCCATCAATCCTATGTTCACAAAATTTTGACGGGTCGGGCCGGGGAGTTTGATCGTCTGAGGCAACGTGGTGGCTCCTCGGGTTATCCCAGTCGCGCCGAAAGCGTTCACGATGTTATTGAAAACTCACACGCCTCGACAGCTCTTTCCTGGGCTGATGGCATTGCCAAGGCCCATAAAATCCGTGGAGTGAGTGACCGGCACGTAGTTGCCGTGGTCGGAGATGGCTCACTCACCGGTGGTATGGCGTGGGAGGCGATGAATAACATCGCCTCTTCTGAGGATCTTCCACTCGTCATTGTGGTCAACGATAACGAACGTTCCTACGCACCCACTGTCGGTGGCGTTGCCACGTACTTGTCGACACTTCGCGCCACTAGGGGTTATGAACGTTTTCTCGATTGGGGCAAAAACGTACTTTCGCGGACTCCGGTCGTGGGAAGCCCTATTTATGAAACATTGCACGGTCTCAAAAAGGGTCTGAAAGATATCGTTGCGCCCCAGGGAATGTTTGAAGATCTCGGTCTTAAGTACCTTGGTCCAGTTGATGGTCACGACATTGCAGCTGTTGAACACGCTCTTTTGCTCGCTAAGAATTTTGGACGGCCGGTCCTGGTGCATGTAATTACCGAAAAAGGTCGAGGGCATTTGCCAGCCATTAATGATGAATTAGAGAAGTTCCATGCGGTAGGAGTGGTCGATCCTGAGACTGGAATTCCGCTCAAGAATGCCCCACTCTCCTGGACCTCCGTGTTCTCAGAAGAACTCGTACGTATCGGAAATGAACGTTCAGACATCGTGGCGATTACCGCAGCTATGCTCGGGCCCACTGGGCTCGATAAATTTCAGGCCCAATTCCCACAGCGAACTTTCGATGTAGGCATCGCAGAGCAACATGCGGCTACTTCGGCGGCAGGAATGGCATTTGCGGGGTTGCATCCGGTTGTCGCTATCTACTCCACTTTTCTTAATCGAGCCTTCGATCAAGTGATCATGGATGTAGCTCTTCATAACGCCGGTGTTACTTTCGTCTTAGATCGTTCAGGAGTTACTGGCGATGACGGCGCGAGCCATAACGGAATCTGGGATTTGGCTCTCACGGGAATTGTGCCTCGCCTCTCCGTAGCGGCGCCGCGGGATGCCCAAACGTTACGTGAAGAATTGCGCGAAGCGGTGGCGATTAATGATGCACCAACGGTCGTGCGCTTCTCCAAGGGAGCAGTGCCGACGGACTTACCAGCTCTTGAGAGAATCGCTGGCGTGGATATCCTTCACCGCAGCGCTAGTAGAGATGCGTTATTGGTTGCTGTGGGGGCGTTTGCCCATCCAGGTGTTGTCGCCGCCAAGGAAGTAGTGGAAATCGGCATCACCGTGGTTGATCCGCGGTGGGTAAAGCCTCTTCCTGATCATTTAATTTCGATGGTGCAGGATTACCGAGTTGTTTTCGTATTGGAAGATGGCGTGGTCACCGGAGGAATTGGCGCTGCGCTACGGACCGAACTTGCTTCACGAGGCGTGAATACTCCGGTGTATTCTCTGGCAGTTCCGGGCACCTTCTTTGATCACGCGAAGCGCGCCGAAATCCTTGCCGAGATCGAACTAGACGCTGCTGGGATCGTGAAACAACTACGCCATTGGTGGCGAGTTACGGAAGACTCGCCACTCCCTTGGGGTGGAAGCGTCGACCAGTCGCAGCCTCGCTAATTCCACTTTCATCCAAGTAAGGCAAGATCCCACCTGTGTGTAGGGGCCATCCCGCACCGAGCATCATGCAGAGATCGATCTCTTGTGGAGTTGCCACTACCTCTTCGTCGAGCATCATGCGGGCTTCTTCTGCGATTGCAGTTAACGCTCTTACGCGCACTTGATAACCAGTAGATGGCTTGTCACCTTGCTTCATTAGGGCGAATGCTTCAGGGTTAGGCACAATTTTCCCGTTTGCATCCTTGATATAAAAGGTGCGCACTCCCGCTGCCACGATTGCTTTCATGTTCTCACTTACGGTAAAGCGTGGACCCAAAGTGTCGTGCAGCGTCTCAGATACATGGAGGGCAACAGCAGGCCCGACTAGACCAAAGAGAGTAAAGGGCGTCATCGGCAAGCCGAGAGGCGAGATGGCGGTATCTGCGATCTCAAATGGCGTACCTTCATCGGCGGCATCTGTGACTTCGCCCCAGAATCGCGTGAGTAAACGGTTCACCACGAATGAGGGCGCATCCTTGGTGATGACCATCGTCTTTTTAAGTTCCTTACCCACTGCAATGGCGGTGGCGGTAGCTTCGTCGGTCGTGTGCGGCGTACGAGCTACCTCAAGAAGTGGCATGAGACCGACTGGATTGAAGAAGTGGAATCCCACCACGCGCTCAGGGTGCTTGAGATGCTTCGACATGCCTTCTACCGAGAGGGATGAAGTGTTGGTAGCCAAGATGCATTCAGGAGTAATGATCTCTTCCAGTTCGGTGAAGAGTTTCTGCTTGACGCCCATCTCCTCAAAGACTGCTTCGATGACGAAGTCGCAGGTGGCATAAGCGCTTTTGTCGACGGTGCCGGTTACCAGACCAGTAAGGCGGTTGGCGGCTGGCTCGGTGAGGCGACCCTTGGAGACGAGCTTGGCTATCTCGGCGTGTACATAAGCCACACCCTTATCAACGCGCTCTTGGTCGATGTCGCTCATGATGACAGGGACCTTCATACGGCGAACAAAGAGGAGGGCTAGTTGGCTTGCCATGAGGCCAGCACCGACAACACCTACTTTGGTGACTTTGCGGGCTAACGCTGGCTTTGGTGCGCCTTGGACTTTCTTTCCCATCTTTTGAATGAGGTTGAAAGAGTAGATCGAGGCGCGTAGTTCGTTGGTCATGATGAGTTCGGTGAGCGCCTGATCCTCAGCCGCGAAACCTGCATCTCGCGACGCCGTGCGTGAAAGCGCGATCAATTCGAGAGTTTTACGGGGCGCAGCGATGTCGGCACCTATGTACTTCTTCGCAGCGGCTGCTTTGCCTACGGCGATTGCCGCATCCCAGGCGGCAACATCGGTGGTGTGATCCGTGCGAACAACCGTTTTGCGACCGGAAATAACATCTGCAGCAAACTCCACCGATTTTTCTAGGAAGTCGGCGGGAGCAAGCAATGCGTCGGCTATACCAAAAGCGAAAGCTTCGGGTGCGCTGAGCATTTTGTTGTTGTTGAGTGCATTACTGATGATGACTTGTACAGCTTTCTCTGGACCGATGAGTCGGGGAAGAAGTTGTGAACCGCCCCAACCTGGAACTAAACCAAGAAAAGCTTCAGGAAAACCGATGGTGGCACTAGCTGCAATCGTTCGGTATTGGGAATGGAGCGCAACTTCGAGCCCGCCACCAAGAGCGAGCCCGTTGATGAAGGTGAAAGTGGGCTTACCCATCTCTCCGAGCTTGCGAAAAGCATCGTGGCCAAGCTTTGAGATGGCAGCTGCTTGTGAAGCGTCGGTAACAAATGAAACTGCTGAGAGATCTGCGCCGGCAGCGAGAATGTAAGGCTTTCCGGTGATAGCTACACCGACCACGCTTGCGTCGGCTTTCGCTTCGTCAAGAACCGTACTCAGTTCGGTGAGTCCTAAAGCACCGAAAGTGTTAGGACGCGTGTAATCAAGACCGTTATCAAGGGTGATGATGGCGAGTTTGCCGGGTACTCCAAATGGGGTGAGGTCGAGGTCGCGACGGAGCGCATGAGTAACTACTTCTTCAGGTGCGCCTGCCGGCATTTCGATGGTGCTCATTTCTTTCCTTCCCAAGCTGGGTTTTCCCAGATAACAGTGGCGCCCATACCGAGGCCGATACACATCGTGGTGATTCCGTATCGAACTGAGTGATCGTTGGAAAATCCTCGTGCGAGATTGCCCATAAGACGTACGCCCGATGAGGCAAGTGGATGCCCGACGGCAATCGCGCCGCCGAATTGGTTCACTCTTGGATCGTCATCTGCAATTCCGAAGTAGTCGAGGAATGCGAGTACTTGAATCGCGAATGCTTCGTTTACTTCGAAGAGACCGATATCTGCGATGGTGAGTCCGGCCTTCTTTAAAGCTTTTTCGGTAGCTGGTACAGGTCCGTAACCCATGATCTCTGGTTCTACGCCAGCAAAAGCAAAGGTGACGAGACGGGCCTTCTTGGTGAGCCCGAGTTCGTCGGCGACTGTGCCCGATGCAAGTAATGCAGCGGTGGCGCCATCGTTGAGGCCGGCTGCGTTTCCGGCGCTGACGCGACCGTTAGCGCGAAACGGAGTTTTCAAGCCGTTAAGCGCTTCAATCGTGGTGCCTGGGCGAGGTGGTTCATCAACCATCGCCAGCGTCCAACCAAGCTCTGCATGTCGAACAGCAACAGGAATGAGATCTGGCTGAATCTGATGATTTGCATACGCCTTTGCGGTCTTGTCTTGGCTACCTACAGCAAACGCATTGGCACGCGCTTTCGTGAGGTGGGGAAGTCGGTCGTGCAAGTTTTCTGCGGTGGCACCCATGATGAGTGCGTCTTGTTGCACGATATTTTCCGCAAGGAAGCGCGGGTTTGGATCCGCGCCTTCGCCCATCGGATGTCGACCCATGTGTTCGACGCCGCCGGCAATCGCGATATCGATAGCGCCGAATGCAATTGCGCTTGCAGTGGTGGTGACTGCAGTGAGGGCTCCAGCGCACATACGATCAATTGCATAACCAGGAACGGTCTTGGGGATACCTGCGAGGAGCGCTGCAGTGCGACCAATGGTTAATCCTTGATCACCGGTTTGTGTTGCTGCTGCGATCGCGACTTCATCAATGCGTTCTTGAGGCAAGTTGGGATTGCGTTCGAGCAAGCCCCGAATCGCGCGTACGACTAGATCGTCAGCGCGGGTCTCGGAGTAGAGGCTGCCGGACTTTCCAAACGGGGTCCGGACGGCGTCGACGAGATAAACATCCTGGGTCTGCTTGCTCATGTGCTCTCCTGATTAGAGGTGATGCCCCCAGGTTACTCGTCAGTAACTTAAGCCACCAGGCGGGCGCGCTGGCTATCCTTTGGGGCTTCCTTCTTGGGTTGGAGAAGGATTGCCAGGGTCGTTCCAATGAAGCCAACCCAGACGAAGAGCTGGAGCCAGGTCATGCTGGGGGTGAGGCCCAGGAAGCCGGCGATCAAGTGAGTGGCTACCGAGTCGGCGCCCAATTGTGCGGTGAAGTCGAAGGCTGATGAAGTGAGGCCCCCGATGACATCTTCCAAGTCGCCGACCCCATACGCGAGTACCCCGGCTGCGATGATGACGAGGGCAATACTGGTGACGTTGAAGAATTTTGCTAGATCAATCTTGAAGCTCTGACGATAAATTGCCACTCCCAGAGCGATCGCGATGGCGAATCCGATTATCAAGCCAAGGGTTGGCTCCCAGGTCGAGTTGATCGACTTCGTGGTCGCAAAGACAAAGAGTGAGGTCTCAATCCCTTCTCTGATGACAGCGAAGAAGGCCACTGCAATGAGCGCAACGGGACTTAAGGCGAGGTTGAGTTTCTCCGATAAGTCGCTGCGCATGGTGCGCGCTGTTCTCTTCATCCAGAAGACCATCCAGGTCACTAGTCCCACTGCGATAAGGGAGGTAGTGCCGGCGAAGAGTTCTTCGGCACGGTCAGAGAGAGTGAGTGAAGTGGTGGTCAGAATTGCTGCAAAGGCGAGGCTTGCCAGAATCGCGACGAGCGCTCCGGTGAAGATTTTAGAGAAATCTGCTCGACGGCCCGACTTGTTCAAGGCGCCTAGAAGGATGCCGATAATGAGGGAGGCTTCCAACCCTTCGCGAAGGGCGATCATCAAAGTAGAGAGCATCGGCGCACTTTCTTTATCGGGTTCTAGTAAGGCATGCCTAACCTACCGAGCCCCGCTTATTATCGCAACTTAAGTGTTGCGTAATTCATTTATGTCGTGGGTTCCGCCTCCACGCCACTGCCCACTACTTCATCTGGAATGGGTTCTGGAAGGGGTTTTGTAGCAGTGAGAGCATCCGCGAGCGCCGCCTCCAGGAGGGAGATCTGCCATGGGCGGGCGCCTCGTCCGGTGAGCCAATGAGTGAGAGCGAGTGATGGCTCAGGTGGTTCCCAGCAGAGCCGGCGCAATGTGTCGGGGGTGAGGAGATTTTCGATGGGGATCGACCACTCCTCGGAGATCGCCTTGATGGCGGCGCGAGCATGTGAGAGACGAGCGTGTGCGAGCGGGTTTCGAATATTCCAGACTTTCGGCGGCGGGGGTGCATCGCTGCGCTTTGCTAATTCCGGAAGGTTCTCCTCGGAAAGTGCCAACGCCGCATCAATAGCGCGCCACCAAAGTTTGAGATGTTTTTCTGCCCCGCGCCCATGAAAGCCACGAACGGACATTAATCCGGAGATATCGCCTGGTGGATTAAGTGCAACAGCGACGATCGCACTGTCGGGAAGAATGCGACCAGGCGCAATGTCACGCGACTGAGCAATACCGTCTCGCTCTATCCAGAGCATCTTTACGATTGCAAGTTGTCGACGCTTCTTTACTTGATGTAGTCCAGATGTGCGTCTCCACGGTTCTTCACGGGGTGGGGCGGGTGGAGCGGCAAGTACATAAGCAAATTCTTCCTTGGCCCACTCAAGTTTTCCGCTATCACGCAAGACCATTTCAACTTCGTCCCTCAACTCGACAAGAAGTTCTACGTCGAGAGCTGCGTAATTGAGCCATGGTTCTGGAAGCGGCCTCGTCGACCAATCAACTGCGCTGTGTTCCTTTGCTAAAGAGCGATGTAAGAGGACTTCGATAAGTGCGCCAAGGCCAACGCGTTCAAAGCCAGCAAGCCTTGCTCCGAGCTCAGTATCAAAGAGTGAGGTGGGGGAGATGCCGACTTCGCGCAGACAAGCGAGGTCTTGCGTACTTGCATGAATAATCCACTCGCAATCGCTTAAAGCAATGGAAATACTCGATAGATCAGGGCAAGCAATGGGATCAATCAGAAAAATACCGGAACCCTTGCGGCGAATCTGAATGAGATATGCACGTTGACTGTATTTATATCCACTCGCGCGTTCTGCATCGACCGCGATAGGGCCCTCGCCGGCGAGTAACTTCTCAATGACTTCTGGAATATCTGATGGGTAGTGAATAATTGGAGGTAATCCATCACTAGGTACTAGCAACGGTGTTACCTCGGGAGCACTCGATTCTTCAGAGTGTGTAGTTTCAGAATCCATTGATGATGCGCGGGCTACGCTCTTTGCTTTTTGGAAGTGAGCGCGGAGACACCTTCCGGCAAAGGCGGCAGGCCTGCAGAGTAGGAGATGAGATCGCACCACGCGTTGAGGTGCCTATCGAAATCGCCGAATGCGGTCCATGACGCTCTAATTTCAATTTCATAAGAACGATCGCGCTCAGCTAGTTGGCCAAAGGCCTCACTGCTCACACGAGTTACTGTCCCGCTAGGCGCAGCAAATTCCACGCCACGGTGCTTCAACGCATCCATGAGCCACGACCATCCCACTTCAGGAAGGAGTGGGTCATCACCCATCTCGAACTCCAACTCAGCGCGTACGAAGGTGACGCAACGGAACTCACCCTCCCAGGCATCGTGACCAGCAGGGTCATAGAGGAGGACAAAACGTCCGGTAGCTACTTCGCTCTCTGCCTGAACGGAGGTGTAGAGATCTGCGGTGATCGCTACGGCGTGCGGAGCAAGTTTGGCGGGCGCTGGTGCTTCCAAGAGTTCGATCTCAGGTCGCGGTTCCACGCTGCGCAGCTGGGCCAGGGCGCTCGCGAAGACGTGCGGAACCATCTCCAGGTCGCTTACCTCTCGTGCCATGCCTTCAAGGGTAGGGACGGTGGGGGCGAGCACGGGTTAGGCGCGCTAGGGTCGACCTCTATGGCTGCCCTCTTTGCTCTCATCGCCAGCGTGATGTGGGGTACCTCCGACTTCCTCGGCGGTACCTTCGCGCGTAAACGGAAGGTGATCGCAGTCGTTGCTGGGTCGCAGGCGCTCAGCCTCGCCGTCGGCGTTGTGGTGGTTGTGGTGAGTGGTGAGTGGCAGAAGAACTTCTGGGGATGGCATGGCTATGGCATTTACGCGATCCTTGCTGGCTACTCCGGATATATCGGGCTACTTGCCTTTTATGCGGGCCTCTCTCAAGGAACTATGGGAGTGGTCTCTCCCATCGCTGCACTGGGCGTCGTGATACCTGTTGCTGGCGGCCTCATTCGAGGTGATCATCCCCAGACGGTGCAGATGTGCGGGGTAGCGGTGGCATTTATCGGAGCCTTGATGGCAAGCGGGCCCGAACTGCGTGGCAAAGCAGGGGCCAAGCCAGTGATGTATGCCGGTATCGCGGGGTTAGGTTTTGGAACTGCTCAGCTTTTTATGGCCCTTGGGTCGCGCGAAAGCGCCGTCATGACGATGGTTGGTATGCGCGTAGCCACATTTGCGGTGATGGGAACGCTTGCGCTCGCGAAACGTACCGTCGGTGGTTTAGGAAGAGCCGACATTCCGATGCTCTTTGTAATCGGTGCACTCGATTTCGGAGCTAACGTTTTGCTTGGCATGGCCACGCACATGGGGCTCTGGTCGATTGTGATGGTGCTGGGCTCGCTCTATCCCATCATGACGGTGATTCTGGCTGCCGGCATACATAAAGAGAGATTGATGAAGATTCAGTATTGCGGAATTGCTTTTGCTATAACGGGAGTAGCGATTATTAGTGCAGGGGGCGGGGCGTAAAACGCACCGAAATTGAATTGATGCACCACCGTTGGTCGATCGGATTTCCGAAATTCTCACCATCGAAAACGTGGCCTAAGTGGCCATCGCACGCCTTACAACGCACTTCGATGCGGTGACGCCCACCGGTGAAGTCATCAAGGAGTCGAACACTTTCTGACTCGGCTGGCTTCCAGAAGGATGGCCATCCGCACCCGGAGTGAAATTTTTCGGCAGATCGAAAGAGCTCTGCGCCGCAGCCACGGCACTCGTAGATGCCCTCATCTTCAAGGTCGGTGTACTCACCCGAAAATGCTGGCTCTGTGCCGCTTTCGCGAAGCACGTGATATTCATCTGGAGTGAGTTTTGCGCGCCATTGCTCATCTGTTAACTCGGTCATGACGTCATACTAAATCGTGAAAGCCCGATAAGCGAGCGCAAGAGCAAAGATGAAATATAGACCGGTCGAGATTCGATCAATCCACTCGATCACCCGTGGCCCGAGCCGTTTGCCAAGTTGTGCAGAGAGCAGGGCCAGGGCAAAGAAGAAGGTTAACGACCCAAGCCCCACCCCAGAGGCGAAATTAAGCTTTTCTCCGGTGGTGTGAATGTAGGTACTAGCAGCGGCCAGCAGCGCTACCCACGAAATAACCGTGAATGGATTCGCCGCCGTTGCGACGAGTGAGAGCCGGAAGGACTTGGCAAAAGTTTCACTCTCAAGAGTCAGCTCAGCAGCCGTTCCGCGCTTCTTGGCTATGCGTTTCAGAATGACGGAGCGCGCACCTAGGTAGGCAACCGCCAATGAGCCAGTGATGCTTACGATTCGTTGACTACTTGGAGTAGCTAAGAGTGCAGCCGCGCCTAACGCACCCAAGATGCAGTAGACGGTGTCTACTACTGCGGCGCCAGCGCCTATTCCGAAACTTGCCGAAAAACCAGAACGAATACCTGTTTGGAGAGCAAGGATCCAGATGGGTCCAACCTGCGCTGCGATGAGAAAGCCACATCCGAGACCGGCGGCGATCGCCCCGTAATTCATCGTGGACTCCTGTCGTAACGTTGGTAGGCGATGCCATCCTCGGCTATTTCAGTCACGAACGGTAGCCCTCTCGTGAGATCGGCGAGATTGAGCAATTCGCTTTCGCTTCGCGTCGTCGTGCGAGTAAGGAATATCAAATCAAGAAGATCATGGGCTGCGAGTTGCAACGCGAGAACTTGGCCACCTTCGCAGAGTACGGATCCAATATTTCGTGCACTTAAGATTCGAACTATTTCGCTCACGTTGTCGAGAGTGATGATCTCTGCTCGCCCGCGTACTGCCGACGCCACTTCGGAGTGCGCAGAGC
>Ga0194061_1002284_pt1 | contig 10538 bp, 8 predicted proteins | sample SepL2221m_MetaG_FD_163423 | JGI IMG/M metagenome (GOLD analysis project Ga0194061, IMG submission 163423) | Anoxic zone freshwater microbial communities from boreal shield lake in IISD Experimental Lakes Area, Ontario, Canada - Sep2016-L224-21m | ecosystem: Environmental > Aquatic > Freshwater >...
CCGCTATCCGAGGCGCGGAGAAAAGAATGTGAACATCCGGTCCACAGGCTCCGAGACTTGCTCCATTACGCTCTTGTGCTTAACTTAGGGCCATTGCCTTGAGGGAGAGGGCGGACGAGCCTGCTGTTCGGCTCGCGGGGTGAGGGGTAAACGCGGATTAATCCAGACGCGTCAAAATTTTCCTGCGCCCCATCCTGATCCCGCGAACGATACAGCTGCTTCGGTGATGCGCTCAATACGAACGCGTGGGATCCGGAATTCATGAATCAACCTGGAAATCATTCATCGCTTTGGTGGAATTACCCCCGTCATTTCTTTGAATAGTACAGGCGTGTCACGCCCCAAGTCTATATCATAAACTTTGCCCGAATTTGCCAACACATACGATTTATTGGTTCGGCCCCAATCCTGTTCGGCCCTGCATTTGCGAAGCAGCAAGTGTTATTTTTTGATCCCAAATTTCATTTCTAGTTTTCGCTCATTTTTCGTCCTGAATGAGCCGTTTCTATTCGTATGGACGAGGTGACTACATTCTTCCCGGCAATGCATCCGCTTCCCACCGTGTGTGGCGTGAAGTATATCACGCAAATCCAAAAACTGCTGGCTCGTCTGCGCCCGGAAGCTGCCGACCCCAATCGCAAATTGTATTATGACCACTATATCAGTCTCCTCTTATTATATTACTATAATCCTGTTTTAAAAAGCCTGCGTGATATTCAACAGGCCAGTGATTATAAATCTATCGCACGCAAGCTCGGCGTCCGGCGCGCATCATTGGGCAGTCTATCTGAAGCCTCGCATGTATTTGATCCCGAACCGCTAAAAGCAATCTTTTATGAACTCGCCCAACAGGCTCATTCACGTGATGCCGTGCCGCGCCCGACAGGTATTCCAGATGATCTTGCCTGCATCGCCGCCGACGGCTCCTTGCTGGATGCGCTACCCAAAATGCTGTGGGCTCATTGGATCGGCGAACATGATAAAGCGGTCAAGGTTCACCTTCAATTTGACATCTTTCGCGGTGTGCCCGTACAGGCTGATTTGACAGATGGAAATGGTAGTGAAACAGCCGCATTAAAGAAACGGATCAAGCCCAATAATTTGTATATTGTGGACCGTGGTTATTTCGATTATTCGCTCTATCAATCCATTCTTGACTGCCATGGTTCCTTTCTGGCCCGGTTACGTGGTAACTTCGCGCATGAGCTTCTTGAAACGCGCGAACTCTCCCATGAAGCACGGTCTGCCGGAGTCGTGTCAGACGAGATCGTCTGGATCGGCGGCGAGAAAAATGGCAAGCGAATCCCGGCAAAAATGAGGTTGATAAAAGTCCATATTGTCAACCCGCCCCAACATGGATTAAAGCCACGCGGTCCCCAGGTCAATCGCAAATGCAAATCGATCCGCACCAGCGAGACTGAATACGATGTTTGGCTGCTGACCGACCGCATGGATATTCCTGCGGAAAGTATCGCTTTATTATATAAATACCGCTGGCAAATCGAAATCTTTTTCCGCTGGCTGAAATGTACGTTAGGCTGTCGGCACTTGCTGGCGCATTCTGAAAATGGTATTCAGATTCAAATCTATGCGGCACTGATAGCCAGTTTATTAGTTGTTATCTGGACAGGCCGCAAGCCCAACAAAACAACGTTGTTTCATCTATCCATGTACTTTCAAGGCTGGGCGAGTCTGGGCGAAGTGGAAGCCCACCTTAAAAATTTGAAAGCAGTCAAGTAAGCGCGCCCTCGTTTGTAACAATGAGGTGGCGCGACGCCACGCCTAAAAATATCCCGCCTGAATAAACTCCCAGCCCAAACCCGTCTTGATTTCAACCCTCCAACCGCTATTTTGAGCCAACATCATCGACAGCAATGGAAGGGCCGAACAGGATTGGTTCGGCCCCCATAAACCGCAGGTGACGCGATCAGAGTGTTACACTCCGAGGAGCCTTGGAAGACGCCAGTTAATACTTTAAAAACGTACCCCTCTCGCGGAATCGGAGGATGCCCCTCACCCCAAGCAGCATCTGCAAACGAGTGATCAAGCAGTTTTATGTTGGGACCGCACAAACCTATTGGCCCGCCAAATGTCTGCGCGTATTCCAAGTCCACATTTTTGTTGTAGCCCATCCGGCGGTAAATGTCTTGAGCCTTGCAATAGGCTTTGCACGCGTCAACGGCCGCGCGTTCTTCAACTCTATCTGACCCTTGCCAAGGTGCCGGGGCCACCGCGCCCGCAAACAATCCAATCAACGCCGACGAGCTGATTTGAAACCCCCGACGTGATTTGAGAAAATGCCCGATCAGCATCATGAGTACCACGCCCGCAATAAATGCTGCGGTTCCGATCGTCAAAACGGCTAACGGAACTCGGTTCGAAAATGTACCCACGCTCGGATACGACAACCCCGGATCAGCCACAAAGCCGCGATAAAAATACGGCAACACAAACGCGCACAAAACGCCATCCAGCACGACCAGCAACAGCAAGTCAGCAAGCAGAAATTGAAACCGGGATGCGGGAGTAGATTCGGATGTCATGTGGCAGATTCTCCAAGAAGACGTACGAAACAAAACGGTCGTTTCGGATCATCACTTTCATTCCATCGATTTGATTTGCGTTGCCTCATCATGTGTCATCGACCTATTGATCCGCGCGTAGACAATGCGTCTATTTGTGTAGAGCCGATTTTTAATCGGCTCATTCTCGCGCCTGTTAAGCCGATTAAAAATCGGCTCTACTCTCCGTCGTGTCTCTTTATTCACGCGCGAGTCAATAACTCAATCCAAACACTTCCACTAACCGCACGTGTGCAAAAAATATCTGCTTTTTTTTCACTTTTGGGTTATTCACTGAAAATAAGTGCAATAAACCCGGCGCGGCTCCGTTCACAATATAGTGAGAGATCCGTTGCAACGTCTACGTGTATCATTTTAATTATTGTTCGAGTCGATTCCCTAATCGCGGCTTCTGTGCCGCAACGTTCCATCGGACCAGAAAACACGAGGGCATAAACATGGCTGATGAAGAGGGTGGTGTTGACGAGCAGTACGATGAAACCGCTGAAGAAACCAACAACGAAGTCGACCAGAGCTTCGAAGAACAACCGCAAAGCGATTCGTTCGTCAACACGTTGACCAGCCAAGCGCCGTGGTGGTTGGTGTCTGTGGTGTTCCATGTTCTCCTGATCGTTTTGGCGTACATGATGTCCATTGCCTACAACCTTGACACTGATGAACGCGAACCGCTCGTAACCGTCACTCAACTGACACGACCGGTCGATCCTGTTGATGACAAGAAGCCTAAAGAAGAAATGAAGACCGCGTTGATGTCGGATCGCGACACGCATCCGACCGACCCGACATCGAAAGAAATGTCCAACATCGAAGTCCCGCCGGACATTCTGAAGAAAGCTGAAATCGGCGACCATTTTGAAACGATCAACCTCGACCGCCCGGACACAAAAAGTGCATTCGGCAACCCTGACGCGCATATGTTCCACAGCGTCAAAGGCAGCGATGATGCAGCGGGCGGCGGTGGTTCGGGTGGCGCAACACTCGAAGACATGATCGGTGCAGGTGCCGCACGCAGCCCCGGTAGTGGTGGTGGTTGGGGCGGCGGCCACGGTACCGGCGTCGGCAACGACACTGGCGCAGGACGCGGCAGCTTCGGCAACCGTGGTGGTGGCGGTCGTAAATTGATGGTCAAGAAACACGGCGGCTCAAAGGCCACTGAAAACTCAGTCGATGGCGCTTTGCGTTGGCTGGCCTATCATCAAGAAACAGATGGCCATTGGGATGCAAAAAAATACGCGGCTGACATGCCCTGCGACGAAGCCGTCACAGGCCTCTCGCTCCTCGCGTTCCTCGGAGCCGGACATTCCGAAAAAGTCGGCGAATACAAAGATAACGTCCGCCGCGCGGTCGCATGGTTGAAAAGCAAACAGGCCGCAAACGGCTCAATTGGTCATAGTTACGCCGCCGCGATCACCGCCATGGCGATGGCCGAAGCAGCTGCCATGGCCAACGTTCCCGACACGCGCGACGCCGCGCAAAAGTGTATCAATTATTGCACTGAAGTTCACCAAGCTGGCGAAGGCTCGGACAAATTCGGCTGGCGCTATGCACCCAAGTCCGAAGGCGATACGTCAGTGACCGGTTGGTTCGTCATGGCGTTGAAATCCGCGAAAGTCGCCGGGCTGCACGTCAACCCCGCGTCATTCGATGGAGCCATCAAATTCCTCGATAGCGTCGAGCACAAAGGCGCAGGCGGCGATCCAGGCTATGCGCCTCCGTCGACGTATGCCTACATGGCCAAGAACGCAGGCGGCTCACACCGCTTGACCGCCATCGGTTGTCTCTGCCGCCAGTTCATGGGCTGGAAAAAAGAAGATCTCCAAGCCAGCGTCGAAGGCTTTGTCGCCAAAGGCGGCGTCCCGACTTGGGAAGGAAATGGCGAGCGCGTCGATTTGTATTATTGGTACTACGGCACTCTTTGCGTCTTCCAACAGGGCGGCGATTTGTGGAAGAAGTGGAACGAATCCATGAAAACAGCGCTCATGACCAACCAGCGCAAAGACGGTGACGATTCCGGCAGCTGGGATCCCGTCGGACACTTTGCCAAACATTGGGGCCGCGTCGGCGAGACCGCCATCGGCGCATTGTGTTTGGAAGTTTACTACCGCTACCAAAAGCTCGCGCCTGAATGATCGCTCGTTAGGACGGCCTTACCAGACCGTCTGTTTTATTCACCATGATTGACCCGGGACGGCACTCACATGCCGTCCTTTTAAATTTTTTTAATGAACCGCTGTCCAGACTTTGCACAGGTTCTGCTTAGAAAAAAGTCACATTTTCAGATATTTTTCTTGCGAAAATGTGTGAAAATTCCTATAAAGCTTCCTTCAATATCGCTTTAAATAGTTTAAATTCGTATGCAAGGAAATCCACTCGATTCCGTTAAGCTAGTAGAAGGTTGGATCAACAGATTCTGTCATACTACGTGGCTGGCGAGACCGGCGCATCGCGCGGGAATCAGCATAGTCCATTCAACGAAAGGGCAACCGCATGTCAGACGAAATGGTTGAAGATCAAATCGAAGAAGGTGGCGAAGGATTCGCGAACGAAGAAGAACAATCGCAGCCCGATCCATTTCTGGCCACGTTGACCAGCCAAGCACCGTGGTGGCTGGTGTCGGTGGTGTTCCATGTGCTCCTGATCGTTTTGGCGTACATGATGTCCATCGCCTACAACCTTGACACTGACGAACGTGAACCGCTCGTCACCGTCACGCAGTTGACGCGCCCGGTCGATCCGGTCGATGACAAGAAGCCCAAAGAAGAAATGAAGACCGCGTTGATGTCAGATCGTGACACTCATCCGACCGACCCGACGTCGAAGGAAATGTCCAACATCGAAGTCCCGCCGGACATTCTGAAAAAAGCCGAATTGGGCGACCACTTCGAAACGATTAACCTGGATCGCCCGGACACAAAAAGCGCTTTCGGTAACCCTGACGCACACATGTTCCACAGCGTCAAAGGCAGCGATGACGCAGCCGGCGGCGGCGGTTCAGGCGGCGCAACACTCGAAGACATGATCGGTGCAGGTGCCGCACGCAGCCCCGGTAGTGGTGGTGGTTGGGGCGGCGGTCACGGTACCGGCGTCGGCAACGACACGGGTGCTGGTCGCGGCAGCTTTGGCAACCGTGGTGGTGGCGGTCGCAAATTGATGGTCAAGAAACATGGCGGCTCCAAGGCCACTGAAAACGGCGTCGATTCTGCCTTGCGCTGGCTGGCCTATCATCAAGAAACGGACGGCCACTGGGACGCGAAGAAATACGCCTCTGCAGAAAAGACCGACACCGCTGTGACCGGTTTGGCGCTCCTCGCCTTCCTTGGAGCCGGACATTCCGAAAAAGTCGGCGAATACAAAGACAACGTGAAACGTGCCGTGGCGTGGTTGAAGTCCAAACAAGCCGCGAACGGTTTGATTTGGGATACGACCGACGCAGGCGGACACCGTGGTGAAGGTTACCCGGGCGCGATTGCTACCTTGTCGATGGCTGAAGCCGCTGCAATGGCCAACATTCCCGAAACCCGCGATTCTGCCCAACGCGCGATCAACTACTGCACCGACACGCACCAAGCCGGCGAAGGTTCAGACAAGCTGGCGTGGCGCTATCACCCGAAGATGGAAGGCGACACGTCCGTGACGGGTTGGTTCGTCATGGCGCTGAAGTCCGCCAAAGTCGCTGGCCTCCACGTCAATCATGCGTCCTTCGATGGTGCGATCAAGTACCTCGATAGCGTCGAGCACAAAGGTGCAGGCGGCGATCCGGGCTATGCTCCTCCTTCGACGTACTGGTACACGGTGAAGGACGCGCACGAACCTCACCGCTTGACCGCCATCGGTTGCCTCTGCCGCCAGTTCTTGGGCTGGAAGAAAGAAGATTTGCAGGCCAGCGTCGAAGGTTTCGTGGCCAAGGGTGGCGTCCCGACGTGGGGCGGCAACGGCGGCGGCGTCGATCTCTACTATTGGTACTATGGCACTCTCTGCGTCTTCCAGCAGGGCGGCGATCTGTGGAAGAAGTGGAACGAATCATTGAAGACGGCATTGCTGACCAACCAGCGCAAAGACGGCGACGATTCCGGCAGCTGGGATCCGGTCGGTGCCTATGCAACGGAATGGGGCCGAGTCGGCGAAACAGCCCTCGGAGCGCTCTGCTTGGAAGTCTACTATCGCTACGCACAGTTAAACGGTGCTGAAGCAAAGTAATCTAAGAAGTGCACTGATATTTAGCCCTTGATGATGTCACGATATGTATAAAGCTCAACCCTTACCCCGGACGCCTTTTCTCAAGGCGTCCGGCAAACAAAACAAATCAGCTTCCGCCGGGCGACACCGGTCGGAAAAACTAACCGAGGAGATGCAGATGAAGAAGTGGCTTGCGGCAAATTGGAAACCGGCAGTGATGGCGCTGGGAATGGCTTTGATTTTCACATCGACCGGTTTTGCGGCTGAAGAAGGTGGCGGCGCTGGAAAACAAGCTCCGACGCTGTTGGACAACATGAAAGAAGCAGGATTCATGGAGTACATCCTGTTGTTCGTTTCCATCGCCGGCTTGGCTCTCTGCTTGCAAGCGCTGGTTTCAATCCGCGCACACTTGCTACGACCGCCGGAGTTGTCGATCCAATTGCTCGACCTCTGCTCGCAGGGTGACATTCAAGGCGCGTTGGACGCCGCTCAGGCCGACGGCTCGTTCTTGGGTGCCGTGTCCGCTGCGACGCTGAACAATCACCAGTACGGCAAGGAAGCCATGGAAGGCGCCATGTCAGACATGGGTGAAATCGAATCGAACAAAGTCATGAACAAAATCGGTACGTTGAATCTGATCGCCGCCATCGCCCCGATGTTGGGTTTGACGGGTACGACGGTCGGCATGATGGCCACGTTCTCCGCCATGTCCGCCGGCGGTTCCGAAATCACGCCTGACAAGATGGCGAAGGGTATTTCGATCGCGCTCGTCTGTACGTTCACCGGTTTGATGGTCGCCATTCCGTTGTTGGTCGTCTCCTTCATCCTCAAGACGATCGCCACGAAGGTCACCTACGAAATCGTCAACGACATCAACGAAATGATCCGCATCACGACCTCTGGCGGTGGAACCGAAGAAGCCGCCTAATGTCGTTTCCTCGCGCCTGCCGCGAGCGAAGCTAGCCGTCGCTGTTCCCCTCTCCCCTTGGGGGAGAGGGCCGACGAGCCAGCCGTTCGGCTCGCGGGGTGAGGGGTAGCCGTTGATAAATCCCATGCGCCACCCCGTTCTATCCGCTCCTATCCGTTCTTGTGGCGTTGCGGCTTAGATCATATGTTCGTGTAAAATTTTCGGAGTCTCCTGTCATGAAAAAACCAGAAATCAATAACGTTGAAGTGGACATGGTGCCGCTGATCGACATCATCTCGCTGCTCCTGATGTTCTTAATCATCGTCGGCGACACCACCGCCAGTTCCAACATCGCCAGCCTGCGTCTGCCCACAGCGGATCAGGCGAAGACAGAAAAAGAATGGGGACTTTCAACGGATGGTCGCATCGTCATTCAAATCAAACCTGAATTTGAAGACGAAAAAGAGCAGGCCGCGAAAAACGGAAAGTACTTTGTCATCTTCAACGCTGCAAAGCATGGCAACGACGACGAAGGTAAATCGTTGAAAGACCATCTCGCGAAATTTATCGATGATGCCGCTGCGCACGGAAACGGCAAGATCGTAAAGGACTCGAAAACAGGCACGTGGAATATCCCCGTCAAATTGCGTATTCCAGGAAGCTGTCCGATGGTCGAAGCCGAGAAAGTGCTCTATACCGTAGCCAGTCTCGCGCTCTCGGATATTCAATACGGCGCGGCTGAATCGAAGAAGTAATACCATTTAGCTGTTGCTGACTGGTCAGTGAGTTCTCCTCATGGTTGATTTCTTTTTAGCAGAGGGCGATAACAAATCTGTTCGGTTCATACGATAAAGTGTTGGCGTAGGCAGGTCCTGTGGTTTTACGAGATCAAGCACTCAACAAAATGCGTTTTGAACAATTGTCCTTTTTTCGGAGATATCCGACCATGAAAAAACCTGACATTAATAACATTGAAGTGGACATGGTGCCGCTGATCGACATCATCTCACTGCTTCTCATGTTCTTGATTATCGTAGGAGATACTACCGCCAGTTCCAACATCGCCAGTCTGCGCTTACCCACGGCGGATCAGGCGCAGACTGAAACTACGTTTTGGCGCGATACGAAAGATCGAATCGTCATTCAAATCAAACCGGAATTCGATGACGAGAATGTACAGGCGGCCAAAAATGGAAAGTACTTTTTTGTCTTCAACGCTGCCAAACACGGAAATGCCGATGAAGGCAAATCGTTGAAGGACCATCTCGCAAAATTCATCGACGATGCCGCTGCACACGGAAATGGCAAGATTGTAAAGGATTCGAAGACAGGTACGTGGAACATCCCTGTCAAATTACGCATCCCGGAAAGTTGCCCGATGGTCGAGGCCGAAAAAGTTCTCTATACTGTAGCCAGTCTGTCGCTCTCGGACATACAATATGGCGCTGCTGAAATAAGGAAGTAACTTCGATGTACCGCTGGCGTCTCGCTAGCGTGTTTTAAAAATGCTGGCGGTGCTAAAATAAAGGATTTTAACTATGTCACACAAAAAGATGGGTGCCAGTGCCGATCACGGCGACGATAGCGGACACGGTGGAGATCGTCCGTGGGTGTACTTCATGATCGATTCGTTCTTCCTCGTCACACAGTTCTTCGTGCTGACGTTTAAAGTGCGAACCGGCGAAGATTTGATCCTCCCGCACAAACTCCCGCCCGGTGGAGCTGGCAAACCGACGCCCGATGTGCTTGTAAAAGAAACACTGCCGGTCGCAATCACCGTCAATCGCGATACCGCCGAATCCGCTCCGTGGTACAAGATCAACGGCGGCAGCCCCGGCGATTTGCAAAGCCTGAATTCGACGCTGGGTTCGCTGGTCGAAGGAAAAGATCCAAGTAAATTCTCGGTTCGAATCTCGTACGAAGGCAAGGTGATCTTCAAAGACGTGATGCCGATCTTCAACACCTGCATCAAGTACAAGATCTCCGAATGCGGCTTACAGCCGTCCCGCGAGCGCATCACGTCCCCGCGCTGATCGCTCACCGGTGCATGCTCCTTTCAATGAGATGGGCGGGTTTTACCCGCCCGTTTTTATCGAATGACATTCTCTTTGCAGCCTTTCGTGTTGCGATAATTTTCCAATGGAATCCAATCATGATTAAAGCACATTTTCTCGTTGCGTGGGTCGTGTGGATTGTAGCCGCATCGATTTCCGCAGAAGAATTCACACCAATCACAGCCCCGGCCGCCACGCCCGCCTTCAGCAACACGTCTGCCATGCCGAAATTCCCGCTCATCAACACTCGCTTCGAACAAATCGAAGACGGCAACGACATGCCCTCGGAAGGCCTGCCCGAAGCCACGGGCTACGACATATCTTTGATGCAAGAACTCGCCGAATCGCTTCAAGCGTGTTCGAACGACTATCTCAAAGCTAATCTCGACAAGGACGCGTCGTTCAAGAAGATGTTCAATCATCCCAAAGACTATCGCGGCCACGTCGTTCAGTTTGAATCGACCGTCAAATTTCTCTATGTGAATCCCGAACGCCTCAAAGATTCCAAGGGAAACCCTCTGACACTCATGCGCGGACATCTGTCCAGCAGCCATCAATTGATCACGTTTCTGTCCATCGAACCGCTTCCGCCCGGACTAAAAATCGGCGATGACGTCCTGCTGACCGGCGTGTTCGTCCAACGCTTCGCCTACATCAACCGCAAAACGCCCGGCATCGAACTCACGTGGACGCCGCTGATTCTGGCCAAGCATCTCGAACCCATCATCATTAAAGAGGACCCGCCGCCCAGCGCACCGTGGATCCTCGGCTACATTTTCTTCTGCTCCATCGCCGTCGGCCTCTTCCTCATGTACAGAT
>Ga0194061_1002287_pt1 | contig 10536 bp, 13 predicted proteins | sample SepL2221m_MetaG_FD_163423 | JGI IMG/M metagenome (GOLD analysis project Ga0194061, IMG submission 163423) | Anoxic zone freshwater microbial communities from boreal shield lake in IISD Experimental Lakes Area, Ontario, Canada - Sep2016-L224-21m | ecosystem: Environmental > Aquatic > Freshwater >...
GCCGAAGATACTGCTAAACTTGTTCACGGGGAATCCTCCTTTGGCTTGTTTTTGGCTCGTAACCTAAACTTACCGCAGGAGTGTATTCCCCTTCAATGTTTCAGAAATTTATTTTGGACGGATATGAGTAAACTTATCTTTTAAATGACCTTTTAGCTCCTCCTTCTCTTGTACAATTGTACGTTGTTCATGCAATAGCTTTGCATTTTCTTCCCTTTTTATATCATCTGATCTTTTTAGTTTTTTAATCTCTTCGTTACGCCCAATCAGTTTGTTTTGGAGTTCAGTTTTTTCTTCCGTCAATTTGAAAATAATGTTGTACCGACTATCCTATCTGCTCGGTGCCGGGTCTCCTGAAGATGCGGTTTTTACCGTCCAAATGAATAGAAAAGAAATATTCCTTTGTTTCGCGGCGCAAAAAGCTGAACGTATCGAACACCCTCTTCGGTGGGCAGGGGGAACCGAGGCTTCTTTGAGGAGAGTATCAGAAAAGAGAGAGGGGGCATCTCATAAATACCCCCTCAACGATTCCGGAAAGGAGGCGCTCTCTCCGGAATTCACCGCCACTGATTTATCTGTAGTTTGTGAAGCCTGCTCTTCAAATCACCTGTAGGCCGAAGACATATTCCTGTAAGGTTGGCCGGTGTCTGTCGGGGCAATTTTGCTCAGCACTTTTTTGATATCGTCGTCGATTCTCGAAGAGAAGTTCTGGACTTTGGTCCCTCCGGTCGATGACATATTGCTGAAAATCGTACCCATCATTCCACGATAGCGGTTAACATCTACCGTGCCGGACTGGCCGTTCCTGACAAACACGTATTCCATCTGATTTCCCATCAGCGTGGCTATGTTGCTTGCCGTTATGTGAATAGAAGGAGCATTGGCTGCTACGTAATCGGTAGTTATGCTGGTCTCGGCAGACAGTTTCATCTTGGATCTCAGCTTGTCCACGGCATGCTGCGTGGTGGCGAAAATTCCGGTTTCCATCATTTCACGCAACTGTGTCGTTATGGGGCTGATGAAATTGGTCCCTTCTACAGCATTGACGCTCTCTTTCGGCATACTGAGCACATAGCTGTTTACTACCGGGCGGTTGGTGTCCTTATCAATGGTAACTCCTTTGACGGCTAGCGAAACAATCGGATATTTACCGACATCGGCCGGATCAAGGTCGAGTTTGTAAGCACCGTTTTCGTCCGTGGTTGTAAACGGTTCGCCCGCATCCAACTGATAATTGCCGTTTTTGTCGAGAAACACGGTAGCATTGGCGAGGTAGCCATCAGCCACCTTGCCGGATACCTGCTTGGCCAGACTTCCGGTACCACCCGTGCCGACCCCGGCAACCGAGAAACTTCCGTCACCACCGCATCCTGCCACAGCGGCCGCAGACAGTAGCGAGAAAACAATTGAACGCCAGGCTTTCCAGCGCCGGCGGGAAATGAGTTCGCTCATTTCAGTTTACTCCTTTGACGAGAATTGCTCCTGACCCGTCCGGTCGGTTTGCTGGCAGGGTTCTCGGTGTTCAAAGCACGTTCGTTGTAGGTGTAAAGCCCGATACGCATGCGCTGGTCCTGTGTGCGCCCGTCGTTTTTGTCCGCTTCGATCAGGGCAAGGATCGCCGGTACCATGGCATCGCGAAGCGTCTGCCACTGTGCTTTCAGCAGCGGCCGCAATGCCTCGATCGACTCGGAGGAAAGCTCGTCGGCAAATACCGCCTGCTCAAGGTGGCTGGAGCCGTCCCGGATAACATTGGCCACAGAGGCGTCGAGATGATCGCCCACGTTGGCAGCCAGCAGGTCGAGCATATGTCGGGAATCGCCGCTTGGCACGAATTCATTCCGCGTGAGCGATACAACGTCCTGCTCCTCGTCATGGTTCACAAGCCCGAGCCTCACAAGCTCCGCAAGCATGCTGCGCGGATGAACGTCGAGCGTAACCGAGCGGGCCAGTGCTTCAAAGCTGGGCGACGGCCCCTGCCGCTTGAGCGCTGACGGCAGGCCATCTTTATCCAGATAGTCCTGCTCGGTTGTCCAGCGGGCAAATATTTCAGTGGCAAGCGGAGGTTTTGTCGTGCGAACCGGAACGTCGGCTGCAATTAGCCGTGTCACTTCACGGCGATTAAGACCGGTAGCAGTGCTGATGCGGCTCACGGCTCCGTGCAGAGGCGCTTCGGGCTGCAACTCATTGGCAACCTGCACGAAGGCCTCTTTCAATAACTCTTCAACCACCGCAAACGTGCAGCCGTTAGAGAGACACAGTCGCACCAGCGGAAACAGCAGGCGGCTGATCGTCCTGGCAAGCGCGTCATTCTGGAGCAAGGCTCCTGATCCTGCGTTTTCAGTATGCGGGGGTGAGGATAGTGGCATGGTTTACCATACGAAGTAAAGTAAATGTGTATTAAGTGTGCATTTTGCACATTTATACGGGTAAGTCAAGATGTTTTTTCAAGGAACCATTCCGTGCGGTGCCCGCAGGTGTGGAGTTTGTAGTCGCCGTCAGGATTAATAACATTGACAAGCTCTCTTATAATTCCTTATAAGTCATCGTATGAGTTACAGGTCAAACACAAGGGAGAATGATTATGAAAAAATGTGTGTCGATGATATGTACAGCAGGCGTTTTGGCAGGTATGTTGGCAATTTTCGGCTGCGGAGGAGGTGGAGACAGCGGCAATGATAACGCTCCGGCCACAACCGCTTCAACGACAACGTTTCCTTCAACGGTTTCCGTCGGCGTTTCAAAAGCCGGCAGCATAACTGACGGCGGCCCGTCGGTCAGCACCACCTATACGATGTCGGCCGGTGATTACACTTACTTTATTGCCGGCTTCGGCAGCGGCGACAAGCTGATTTTCCCCACAGGGCAGGCCGCCACAATCAACAACAGCAACTACAGCGACGGTATCGTTGATGTGCAGTGGGCATCCGGTAATCAGACCATCACCATCCGGCTGACTGGCCTCACCAATGCACAGGATTTGGCCATCATGGGACCTGCAAGCTTCAAGGCACTCTTTGGCAGCGCCAGTCTCCAGTAATTAGCCATCACCTGACATAACGACTAAAACATATCCGGGAGGAATACCAGATGCCAAGAATTTATCTAAAAGATGGGGAATCAATTTCCAGCACCTTGCAAAGCAACGACATAGTGTATGGTTTTGGTGGTACCGGGAGAGAGACGGTAACCATACCGGCTGGCGTGACCGGAGTTGTTATCGATCAGAACGTTGAGGGAGTAATTCTGCCCGGCGCCAGCAGTGAATATTTTTTCAAGCAGACCGGCAACATGATCAATGTGTATTTCGGAGCTACCTTGGTTTTTACCACCACCGTGCAGGATGATGGCGATGGCATGCAGATAACCTTCTCGAACGGCACGACTGATTGCAAAGTTGCTTCTGGCGGCGTAATGTCGCTGGGTGGGGCGCCGGTTACCGCTAATCCCTCTGCAGTGGTTTTTACACCTGTTCCCAGTACGACAAGCACAACGACACCCACTACAACGACACCGACCACGACTACGCCGACAACTACCACACCCACTACAACCACACCCACGACTGATCCTGCAACGACAAACGCCTCGTTGGGAACCGTGACTGTAGCACAGGCAAACGCTGCTTATGCTGCTAAGAAGGGTATAGTGACCGCCACAATAAGCGACACGGCGGTATCAACCCTTGTTGGACTGACAGGCACCGGAAATGCCTACACCATACAGACGGCAGACACAACTGCCGCTGCAGCGAGTCTTAACACCATTGATGCCGCCACAACCGTAGCGGTTAATGCGGCCAGCGTCACAACCGTAACCGGTACAGCTACAGAAGTAGCGGCATTTGCAACAGCTGAAACAGCAGGTACTATCACGGCAGCCACGAACTACGGTGCAACTGTCAGTGGCACGGATATGACCGTGGCACAGGCAAACGTGATTGATGCTGCCAACGGCACCGGCATTATCACGGGTACGATTGTTACTACTTCGACCGTAGCAAGTCTGAAAACCCTGACAGCAACCGGCGCTGCCAATGCTTACACCATTACCATTCCCACAGGGGATGCAACGTCCGCAGCGGCGGATCTGGCCCTCATCGATGCCGCTACAACGGTTGCGGTCGGTGCAGCCAACGTCACAACAGTTACCGGTACGTCGACAGAAGTAGCGGCATTTTCAGCAGCTGAAACAGCAGGAACCATCACGGCAGCTGCAAATTACAATGCAACTGTCAGCGGTACTGATATGACCGTAGCACAGGCAAATGCGATTGATGCAGCCAACGGAACAGGTGTTACGACCGGTACGATTGTAAATACGTCAACCGTGGCAAGCCTGAAAACCCTGACGGGAACTCAAGGAGCGTACACCATTGTTATTGCAGCAGCTGATGCTTCATCGGCTGCTGCTGATTTGACGCTTATCGATACGGCCACAACGGTGGCGGTAGATGCCTCAGCTGTTACTACTATCACCGGCACAGCGGCAGAAATTGCCGCCGTCGCGGCAGAAAAGACAGCCGCAACCCTGACTCTCGCGGCGGGTGTAACCGCCACAGTAAGCGCTGGTACAGCCACTGCACTCAATCTGACCGCCATCGACAACATGACGACGGCAGCAGTTGGCGCAACAGCTGTCACAGCGATTACCGGTACAGCTGCGGAGATCGCTGCCGTAGCTGCTGAAAAAACAGCAGCAACCCTGACGCTGGCCGCTGGTGTGACGGCCACGGTAAGCGCCGGTACAGCGACAGCAGCCAATCTGACTGCTATTGATGGCATGACTACGACAGCGGTTGACGCTGCGCTGGTCACGACAATCACCGGTACTGCTGCAGAGGTAGCGGCTGTTGCCGGTGCTGCCGGTATCACCAAACCCACTAACTATGCCGCTACAGTTTCTGGTGCTTTGACGGTTGCTGACGTGGCTAACCTGAATATCATTGATGCCAACACAACCGGTATTATCACCGCATCTATTACAGATACCGCAGCCAATCTGGATACATTGACTCTTGGGGCTACCAATGCCTACACTATGACGGTGTCAGCTGGTTCTGTCGCTGCAACAGTGCTGACATCCCTTGATACAAAAACCACTGTTGCCGTAGACGCCGCTCTGGTTTCAACGATCACCGGAACAACAGCGGCTGTTAAAACTGTAATGACATCAACCGGTATCACTAAAGCAGCTAACGTTGCTGCTACGTTATCTGATGCTGGCGCTACAAGTATCCTGGCAACTGACCTTAGTACAATTGGTAATCTTACAACCGGTGTGGTTACAGTATCTAACGCTATTAACATCACCGGCACGACAGCAGAAGTTACGGCAGCAATGGTTACAGCAGCATCCTTGGTTGTAGCAAGCACAGCAACAGTAGCCGTGTCTGATACCACAATAGCGGCGGCCGATCTGGCGGCTATCGATGCCAAGACAACTGGTCTGGTTACGGCAGCAAGTTTGACGACCGTCACCGGTACAGCAACAGAAGTTAATACATTTGCAACAATTGAACAAGTAGGTACAGCTATCGCTGCTATTGAAAACTATGCGGCCACAGTAAGCGGCACAGATATGACAGTAGCACAAGCAAATGCGATTGATGCTAATAACGGAACCGGCGTTATTACAGGAACAATTGTCAATACTGAAAGAGTCGTAACCTTGAAAACATTGACAACTGCTGGCGCTACAAATGCCTATACCATAACTATAGCTACACTTGATGCAGCCATTGACATCGCGGACCTAAACACGATCAAATCGAAGACAACGGCTACATTGGATGCAACCAAAGTGACATCCATTACTGACACAACCAATGTCGATGTAATTAACTTGACTGCGGCAGGTATCACTTATCATGCAACGAATGCTCTGACAATCACGGGTGGTGCAGGCGCGGATACAATTACACTTCGTTCAGGTGTAGGCAGTCTGGATACTCTGGTATTTGATCAAGCGGCAACGGCTGATACCATTACCGGTTATGTTGTTGCTGATGATAGCATCCAACTTTCAAGAGCTGTCTATGCGGGATTAGGGGGGATTGGTGCACTGGCTCCCGGTGAATTCGAGTCTGGTGCGGGATTATCGGCTGCTGCCACTGCTGCAGGGCGCATCGTGTACAATACGACCAACGGAAATCTGTATTACGATTCTGACGGCACCGGCGTCGGAGCTGCAGTATTGATTGGTACATTCACAGGTGCACCGGCTCTGGTTTTTGGCGAGTTTGCTATCATCGCCTAATCCCGCTGAGATGGCATACATGTTTGCTGCCCCCATTGCGTCAACTGGCAATGGGGGCGTTTTTTATCTACGGGAATTCGGGGGACATCCATAGCGGGGAATTCGGGGGACAGTGTATATAATTGGGGGTTTTGGGGACATCCATGATAAGTTTTGTCAAGGGGAAAACGGAGGTTTCCCATAACTCTCCGGAGTTCTGGGGACAGTATATGCAATTAAGCCAAACAGCTCATTTGACATAACCGCAAGTTATGGGGTAGATTGGGCAAAGATTCTGTGGCAACCCGTTTTTGAAGGAGATCTGCAGTGCCGACAATCAGTACGTTCTATGGGATCATTATACAGATGTTTTGGACTGACCACGCTCCGCCACATTTTCATGCTCTTTATGCTGAATATGAGGCACAAGTTAACATCCAAACTTTAGAAATTATAAATGGTGAACTCCCAAGTCGAGCACGCATCCTGGTGCTTGAATGGGCTAGCGAACACAGAGCAGAATTGATGGAGGACTGGGAATTATGCACACTCATGCAGAGTCCGAAGAAAATATCTCCGCTGAAATAGTACCCACCATTATTCCTAATGCGCCGTGGAGAATATCGAAGGTTTCTTATTTACCAGGTTTCAGGCTGTCGGTAGTTTTTAATGATGGTACAAAGGGGACAGTGGATATGGCCGGTTTTATTCATTCACATAATGCCGGCGTATTTACTGCTCTACGAAACGAAAATTTGTTTGCAGAGGTTACGCTGCATTATGGTGCGGTTACGTGGCCGGGAGAATTGGATCTCGCGCCAGATGCCATGTATGAGGCAATCAAACGTGATGGCGAGTTGCGACTTACGTGATTCAATCGCGCTTGAGTGGAGTTCTGGAAGGGGATTTCCAGGGTCATCCTTGATACGTTTTATCAAGGGGAAAACGGAGATTTCCCATAACCTTCCAAATTGCCTCCGGCTGCTTTTTTGTTGCTCCTTCCCGAGAATTCGGGGGACAGTGTATTTAATTCTGCTGCCGGTAGTGTATCTATCGTTCCCATGTTCCAGCGTGAGAAGGCTGCCTTCGAGCTCCTGAGTTGTGTCTACCGAAGAGGACGCTGGAGCGTCCAGTAGATTCGTTCCAACGGAGACCGTGGGAACGATAGACTGTTCCGTCATTTATTCGCTGGCAATATGGTTGCATATTTGCTACCATTCAGTCCATGAGAGCTGTCATTGACACCAATGTATTTATCGGCGCCTGCCTCGGGCAAGGGGCTTGTCGCGCTGTCATTGCAGCTTGCTTGGAAGGGAAATTGACGCCCTTGATGGGGGTGGCGTTGCTGGCGGAATATGAAGATGTCTTGAGTCGGACCGATTTGTTTGCTCGTAGTCGCCTGGATGCTACCGAGCGGGATGAACTGCTGGATATTTTTATTTCTGTTTGCCGTTGGACTCGTATCTATTATGGTTGGCGGCCAAATCTTCTGGATGAGGGTGACAATCACCTGGTCGAGCTTGCCGTGGCGGGAGGAGCAGACTATATCGTAACACGTAACATTCGTGATGTAGCCCGCATGGATCTGTTGTTCCCCGGACTGAAAGTACTCTTTCCGGAAACGCTACTTAAGGAGATGCAATTATGAGCGCATTGACACTTCGTTTACAGGATGAAAAATATCAGCGGCTTAAAGATATGGCGCATCAGCGAGGACAGAGCGTGAATCGCCTGCTTGATGAAGTGACCACACTCCTGCTGGCTGAGTTTGACGCGGAGACTCGTTTCATGCTTCGGACCAAAAGAGGAATCGGAAAGAAGGAACGCGGCTTTGAATTGCTTGCAAAGGCGAGTGCCTCTGGGGATCCGGCTTGACTTTTAAACTGTGAAACGAGAGGGGAGTTCCGGGGGTAGATTGTGCTTCCGTGACAACCGGTCATCGCTCAAGTTTCAAGTAATTTCTTGCATATACTTCCGCAAGACGGTAGTATGGCGCAATGATTGTATCATTTCATGACAATGAATCAAAAAAAGTATGGGAAGGTGAATTCTCACGCAAACTGCCACACGATATACAACAGGTGGCACGACGGAAACTGAGGATGCTTAACAACGCCCGCACGGTTGTGGATCTTCGCATTCCCACGCACAACAGGCTTGAAAAACTTTCTCATGATCGTGAAGGTCAATGGAGTATACGGATCAACGACCAGTGGCGTGACTGCTTTCTGTGGAATGAAGGTACTGCGTCGCGTGTTGAAATATGTGATTATCATTGAGGTGATGCTATGGCACAACTAGCAAACGTTCATCCTGGGGAAGTTTTGAAAGAGGAGTTTCTTGTCCCTATGGGAATCAGCCAGTATCGGCTTGCCAAAGAAATCGGAGTAACGGAATCAAGAGTATCTGCCATCTGCCAGGGGAAACGGGCAGTTGGAGCAGATACTGCTACCCGTCTAGCTCGTTTCTTTGGCACGACAGCCGCTTTCTGGCTTGGGTTACAGGCGGATTATGATACTGAAGAGGTGGAAAAAAATATGTATGCCGAACTGGAAAAAATTAATCCGTGGAAAATGGCGGCTTGACTATACTGGAACCTGCGGCAGGGGAAATGGGGGACACTCCCCAGAGTTCTGGGGGCATCCATGATACGTTTTGTCAAGTGGAAAACGGAGATTTCCCATAACCTTCCAAATTGCCTCCGGCTGCTTTTTTGTTGCTCCCTCCGACTGTCTATCTAAGAAATCAATTTGACTATGGTGCCATAATTTGGCATCTGTCGCCTGATGAAACGCAAACACCTAAAAAAACGTGAAGCCCTCTTTTTACATCCACCCAGCGCAAACCTGATGTGGAGTGACATTGAGGGACTATTCAAAGTGCTGGGAGCTGAAATAATAGAGCGGGAAGGTTCCCGTGTTGGTGCACGTCTGTTTGGCGGACGCCGGGTGTTTCTCCGGTAGGGTGCTGGTGTACCCATACATCAGTTTGTAATCCTGTGGTTGAGGCTTGGCGTTTTTAACTTGAACATAGGAGAGGGGTACTATACGTTTGGGCATGTTCGGTCTCCTTTTTTGGAGGTATGCAGTAAATTTTGGAGGTATATACCTCTACTGATACCTCCAAAACATGTGGATGTCATTGTACCAAATGGGGCCTTAGTGGACAATAAAAAAGAAAAAGCCCCTGATTTCTCAGAGGCTTTTGGACTTCTTTGGACTTTGTCAGATTGTTTAATGGCGGAGAGAGAGGGATTCGAACCCTCGGTACGCTATTAACGTACACACGCTTTCCAGGCGTGCTCCTTCAACCGCTCGGACATCTCTCCACAATAACCGGACGAGTTGTATAGTACATAATTATAAATTTGTCCAGAATTTCGTGACATTATTTCGTGGCAAGCCTTGAAATAGTTTGGCAAAGCCTGTACCATTTGGCTGTGGGAGAGATGCCATGAATATTGCCGTACTAGCCGCCATGCCTCAGGAATACCGGGCGGTCTGCCGATCTCTCGGCGCTGCTGAAGCCGGTCGATGCGGTGAGTATCTGTCCGGCAGGTTTCGCGTGGCTGAGCATGAAATCATGGTGGTAAAAAGCGGCATCGGCTTTGACAACGCCGCCAGAGCAACGGAGACGGTGTGCGCCGGGTTTCAGCCGGATCTTTTGATCTCAGCCGGGTTCTGTGGGGGCGTCACAGAGTCACTGCGAGTGGGTGACGTGGTTGTTGCCAGGCAGTTTCTCATCGCCGGACGTAATGATGTCATCGAGTCGGTGCCGGTTTCTGTAAGCCTTGCGGGGAGCCGATTTGCGGGCGCTCAGTCGGAAGACGGCAGACAGGTGTTCGAGGGCACGTTCGTCAGTACCCCCACTGTCACGTCAAAGAAGCATATAGCCGGGTTACTGCCGTCAGATGCTCACCCGGCAGTGGTGGAGATGGAGAGCGCCGCTATTGCCATTGTTGCAGCCGAAAATGGAATTCCGCTGTGCGCCGTTCGTACCGTCAGCGATCCGGCCGACGAGGAACTCGCCTTTTCGATGGATGAATTCTGCGACACAGCCATGAATATCCGTCCCGGCAAAGTGCTGCTGACGCTGCTGCATCGTCCGGTCATCATCCCGCAGTTGATTCGTCTGGCCGGCAACAGCCGCACGGCTGCAGCAAGCCTTGCCACCGCCATCGAACTGCTGCTACCGCTTGTGTGGGATGCTCCCGGCTGCTGACCAGGGATAATCTCGCAGGTGCTCGCCCAGTTCATCCTTACTGAAACCGTTTGTCCGACGAAACGCCGGAATCAGTACCAT
>Ga0194061_1002288_pt1 | contig 10535 bp, 5 predicted proteins | sample SepL2221m_MetaG_FD_163423 | JGI IMG/M metagenome (GOLD analysis project Ga0194061, IMG submission 163423) | Anoxic zone freshwater microbial communities from boreal shield lake in IISD Experimental Lakes Area, Ontario, Canada - Sep2016-L224-21m | ecosystem: Environmental > Aquatic > Freshwater >...
ACCACTGGCGCCTCGAAAAACTCCGCTACCAATCTCCCGTTGAAGCCCGTATTGCTTTCCAATCCACGATGCCCTTAGCTGCCTAAATACTCCTGTCCGGTGTCCAATCAACCGGGTGCGGTACAGCTGATGCTGCGCTGCCGGTGGTTGTCTCGTGTCTCATACCGCGTGGGAGGGTGGTTTTCGCCGCAGAGGGTGCGGGGCGGGGCTGCGCGTGGCGAGGAAGAAATGCAGGACTTGGAGACGAGGGGATGAGGAGAACCGGAGGATGCAGCCCTCTGTCAGCGCTTCTTCTTGCCGTAGGCAGGCGGGTGTTCCCGCAGCACCCAATCCCCGGCACCGGGCATGAGTTGCACGATCTTCCCGTCCCGGATCCCATGGAGCGGAGTATTCGTGCGCTCGGCCACTTCGCGCGCGCGTTTTGCGGCGCGCATGAGCGCATTGTCGGCCTGCTGTATCCAAGTCTGCTTCGTCTTCATGACGGGTCGCTGCTGGCGAGCAGCAGCGGGCTGTCTCCTGCATGATCATAGTGCCGCCATGCGTCGGCGAGCGATTTGGAGAGATTCAGAAAGTTCCGCCTTCCCGCAGTGAAGCGGCGGCGGATCACCGGCTCCGGAATGTCGTGCCCGCCTTGCGCCACGCGGTCTGCCACACGCCCGATTGCCAGTTCGACGCTCGGCGGTTCGAGGAAGAAGATCGCCACGCGATAGCCGGCCTTTTTCCAGCGGGGAATCATCTGCGCGTAGCTGCGCCCGCTCAGCGTCGTCTCGATGGCAAAGCTCTCGCGGCGTCTCACGCTGTCGGCAATCATCTGCAGCATGATGCGTCCCGCGCGCCGGGCCGCCGCCTCCGGGCGGAGGGGCGAGAGGCCCACGGCAATGAGGTCCGCATTGATGAATGTGGGTCAGTTCGCCTCCTGCGGAAGAAACTCCCGCGCAAAGGTGGTCTTCCCCCGCCCCGTTTGGCCCGGCGATGATGATGATGTCCCTCATCGGGCGCGGATGGCGCGGCGGTGATGGAATTGCCCGCGGCAAACGCCGCCGCTTGATTCACCAAGGCGATGAAGAAGACTTGGCGACTCGGGGACTTGGAGAGGAGGAGTGAAAGGGATTTCCGCGGACTGGATGGGTGGAACGCGACCTCCGGGCGCGTTGGCGGTGAGGGAAACGCGCCCGGAGGTCGCGTTCCACCGGATTGCGGCCATCGGGACGGCAGGCTCCGGAGTCTCAGCCGGGATTCTCGGCGGATTCTCGGAAGGCGGCAAGGTGGAGCGCGTCGCTCCGCGCGCGCTTCCTCGGATGGAAGGCTGGTTTTTCCACCCTCACCGAAACGCGCGACGGAGCGACGCGTTCCACCCCATGAGCAACTGGGATGACCCTCCACGACTTGGGACGACTTTTTCTGGGATGCACCGAATGCGCCGGTGCTGCCCCTTCAGCGTTTTGTCTTCATTTGAATGCAATACCCAGGGCCTTTGGCCCTCAATGCAGCATCGTTTTCACCGAATCTGCATCGCCTTCAAAGCGCGTGACAGAGCCTACTCCCGCGGCGGATTGATCTCGCGGGTTGTCGCGCCGTTCGTGTCGCTGAGGATCAGGATCGCGAGCTTCTCGACTTCGTTCAGCTCGGCGGGCTTGAGCATCTGGTAGTCGAGGCCGTTGGCGGGCGGGGCTTCGTGGCCGCGCTGCACCGCGTGCATCCCCGCAGTGCCGTTCAGGCTCGCGTAGTCGAAGCGTCCGCGCAGGTCCGTGTAGCCGTCCTTGAAAAATCGGACGGTGCCGTTTTTCAGGCGCGCATAGACTTTCACGTAGGCCTTGCCCACGGCCTTGTCGTTCGATGAGTCGCGCGCTTCGAGGCGTCCGTAATTTTCCGCGACGGTGAGCTTGAGCGTGTTGGCGTGATACGCGTGCGCCTTGCGCTGGCCGGCTCCGACGATCTCGATGAGCACGTTTGCCTTCGCAAACTCCGCGGGCAGATCGATCGAGGCCGCATCCTTGCCCTTCGGCAATTCCTCCCGCACGGATTTGCTCGGCTTCACGATGCTGAAGCGGCCCGCGTCCTGGCTCACGAACGGATTGCTGCTGAAAGAAAATTCCGCGTCCATCAGGTAGTAGTTGATCGTCACGTCGCCGAGATTCTTCCACGTCAGCGCGATGGCCTTGTTTTCCACCTTGAAGTCGAATCCCGGCTCGGTCGCCGCGAGTTCGCCCTGCTGTTTTTCGCGATCGGGTTTGTCTCCTTTCTCTGGCTTCACCGCCTTGCCCTCGATCTCGTCGAGCTGCGTCGTCACTTCGGTGAAAAGTTTCTGCCAGCGCGCGACCGGGAAGTCGGCGTATTTCGACGCGATGCCGCGCGCGTCGGCGAGGTTGCCCTCGTAGAAATCCGCGTAGCAGCGGAGGTAGTCGTGTTGGATTTGCGTGGGCAGCGCCTTCGCATCAATCGGGCGGAAACGCGTGAGAGCCTCTTCCACGCGGTCCTGCAGGAAGAGGTAATACGACACGCTCATGTTGTCCGCGGCGTCGAGCTGCGGCTTGTGCGCGAGGATGTTCAGCAGGCCGCGATACTGGCCGAGCACGGCGGGATTCGCGATGCGCCAGTCGCCGCCGAGGCGGTGTGCGCGCTGGTTCACGAGCGGCGAATATTCGAGGTGCTCGTATGAGCGCCGCTCGATCGGATCGAGCAGGATGAGCTTACTCGAAAGCCACGGCCCGCACTGGCGCACAAACTGATCCTTGTGCTTGAGCCATTCGCGCAGCGCCGCGGTGTCGTTGTGGACGAGCGCGTAGCTGTAGATCGTCTCGTTCCAGATGTGATGTCCGCCGAGGAACGCGGTGAGCTTTTTGAAAAACGCCGCGTCGTGACAGCGCCACGCGATGCGCGTGAGGTTGAGCGATGCGAGGTTGTTCTGCCCGAGGAATGTGAAGACGTCGTCCGCGCTGCCGTATTGCGAAATGTAGTCCCACGACGACTTGTCCACCTGCGTGAGCTTGCCGACGACATTGAACTCGAACGCCTTCGCCGCAGCCGCCGACGTGTTCGCGACGGCGACATTCACCGGGAAGTGCGGGAACTTCACGCCAGCCTTCGCGCTCACCGCGGGGAAGTAGAAGTAATACTCGAACGTCTTCGTCGTGTAGGGCTCCAGGCGCACGTAGCGCGAATCGGTCGCCTTGCTGCCCGCGACCGGCACTGCGCCGAGCGGGATTTGCAGCAGCACCTCCGCCTTCACAGGCGCGCTCGTCGGGTTCGTGACGACTGCATTCGCGCCATAAACGACTCCGGTGAGAAATTCCTCCGTCACGTATTTTTCAAACTTCTCGTTGCCCTGCTGGCGGTAACGGTCGCCCTGACGGAAGAAGCTCTGCGAGACGAGCAGTTCGCCCTGCCCGGCCTTCGCGGCGGCGGCGGGTTTGATCTCCTTGTGGAATACGATGAGCGGTCCGCCCGCGGTGAGCGTGAGCTGTCCGCCGTCGGCCTTCGTCGTGTGCTTCGGCGCGTCGAACGGCAGGTCGAGCACGGCGAGCGCGAGCATCATCTCGCTGAAATTGCGGCTCGCCTCCGCGACGTGCGGCGAGACGAACGGCGTCTTCACCCCCGATGCGACGTGCGCGGCGTAATCGCGCCAGAATGCGTTCACCGGCACGAGCGCGGCGTTTTGATCCGTGATGCGCAGGCGGTAGTAGTTGTTCTCCGCCCACTCCTTCGTCGCGCCGATCTGCCGGTAGTAGGCACGCACCGCCGCACGATTTTCCCCTGCGACATCGCCTGCGAAATATCCCCAGTGCTGTCCCTTTTCATCGCCGTCTGCCTCAGCGCGACCGGATTTATCGAGAGCCTGCCGGCGAGCTTCCGCCTGGTTCAGCACGTCGCGCAATGCGGGCTTGTCGTCCCCGAGTTCCTTCTTCGCGTCTGCGAGCCGGTCCATCTCGTCAGAGCGAAGCGAGAGACCGCGCGCCTTCTTCTCTCCTGCAACGCGGCCGAGTTGGTCCGCCGCAGCCTTCTTCGCCATCGGGGTATTCGAGGATAAGGAAATGTTACCAGCAGCACCAGCATACGTCGGCACCGGATGCGGAGCATCCGCCGCAGGCGCGGGTTTACGAGGAGCGAGCGCGGACTTCGGAGCAGCCGCGTGCTCCGCTTTGGCGCGTTCCTCCCGGAAATCCGAGACGAGCGAAACATCGCCCTCGGCCAATTCGAGCGCACGACCGCGCAAGCCCGTTTCAAAAAGCACGTCGAGCCGCTCGGGATCGGGCGGCAGCAGCTCCCATTTCTCGCGCAGATTCCGCGCGAGATTCGCCGCCTCGTCCGGCAGACGCTGGCCGAGCAGTGCGCGCTCGGCGGCGTTCAGTTTTTCAAACGCCCACGGCTCGAGATACGGCTTCACGTCGTTGCCGAGCAGGAAGTCATCCATGAAGGTCTTGTCCTTCTTGTTCGCGAGATACGGCTTGATGACCTTGTCGAAAAACGCGGCGTCTTTGCGCGCGAGGAAAAGGTTCAGCTCGTGGCAGGCAAACTCGGAATACTTCGCGCGCCTCTCGTCGTCCTTGAGCTTCGGCCACTGGAGCACCCACGCGAATTGCGCGAGGTTCGCATCGTGGCTCAGCGTCGTGAAAAGCGCGTGGATGCCGCCGAGCGTGTCGTAGGATTCCATGTCACTCGTGAGGATGTCCGCGAGCGTGAGCGTCTTGCCGTTTGCGAGCACGGTGACTTCCTTCTTCTGCGTGAATGGCGTGGCCGGATCGAGATTCCGCGCGAGCCGCACGTCGGTGAATTTCGTTGGCACTTCCGGCATCGCAAAGGAACGCCACACCGCGTCGTGAAGATCTTCGGCGTAAATCTGCACATGCTGGCGATCACCGAGCGCCTTGCGTTCGATCTTCACCACGCCGTTCTCGTCGGGGATGAGATTGTAAATCACGGGTGCGCTGGCCGCGAGGAAGTCGAGGTCGGATTCCGCCACGCCACGTGCGAGGCCCTCCGGATCGTGCACGGCTAGCGCTGCGCCAGCAGGAGCGCCGGACTTGTGTTTTGCCTGTGCATCGCCCCCGGTCGGCGCAGCTTCCTCGCCGGTTTTCTGCGCGAGATTCTGCACCCCCGTGTCGCGGATGTCCCACGGGGTCAGCAGTAGGCCGGGACGCGTGAGCATGTTGCCGGGGAACATTTTCGCGTAGCGCCGTTCGAGAATGTAGCGGTACTCGTCGCCGATCTGCCGGCCCGCCGCGTAGAGATTCGGCTGCCGTGCAGGCGCGCCTTCGGCGACACCGAAGCGCCCGAAGCCGCCGAGTCCGGCGAAAAGATTTCCCGCAGGCACGAAGCGCGTCGCCGCGATGTGGACGCGCGTGAGCGGCGTCGCGTTCGCGAGTTTCACGGTGATGAATTCCTTGTCGTCCACCGCGCTCGTAATTTGCAGCGGAGCGCCGTGCATCGTCTCGATATTCCGGTTCGCGCCGAGGATCCAGCCGTGCGCCGATTTTCCAGCCGCGACCTTGATCGAAATGTCCCGTGCCTCGCCGCGCATTCGCAGCGAGTAGTCGCCCGGCGTGAGGCCCTCGATGACGAGGAAACCGCCTTCGAGCTTCACCTTCGCCGATTCGTCCGCGGTGAAAGTCTCCCCGCTGACCTGGAGCAGCGAGAGCTCCTGCCGCAGCCCGTTCACCGGGGCGGCGGCGCGTGGTCCGAGCATCGCGGCGGTCGCGGGCACACGCACGGCGTCGCCGGCCTTTGCGTGAATCTCGTCCGACCATGTGCGCGCGAAATCTTCCAAGTTGAAACGCCCCTCGCGTCCGTTCGGCGCCTTCGCCGCGAAGGTGCTGATGCCTGTGAGCGCGCCGAGCGCCACGCGGCCCTTCTCATCGGTGCGCAGCGCGACGGTCTCGGTGCGGGTGAAGTCGCGGTGCGTGAATGTGAAGACGATCTGCTGATCGGCGATCGGCTCGCCGTTTCTGCCGAGCAGTTCATAGACGTGATCGCCGCCGAATTTCGACAGGTGCCCGTCGTTCGTCGCGTCGGTCTTGGCGATGCCGTTGAGCGACCAAGAGTGCGATGCGTTCAGCGTGCGCTTCTCGCCGCCTGCGGTGAGCACGTCCACTTTTCCACTCAGCGTCACGCTGATCTGCGCGACTCGCTCGGGCACGCTGAGCGTGTGCGTGAGCACGCTGCCTGCGCTGAGCTTGAGGTCCTTCACCTCGCGCGTCGTCGCGATGCCGTCGAGCGAGACGGACGTGATCGTGAGCTTCGGCTCCGTGAGCAGGCGCGGGTCGAGATTCGCTTCGCCGAGCCGCAGCGCGGTGCGGATCGCGAGCGTCGCCTCGCGCCGCGCGAGGAGCTGCTCGCGCTCGATGTGGAATTGGGCATCGAGCGTGTATTCCTCCGCGTGATGCTCAAACTCCGTGAGCGTCGCGAAGCTGCCGTCCGCACTCGCGATCACGATGGGCCGTTCGCCGGGTTCCTTCGTGAAGGGCACCACGATGCGCCCGAGTTTTTCGTCGAGTGAAAGCTTGCGCCCGTCGAGCCACACGACAGCGTCCTTCACCTGCGCGCCCTGCTCGTCGAGCACGGTGAGCAGATCGCCGCCCGGCCCTGTCTGCTGGAAGAGCTGCCACTGGCCCTTGCGCACGAGCGCGCGGCTGCTGCGCCCGCCGCCGATGAACTCCACGATCCACGCGCCGCGCCGGCCTTTCAACTCGGGGAATTTGAAGGTCTGCCGCGTGCGCTTGAACGGCCCGGTGTCGAATGTGTGCGTCTGCTCGCTGTTCGCGACGAGCCCGTCGAGGGCGAGGTCTGTGTTGAGCTGGCGGTGCTGCGAGAGGAAAAAATTCAGCGCGTTCAGCTCGTAGATTTTCACGATGAGCTTCGGCGTGTTTTTCACGACGACATCCATCTGCACGTCGTCCGCAGGCTGGAACTGCGCGGCGTTCGTCCTCGGGAATTCGATATCCACCCGCTCCTTCAGAGCCTGAAATTCCTGCGGCGTGAGCAGCGACGCCCATCGCTCGGCGCTGCCGAATCCAAACGTGATCATAGCCTCCGCAAAAATTGGTTTCAGCCATGCGGCGCGAACGTAGTTCGTCAACTCACTGTGGTCTTCGAAACGCGGAGTGGCCGAGTCCCTCGCGTGCGCGTCGAACTCGAAGAACTTCAGAAAATATTCGCGCACGAGCGGCTCGTCGTTGCCGATGGGCTGTGCGCCGGGGAGCGCCTCGGCGAGGTCCGCGCCGAGGTCCGCGGGATTTTCCTCATTGCTCCGCTTTTCAAGCCACTTCGGGTTCACGTAGTCGAGCTGACGCGGCAGCTTGAGGTATTCGATGAAGCGCACGCGATCATACACGCCCTTCTTCCGATCGTGATCGAGGCGGCGGTAAAGGATGTGCGCCTTCACGGAATTGAACGCCGGAGGCAGCGTCTTCGCATACGCCCACACCCGGTCGAGCCACGCCTCGCGCGCGGCTGCATCGAACTGCACATCCGCATCCGCGCCCGGCGCAAGCTTGCGCAACCTTGTGAAAACGAATGCCTCCTCCGTGACCAGCACCGGGATCGCCTTCGCGAGCACATCGAGCTGCGCGGGCAGCAACGCGCGGTGAATCGCAAGCCCGCCGAAGCCGGATGACTCCTCCGATTTCAAATCCGCGATGATCAGCTCGGGCAGGTTCCGCACATCGGGCCGCTGCAATCGGTCGAGCAATGCGCGCCGCTGCTGCACCGTGAGCGGCACCTTGTTTGCGACGAGCGACTCGATCGCGGTGTCGGAAAACACCGAGAGGTCGCCGTTGTTGGCGAGCGCATTTTTCTCGAACACGTCGCGCGCGATGCGCTTCGGATCGAGCACGGCGGGCAGCGCCGGCTTCTTGTCGCGCACCTCCTGTTGGTGGTTGAACTGCACGCCGAGACGCTCCTTCAAATACGCGAGCGTCTTCTGCGGCGACGCGTCGTAGTCGAGCAGCGCCGCGCGGTTTTCGATCACGCGCCGCCGCTGGCTCTCGTTCGGGAAACGCTTCTTCCACTGCTCGAGGATGTCCACGAGCTTCGCCGCATTCCGCGTGTTTTGAAAATGCAGCGCGTGGAAAAAATAGTAGTCCTCGCTGCCAGGGACGAGTTCGCCGAGCACCTTCTCGCGATCCGGCGCGAGCGCGAATTTCTCGATGAAGCCGACCTCATTTTCACCCCAGCACACGACCGGGAAAACGATGGAGGTCAGCGCGGCGAGGGCGACGGGGAGGCACGTGCGGGAGTTCATGGCGAGGGCGTTGACTGACGGTGGGACGGGTTTGTTAGAATTTCGCAAACTGCCGGACAAGCTGCGTTCCGAGGCGTGCCGCAGACGATACGCGGCGGGTGCCCGGAGTTGTCAGAAGGATGTCAAAGCGCGGTGACGCTTTTGCAACGATGCGGGCGACCTAGATTCCCAAAGGAGCCGTGGCGCCCTCGCCCGGAGATTCAAACACGGCGCGAGGGCACGCCTGCTCCTTGCGCGCCCATTTTCCCCGGAAAAAAATCAAGCCTGCCGCGGCGCGAGGCCGGGCAGGCTTGAGAGATTGGTTTGAAGTTTGTAAGCGGGACTAGGCAGCGGGCTGCTGGAGCTCGGCCTGGCTGATGACGCGGAACGGAATGCGGGCAAGCACGTTTCCGTCGAAATAGACGGCGAAGTGATAGCTGCCGGCCTTCTGAACGGTGCCTTGGAGCGGCTGGATCATGTTCTGGGTCGAGAAGCCTTTCGTCCCGGCGGGCATGTTCACCTGCAGCTCGGCCTCGTTCGGCGGCTGGTCGCCGGCGACGCCGGAGTCGTCGGTAAGACGGATGGAGAATTTGTGGGTGCCGTGGTCTTCGGCGGTGAACGAGAAACGCAGGACGAGCGTGTAGGCAAAACCTGCTGGGAAGGCTTGCGCAATGACGGCGTCAAACGCGCCGAGCACGTTCAGTTTGCCTTGGTTTTCGACGGCGGTATCACAGAGGGTTGCAACGAGGAGTTCCATAGAGGGCGGGATAGCTACCGGGAATTTTTTGCGATACAAGTGGAATGATAAGGAAAGCGCGCATTTTTCCGCCCGGGGGGATTTGGCGGCGTGCCGGGCGGACGTGACTCGGTGTGGCCGGGGTGCTGCTTGGGCGGGGAAAGTGCTCAGTGCTCAGTGCTCAGTGCTCAGATTCAAGACATCCGACCACTCAGCACTGAGCACTCTCCCGCCCCATCACCGCGGCGCTCGATCTTTCGCGCTGCATTTTGAAAGTGAACGGCCTCGCCGCCGGGAAATATCGCGTGAGCATCGAGGGCAAACCCGCCGCCACGCTCGACGCCGACGAACTCGCCGCAGGCTGGAACATCACGCTCGGCAGCGACGGCCAGCCGCGCCCCGAGCTTTTCGTCGCCGAAAAGCTCCACCCGAGCGCCGAGGGCTACAAGATCCGCACGAAGCTGCTGCGCCCGGCGCTCGATCCAAAATAGCGCGCCGCACCGGATTCGCGGATCGCCCTGGAACGCTGATGAATGCGGGGCTGCACGCCGGGATGTGGTTCGACCAATGAGACGACGGCCCATTATGGAACCACGAATGGACACGAATGGAGCGAAGCGCAGCCCATTGCAGCCCGCGCGTGATTCCGAAATCCCATTCGTGTCAGTTCGTGTCCATTCGTGGTTTCAATCCGCTCGATCGACGACCTGACCGGGCGGCGGATTGCACACCAGCCCCGCGCGAGCCATCCACGCGCACTCATCCACGGTGACCATCGCCCAGACCTTTCAAACCGCACTGCTGCACCACCAGCACGCCTGTTCGAGGGCTGCATATTGCCCCTCAGTGCCTTTCATCTCGCACCAGTTCCAGCCCCGCGATGCGTCCCTTGCCGCTGGCAAATTCATCCGCCTCGATGCCGAGGCGTTGGAGCAGCACGACGAAGATGCGTGCGGCAGGCGAGCATAAGGACCTAATATAGTATCGTACGGGCGGTTGTTCCCATTGACAAGCGAACCGTGTCCATGTCCAAAATTCAATTCTCCAGACCCACTCATTCCCCGATGCAAATCCAAGGCGCAAAAACAGATCGCAATCATCACGGTAAGTTCCCAGGGCGGTCGTGTGGGCACATCACCCGGCGTTCATTTCTCACCGCTGCGGCTTCGCTGCCATTCGCCATGTCTGGGCTGTCGGGGCTGTCCGGTCCAGCCGTGGCTGCCACACCGCGTCGTGCGGGCAAGGCCAGGGCGGTGATACTGGTCTGGCTGTGGGGAGGTCCTCCGCAGATGGATACGTTCGACCCGAAGCCCGACGCCCCCTCCGGGCATCGCACGCCGTTCTCGACGATTCCCACGCGCACGCCGGGTGAGCATTTCACCGAGCTGCTGCCCCGGCTGGCCTCGCGAAGCAACATGCTTTCGGTCGTTCGCACGACAATGCTGTTCGCTGACCACAATCCGCTGCCGCTAAGCGGCCAGGGAGGCCCGGCTGCCCTGAAAGACGAGCCGAGTTTCGGCGCCATCGTCGCAAAACATTTCGGGACCGATATTCTGCCGCCGTTCATCTCAATCAGTCCGCCGG